>ERZ1034962.165-NODE-165-length-39283-cov-6.489089_pt1 | contig 39283 bp, 21 predicted proteins | sample MGYA00520696_ERZ1034962 | MGnify/ENA primary metagenome ERZ1034962 (study PRJEB33766, sample SAMN09781770) | gut metagenome | biome: gut microbiome | host: Homo sapiens | place: Madagascar | study: EMG produced TPA metagenomics assembly of the PRJNA485056 data set...
CATTTCTGATCACTGACACGTATCAAACCCTAACCAATACTTTCGCGCCGTTACAGGAGCAGGCGGCGACGGTTGCGAGGGAGTATGCGGGAGAGTGCGTGACAAGCGAGCAGCAGACCTTCGACGGCCTGCTTTCCGGATTGCAGAACGCTCTCAACGACGAGCGGACCGGCCCGTTTCTCGCCGCGAAGCTCCGCGAGGAATACAAGGCCGTGCTGGTGGACGAGTTCCAGGACACCGACCCCGTGCAGTTCGACATATTCAGGATTGCATTCCTCGACACAGCCGACGGGTCTCGCCCGCCCATCTTCTTCGTAGGCGATCCAAAGCAGGCGATCTACGCCTTTCGCGGCGCGGACATCAACACATACAGCGGAGCGGCCACGCGTCCTGACGTGGCGGCGATGACATACCATCTCGACAAGAACTTCCGCTCGACGCCCAACATGATAGATGCCGTCAACATCCTCTTCAAAGACGATGTTCAAGGCGACACGTTCGGTGACCCGACCATCGACTACACGGAAGACCTGCTGTCCAACCCAGAAAGGAAGGCGCTCAAGGAGAACGGAATCGACGATCCCGCGCCATTCAGGGTGTTCAAGGCGGACGGGGCGCAGCCCGCGAAGTCGGCGGTGGTCGATGGAGTCCTGGAGCTGCTGTCGAGGCCGGAGAAGGACGTGAATCCGAAGGACATAGCCATTCTGGTGATCTCGCATCAGGCTGGCGGCGAGCTTATGCAAAGGCTACGCGAGAAAGGTGTGCCGGTGGTGCTCCAGCACGCCGGAAACGTCTTCTCGTCGCCGACGGCGCAGGAGTTCAGGACTGTGCTTCAGGCAATGTCCCTCGAAGGCGGGGTGAAGCGGGCAAGAGCCGCCCTTGCAACCCGCTTCTTCAATGTCACCAGCGCCGACCTTGTGGCCGACGAGGACGATTCGATGGTGGCCGACATGCTGGGCTTCTTCGCCGAAGTCAACGAGGTATGGCGCAAGCGAGGGTTCGACACGGCGTTCCGCAAGCTCGAATGCCATCCCAGATGCAACTTCAAGGAGCGGATCTCCGCCTTGCCCGGCGGCGAGCGCGACCTTGCTGACATCATGCAGATCAACGACCTCGCCTGCAAGGCCGTCCGCGAGATCGGCCCTGCCCCGGAGGTGTTGATAAACTGGCTGACCGACCGCATCAACGCGTCCGGCGACAAGACGAAAGAGCAGGACGTGGAAGAATACGCCCGAGAGCTGGAGAGCGAAGCCGACGCCGTCAAGATCATGACGATACACGTCTCGAAGGGATTGCAGTTCCCGGTCGTGTTCGTCCTCCTGCCGCAGGCCGACACGACAGCACCCGACGCGACAAGCTCTTACCATGACGCGACAGGCAAACTGATCATCGATACGTGCGAGTCCAAGAACGAGGGCGCGAAGCGGGAAAAGACCGACGAACGCACACGGCTTCTCTACGTTGCCATGACGCGGGCGGAGAAGCGCACCGTCGTCATCATGAAAGAAAAGCTCGCGAGCTGGCCGACGCCCAGGCTTGTGGATCGTGCGGTCGCCCGCATGGCCGGCGGGGATTGCCCGCAGCGGATAACGGTTGACGTCCGCGATGAGAAAGAATCGCTCCTCCCGCCATACAAGGCCGAGTGTTCGTTTGCCGGGGTCATGGCTCCGGCGGCGGAGGTGGGCAGGGACTTCATATCCAAGCGCCCGTCGCGCGGAAGCTACACGTCGCTGGCACCGGTCGGTGGCGGCGGGGACAGCGAAGGACACGATTTCGATTCCGACGAGCCGTTGGGCAAGGTCGAGGAGGATGATGAGATAAATCCCATCTTTACACTGGCGGGAGGGGCCAAGGCGGGCATCTGCTGGCATGCGATCCTCGAGGAGATTCCGTTCACTGCGGACATCAAGGAAATCTCTCGCATGACCAGCCGGATGCTCAAGGTTCACGGACTTGCCGACGAAGACGAGGAGAAGTTCCTCAAGGACGTGCAGACGGTGTCCGACATGATACAGAAGACGCTCCGCTATCGCATGCTTGCGCCTGACGGCAAGCAGTTCTCGCTTTGCGAGACCGACCCGGCGGCGAGGTTCAGCGAATGGGACTTCCATTTCCCGTCGCTCGCGGCGCGACCCTGGACTACGTCCATAAAGGCGGTGCTGGAGAAACATTGGGCCGGAGACGAACAGAAGCAGTCGTTCATCCGGGCGATGGCCAACTGGAACCGTCCCGTGCCGGAGGGGTTCATCAAGGGCTACCTCGACCTCGTGTTCCGCCACGACGGCTACTACTACGTCGTGGACTGGAAGTCGAACCAGCTCAGGCGGGACGTGGCGAACTTCAACGCTCGCGGCATTACGGCGGAGATGGCCGACGCAGGCTACTTCTTCCAGTACATGCTTTATGCCGCCGTCCTTCACCAGTTCCTCAAGGAGACGCTGAAGGAGAATTATTCATGGGAGCGGAACTTTGGCGGCATACAGTACTTCTTCCTGCGCGGCATTGCGGCCGGAGGAGAATCGCCTGTGTTTTCGGATCGGCCATCCGAGGCGCTCCTTGACGAACTGGCCGCCGTGCTTGGGCTGTAGGAGGGCTTGCGAAATGGAAAACACGATCAAAGACCTGGTTTTCAGAATGATGGGCTGCACCGACGAGGCCGCCGAGGTGGCGGACGTGTGCGGGAAGGCCGTGGCCGTCATCACGGAGGGCGATGTGTGCCTTCCTGTGGAAGACGAGAAACTGCTCGGCAAACTTCGCAGCGCGAAGGAAGTCGTCTCGATTGCACCAGACGACACGAGGCCGTTCGTCCTTTCCGGCTTGCACCTCTACACGCGGCGCAACTGGCGTTACGAGGCGCAGGCGAGGGCGAGCGTAATGGAGATGGCCGCGTCGGGCGGAACGGGTGGGGCATTCGAGATTCCCCCAGAGCTCGAGTGCGCTACGCCAATGCCGGGACAACGCGACGCCGTGATAAAGATGAATTCATCCAACTATTCCATCCTGACTGGCGGTCCCGGCACGGGCAAGACATTCACGATCACGTGGGCGGTGAAGGTCGCCTTGAGCCTCAACCCAGAATTGCGCATAGCCCTTGCCGCGCCGACGGGCAAGGCCGCAGGGCGCATGACCGAGTCGTTTAGGGGTTTCAAGGTGCGTGGCGAGGAATTGCGCGCGAAGACATTGCACTCGTTGCTGGGGCCGAATGCCGACTTTACCACATTCAAGCACAACAGGGACAATCCGCTCGACATCGACTGGCTTATCGTGGACGAGGCCAGCATGATCGACCTGCCGATGATGTCCAAACTTCTCGACGCTCTTCCAAGGGGGTGCCGCCTCACACTGGTGGGCGACGAGTATCAGCTCGCCTCTGTCGAGCGCGGGCGAGTGTTCGGGGATCTGTGCCATGCCGAGTGGATGCAGCCGAGGATTGCAAGACTTACGGATTCAAGGCGTTTCGAGCATGGCGGAGAGATAGATGTGTTCGCCAAGGCTGTCAACGCGGGCGATTCCGACAAGGCTCTGGAATGTCTGAATGCGGGTGGAGACATGATCGTATATCGCCATCTCCGCGAAGAGGGCATGACAAATCCAGACTCGTGGCCGGAGTTCGTGGACATCATCACGGGGCATCTCCGGCAGTTCTGCGAGTCGAGAACGCCAGAAGAGGCCCTCAAGCACCTTAACGACTTCCGCGTCCTTTGCGTGGAGCGGCACGGGGCGTTCGGCATCAACCGCGTCAACGACTACATGGTGCGGAAGCTGGCGGGATCGGTGCGCAATCCGCAATGCCCGATTCCGGTGATGATCACCCGCAACGACAAATCGCTCAACGTGGCCAACGGCGATGTCGGCGTCCGCATGCCGGATGATCCGGGGAACATCTGCCTTCTGGTCGAGGAGGAGAGGGACACGGGCAAGATCGTCTATCGCAAGGTGAGGAAAGAGCTGCTCGATAACGTCGAGACGGCATTCGCCATGACCGTCCACAAGTCGCAGGGGTCCGAATTCCGAGATGTGGCGATCATCTTGCCGTCGGATGGCGAGAGCCGTCTACTGACCCGCGAGATCCTCTACACGGGAATCACCCGAACGAAGAAGATGGTGTTCCTCTTTGGCAGCGACAAGGCTGTCGAAAAGAGCTGCAAGAGCGTTGTGAGCCGCGTGACTGGATTCATCGATCCTGAAAAACTGATGTAAACAAATATAAACAAAGAAATGAAATACCACATATTGATAACAGACAGTAAGTATGATAATATATCGCCATCTTTTCTTTGAGACAAGGAATAGAAGGAACTGGAGAAATGTCAAAAGACACAGAGTACATGAGCCTTGAAGAGGTCGCCGACATGCTCGGCGTCACCTATCAGCTCATCTACAGACTTGTTCGTGCGGGTGATCTGCCGGCGATCCGGCTTGGCAAACTTTACCGTGTTTCCAGAACGGATCTCGACCGCTATCTGGAGCATAACAAGAATGCGGCGGCGCAGGGCGGAGTGTGCAGCGCCTGCGGGACGCTGTACAAGACGCGGGATTCCCTCAAGCAGACCTGCGAGGAGGAGGGCTGCGAAGAGCCGATCTGTTTCGACTGCTGGACGCGGCTCGGAATCCGCCGCTGCAAGAAACATCAACTTAAGAAGTAAACAAAAAAGGAGTAAACAATGGGGCTCTTCTACGACACATGCAATGCCCTGATTGACAGGAACACGGGGCGCGCTCTTTCGGGCGAGGCGCTTGCGGCGGCACAGAAAGACCCCAACTGGCCGACTTGCGGCAACAAGGTGCCCAAGCGGGCGAGGTTCTGCAACAAGTGCGGCAAGCCCGCGCCGGGCGGCTGGTGGCGCTGCCCGCAGTGCAACAAGTGGATCGGCAACGATTCGCGTTTCTGCCCGCACTGCAACGCCGCACTCTACCCCGACGAGCGCGTTGACATGGCCGGCGGCGTGTGGCACAAGGAGCCGGGACAGTTCGCCCAGCGTTTCGAGGTCGGCGACGTGAAGCGGCTTCTGAATACGGGTCTCAAGGTGCAGGAGGGAACGGCGGCGATCCTTTTGGACACGGGAGCCGTGAACGACATCCTTCAGGCGGGACAGCACAACCCCGAAAGCCTGCTCCGAAAGATCAACTGGTTCGGCAACCCGCCCCCGCGCAGCGTCGTCCTTATCGACGTGGGCGAGGTCATCGTACCTCTCCACCTTGAAGGTCTGCGTACGTCTGAACACATCCCGATTGAGTTCTACGGTGAACTCGTCCTGCGCTTCAAGGGCGACAAGGACGCCGCTCGCGCGTTCTGCGGGAACGTCCTGAAGGGCGAGCGGTCATACACGTTCACGCAGATTTCGGGGCGCATCGAGCCGCTCATCCGTGGCGTTGTCGATGAAATGTGCATAACTGCCACGCTCGAAGACCTTGTCAAGGTTCCGGAGCGTCGCATCCGCCTCCAGGAGCGGATCGAGAAGCGCATTGAGGAGGATTTCGCGGCGAGCGGACTTGAACTCGTGCGCGTGTCCTCCGCAGAGTTCACGGGCGACGAATACGAAAAGCTCGAGGCGCAGCTCGGCGACGCGGAAGTTCAACGGCGCGAGGCGGAATACAAGGCGGCGCTCGAAGCCGCCCTTCGCAAGATCAAGAACCAGGCTGAGATGGATTCGGACAAGGCTGCGTTCGACCTCCGCCAGTACAAGGAAATGCTCGACAACGAGTATCGCGTGAGCGCGGCGACCCGCGAGCGCGAGTTCATGCTGCTCAAGCGCCAGTGGGAGCATGACGATTATGTGTATCGTCGGCTTCTCGAAGTCGAGGAGCTCCAGCACAAGTTCGACATCGAGGACAGGCAGACCGAACACGACCTTTCGACGAGCCGTAAGCTCGACGAGTACGGACGCGAAAAGAAGGTTGAGGATGCCAGGGCGGATGTGCAGGCGCAGGACATCCACACGACGCAGGACGTCAAGGACACCGAGAGCTGGTTGAGGGTGCGCGAGAAGAAGCAGGATCTCAAGCAGAAGGACAAGGCCGCCGACGCTTCGCGCCGCAAGGGCATGTCCCTCGCCGAGATGCTGCTCGATACGGAAGACCCCGACGCGCGCGCGGCGATACTGGAGGCGATGAGGCTGCAGCGGAACGCCAGCATGACGCCCGAGCAGCTCCTCGCGGAACTCGGCAAGGAATCCTCGAACGACAAGCTCGTGGCGAAGCTGGAAGAACTCTACCGTCAGGCGGCTGAGCGCGAGGACAGGAACCTCTCGAAGATGCTTGAGCCGGCAATCGAGGCGGCAAAGCATCCGTCGCAGTCCACGGGGCCAATCATCAAGTAAAGACCGATGGTGACCTGCCCGATATGCGGCCGACAGACGGCGGAAGGTACTTTCTGCACACGGTGCGGAAAGGAGATGGGGCCGGTTGCGCCTGCCGCTGCCGCCCCTGCGAGCGTTCCGCCCGCAACGACCTTTCCGTCCGCCGCCGACGCTTCGCCGGAACTCCAGCGGCCCGAATTCCGGCAGCCGGAGTTCCACCGCGCCGAGGAGAACCGCCCGTCGCCGTCGCAGACCATGCTGCGGGCGGACGAGAACATCCGCGCAGCCGAAGAGCGCATCGACAGGGCGACTTCCGAGGCGGCAATCGCCGCGAGCCAGAGCGGCGAGCCGACGCTTGAGTACGACAAGTACTGCATGCTCTGCGAAAGGATGAACGGCAACCTCCGGCTGCGCTTCAATCCGAGGGGCGGCGGGCGTACCCTTGAGAACGTAGTGTTCACATTCTCGAACGACTATGGGCAGCGGTTGCATCCGTATTCCGTCCGCCGGATCGACAAGCCGATCATGTTCCCCTTGCAGTTCCCTCCGCAGGAGGCGGGGACGCAGTCGTGGTCCGTGAAGGTAGAATACTGGGCCGATCGCCAGAAGCGGGAACTGACGGGGCGTTTCGAGCTTTATGTGTATCCGGTCGAGTCACGCAAGCGAGGACTGGACAACTTCAACATCAGCATCAACACGAACATCGGGAATGTCAGCCAGGCGAGCGATGTAACCGTGAACCAGCGCGGTGCCGATCAGTTCGCCAGTCTCATCGCGGAGAACGACGTCATCGGCGAGATGAACCGCAGGGTCACGTCCGACAGACGCGAATGGACATACATTTCGCTGATCAACGACAGCAGACTTGACGACCTTCCGCCCATGCCGGCGAACGCGCGGACGGACAGGATCGTCCTCGACATCGGCGGACGCCTCATTCATTTCTTCTCGAACCGCATGGTGAAGTTCGGGCGGAAACGGGAAGAGAACGACTTTGTGATCAGGCCTCCAGCGACATTCAGCGAGGCGCAGGTCGCTCCGTACCGCAGGGTGAGCCGCCAGCATTGTTTCTTCGAGCATTCCGGCACGAACGTCCTCATTTCCGACGGCAGTCGCAGTCCGACGGGAGTCCTGCAGCCGTCATCCGCAGGAACGTTCTGGAACAACCGGCAGATCGCGAGTTCCGTAGAGGTTCCGTCCGGCACGTCCGGCGTGATCTCATTTGGCGGAGTCGCCTACGGCGATGCGTTCAGGATGGACTTAAAGGCCTGCGACAGCGCGAAGGCCTGCGCCGCGTGTCCACTCGCCGACAGGAGCTGGAGCGGCGACGGAAGCCGTCCGTGCCTCATGATTTCGCGCACGGATGGTGTCGCGGAGAAGTTTGTCGGTCTGTGGAGCTGCTTCTGGCTGGGCGAAGCCGATCCGTCCTTTGAGGGATACGTCGTGTTCCGCAAGGATGGGGCGTTCGCATACAGCCGCGAAGATGGCCGGACGGGTTGGCTCGTACCGGGGACAATCGTCCAGACGGATCTCGCAAACATCACTGTCAACTAAAAGGAGATAACAAATGGGATTCCTGTTCTTCAAAACTGGCAAAGAGAAAGAGCGTGCAGAGCGTCGCGAGAAGCGCCACGCACTCCGCAGGGCGGAGGGTGCAATCGACGAGGTCATCGAACGCATCAAGCGCATGGAAAAGGACGCCGAGGCGGAGTGGGAACGCGCCCGCGAGGCGGCGAAGGAGGGCAAGCAGGCGGCGGCGCAGCGCGCGCTGACGAGCTACCGTTCCGCGCAGGTTCTCATCACCAAGCTCGAGCAGAAGAAGTGGGTGTTCAAGCAGGTGCTGATGAAGCTCGAAACCGCCGGAACGGACTCCGAGTTCGCAAAGGCGCTCGCGGCGGTCAACAAGGTCACGAACATCAATGTCGAGATGGTCGAGGACGTGTTCGACGAGGCCAGCGACCTTCTCGCGGAAGCAGGGGACACAGACAAGTTCTGGTCTCAGATGTACGGCAAGGAGGTCGAGGGGTCGAAGGAGGCGCTCAAGGACCACATCCCTTTGATGGAAGACCTCGAAAAGACGCTCCAGGAGGAGGTCGCCGGAAAGATCACCGGAGCGGTCGATCCCGCCGCGCTCGAAAAGGAACTGTAAAGAATGTACGAGCAGACCATGAACAACGACGTGACGCTGACGGGGGGCGAGAATCCGCTCCTCGCCGGACGGTATCAGGTTGTCCGCCAGCTCGGGACTGGCGGCATGGGGTCTGTCTGGCTGGCGGAGGACAGGCAGCTCGACAACAAGCTCTTCGCCGTCAAGATGCTTCCGTCGATTCTGGTGGCGAACAAGCGGGCGTACAGGCAGCTGAAGGATGAGGCGCTTGTCGCGATGAAGCTTGTCCATCCGAACATCGTCCAGATTCGCGCTTTCGAGGAGAACAACGGCAATCCGTTCCTTGTGATGGATTACATTGAGGGACAGACGCTGGATGACTATTTGGCGGAGAAAGGAACGCTTTCGGAAGAAGATACGGTAAAATTGCTCAAGCCCATTGCCGCCGCGCTTGATTATGCCCATGGTGAGGGCGTGGTTCATCGCGACGTTAAGCCCGCGAACGTGATGATCAGAAAGGACGGTCGGCCATTTGTCCTTGACTTTGGCATAGCGCGCGAGATACAAGAGACGATGACTCGGGTGACGGGTAAGTCTTCAAGTGGCACGCTGATGTACATGTCGCCGGAACAGCTGAACGGCGAACTTCCCAAGAAGGAACAGGATATATATTCATTCGCCGCGATGGTGTATGAGTGCCTGAAAGGCGAACCGCCATTCGTTCGTGGGCAGATAGAGTACCAGATTGTCAATAATCCTCCGCCTCCTTTGCCGCAGGGAACTGCATCGTGGCTATCGGCAACCACGATGCGCGGTCTTGCCAAGAAAGCCAATGAACGTCCGACAACTTGTTGTGAGATATTGGGCGTTTTATCGTGTGGTATGATCGTGGCTGATGACATCAAGTTGCAGACACAGGTTGCGATAAAAGCCTATCGGGATGAGGATTACGAAAAAGCATTTACAGCAGCTCAAAAGGCCGATAAAGACGATGCTGAGATTCAATACATAATGGGGAGGTGTTATCAGTTTGGTGATGGAGTGGAAGAAGACCACGATGTAGCAATGTTGTGGTATCGCAAGGCCGCTGTACAAGGGCATTTAGGGGCACTCCTTGAAATCGGGTGGCTGTATAGAGAAAAATTTGACGACCCAAGTTCAGAATGGCAAGAAAAAGAAGGCGAGGAGCTCAAAACCGCCTTTAATATGGCCTTGAAAAGTGCTGATGCGCGCGTGAGGAGTGTATTTGCGTATTTGTATGTATGTTGCAATTATGGGCGAGGCCAGGGTTACGGACTTGAGGAGCAGATAAAGGTTGATGAAGTTACGGCATTGGAGTTGATTAAAGAATCGGCTAATGGTGGCTATGCAGAAGCTCAATACCAATTAGGGTGGCGGTATGAAGATGGTCACAGTATTTCGCAAGATTACGGTGAAGCAGTAAAATGGTATCGCAAGGCGGCTGAACAAGGTACTCAAGAGGCGCAAGAAAAACTTGGCGAGATGTACAAGAAAGGGCTAGGTGTCGAGAAAGATTATGACGAGGCAATAAAGTGGTATCGCAAGGCGGTGGAATCCCTTGATAGTGTAAGAAACGTGTACAACCTTGCCCAAATGTATGCGCTCGCAAAGAAATATTCAGTTGCTGTGAAATGGTATCGCAAGGCTGCGGAACGAGGACATTGCGACGCCCAGTGCAAGCTTGGAGATATGTGTCGTACTGGCTGTGGAATGGATCGTAACGGTCAAGAAGCCATCGTGTGGTATCGTAAGGCGGCAGAACAAGACAACCCCAGGGCGCAATACTTTCTTGCCGTTAGCCTAATGATTTACAATCGCCTAAAATGGTCGGGCGAGCCGATGGAATGGCTTCGTAAATCGGCCGAGCATGGATATGGTGATGCACAACACGAATTAGCCTCAATATATGAGAAAGGCAATGAGGAGGCTGGTATCTCTGTGGATGCCATAGAATCCGCAAGGTGGTATAAGCGGGCAGAGCAATCATATCGTAAAGAAGCAGAATGTGGGGATATATCCGCGCAATACCATCTTGGATTGATGCTTTATGAAGGGGAAGGTGTCATGCAAGATTTCAAAGAAGCGGTCAAGTGGTGGAGCAAAGCCGCAGCGAGGGGGAATATAAGTTCGCAATATTACCTTGGCAATTGTTTCGCTCGTGGACAAGGTGTTTCACAGGATTACGTGGAGGCTGTCAAGTGGTACCGCAAGGCAGCAGAGAGAGGGGGAGCAAAGGCCCAATGTACGCTTGGAGGTATGTATAAGAATGGAATTGGAGTAGTGCAAGATTATAGGGAGGCGATGGCCTGGTTTCTTAAGGCTGCGGAACAACATAATGATGAAGCTTGCTATGAGTTGGGGTGTATGTACCAAAAAGGGGTGGGGGTTGAACAAGATTATGTGAAAGCGCTGGAATGGTATAAAAAAGCGAGTTCCCATCATGCCGCAGAATACAATCTTGGTTTAATGTATGAAAATGGCTATGGTATCCCAAGCGATTATGAAGAAGCGCGTAAGCATTATACGTTTGCAGCCCTTTATGGCAATGCAGACGCGGCATTCTGTTGTGGCCGTTTCTACTATCACGGACTAGGTGTTGTCCAAGATTATGCTAAGGCAGTTGACTGGTTTCAAAAGGCCGATACGAAAGGAAGTAGGGATGCACGGTACTATCTTGGTCTGATGTATTACAACGGTGAAGGTGTAGAGCAAAATGATGTTGAAGCTGTAAAATGGTTCCTAAAGGCAGCCGAGCAAGGTGACGCCGAAGCACAGTATGCTCTTGGCATTTTATGTCAGAGCGGCCGAGGTGTCGCAAAGGATGAAGCTGAAGCCGTAAAATGGTATCGAAAAGCAGCGGAACAAGGGTATGAAGATGCAGTAGAAAGTCTCAAGAAACTTGCAGGGGGTGTGCAACTTGATAATGTAAGTAAAACTGATGGAAATAGGCATGAAACCTGTGAGACATGTGCGCTTGCTCTTCCTGGCGGTGCAAAAATGGAGATGATCTATGTTGCACCAGGATCGTTCATGATGGGGAGTCCCGGGGATGAAAGTGGTAGATTCGGAAATGAGATACAGCATCATGTGACGATTACAAAAGGCTTTTGGCTTGGCAAGTATCCCGTGACACAGGAAGAATGGGGAAGTGTGATGGGCGAAAATCCAGCAAAATTCAAGAATAAGCGTAGTCCTGTCGAGAATGTGTCGTGGAAGGATTGTAAGGAATTCTGTCAGAGATTAAATACCCGTTTGAATTGTGGGGCGCGTTTGCCCACCGAGGCAGAATGGGAGTATGCTTGTAGAGCTGGTAGTATAGGCAGATATGGAGTTAATGGGTCTACAGACGAGATATCGTGGCATCGTGATAATAGCAACAATAAAACGCATCCTGTGGGGCAGAAAGGCACGAATGCCTGGGGCTTCATGGATATGCATGGTAATGTCTGGGAATGGTGTGAAGATTGGTATGGAGATTACAGTGGCGCGACGCAGTTTGATCCAAAGGGCCCAGAATCAGGTGATAAGCGTGTGGCTCGTGGAGGAAGTTGGTTTGATCCCCTTTACTGTGGTCGTTCTGCTATGCGTAGTGGATACAGTCCCAGAGTAAGAGATCCAGCAATGGGATTCCGTTTGTGTTGTACAACCGAATAAGAAAGGAAACAAAGAATGGAAGCAAAAGAAATGTCGTTTGCAGAGATAGTGGGGAATGACAAGTATCTACTTGTCCCGTTCTTCCAGAGAGGGTATGTATGGAAAGAGGATAACTGGGATGAACTTCTTGAGAATCTCCTTGGCGAGAATGAGCATTTTCTCGGTTCGGTGATTTTTAAGTTTTCCAATACTAAAAAAGGCGAAATGATATGGTCGATAATAGACGGGCAACAGCGTTTGACGACATTGAGCATATTATTTGACGTATGCTGCAAGATCCTTTCTCGTTTGCATTTTAGTAACGCAAATGGGGGGTGGAATCAATATGAACATAAAAGACAATCGCTTCTCTTTTTTGATTCACAGCAAGGCCACATTCTTAAGTTGCGCCATTCGCGGGTTGACATAGGTGCTTATGAAACAGCAGTTAGTGGACGCACGGACCAGCCGATACACTCAAGACAGATTGAGAAATGTGAATCGTACTTTATGGATAGGTTGAAAGATACGCCTGCTGATGCGGAACGCATTTTTGGCATCTTGAAGGGTAATGACAAGATCCTTGTAAGTATTTGGCTGGGGAATGGAGACAAAGAGCAAACAATATTCGACACGATCAATACAGCGGGTGTGAGACTCACGGCGGCAGATACTATCAAGAACCTTGTTTTCCAACGGATGATTGATATCGGGGGAGCACGAAGCCGTGAACGAGTTGAGGCGATTTACGACTCGTGCTGGGATTCTGTGTTCAATGGTGATGATCAAGATTATTGGACAAAGGAACATAGACAGGGGCGTATAAGCAGAATCACGTTGGAAACGATGTTACATTGTGTGGCCGTAGTTGAAGGTTTCTATGACCCGAATAGGCATTCGACAGGTGAATTGGCTGAATGTTACAAGAAGTATATTTCCGACAAGTCATTGGATGAGATGGAAAGTTTTGTTGGCAAAATGGCCAATTACGCAAAGCGCTACAAGGATTTCTTCTGGGGCGAAGAAGATACAGGTCACATGTATGAGTTCGGCAACGTGTGCGACAGGACATTGAACATTCTTCGTTCTTGCGATACGAGTACTTTTGATCCGCTTGTCTTGAAATTGATCACAGAGAATCCTCCGTCTGAAGAAGGGACTATCTCGCCGCTGCTGGAAGCATCGCTCGACAAGATCGCAAGGTATGTCCTCCTTCATGTTATATGCGGTGAATCAGTCAAGAACTTTAACAAGGAGTGTTCTGTAATAATTAGCGGTAGCAAGTCTATAGATGATTACCTGTCTGAGAAAATGGAAGCAGGTAATATTTCCACGGAAAACATACGCGCAGGGCTTCGGCGCATTACCAAGAACGGTTTGGCAAAATGCATTTTGTTCTGGTTGGAATTGAAATGGATGTCCCAGCCCAGCGTTCTAATTAGGCAATTGCAATACAATTCCAGCATGACGCTTGAACATGTGATGCCTCAAGCGTGGGAGAAGAATTGGCCTATAACACAGCCGCAAGTCGTAAGTCCAGAAGACGGAACGCCTGTCAATGATGTGCTTGAGGCGCGTCAGCTAAGAGCCTCGGCAATTTATGAAATTGGGAATATGGCGTTGCTCAGCAGCAAGTTGAATTCGACAATCAGAGATGGTTCGATCAAAGAGAAGATTGATGGGAAAAACAACAAGCTTGGTGTTGCTGCGCTCGCGTCGCAAATTCACTACACAAAGGAGGTCATAGACAAAGTTCAGGGGAATGGTTATGTCTGGAATGAAAAGACAATTCGCGACAGGACGAACAAGTTGACGGAAGAGTTTATTGCGATATGGGGCGTTGACTTGCTGCAACGAGGGGGCGGTTTTGAAGTTCTGTGTTCAGAAAACCCTGCGGTTGTTTCAGCAGAAGTAACACCGCAATTAACCGAAGTCACGAATGACGCGCACGTGCTGGAGACACCTGCTGCGGCGAGTGCTCATGTTGAAGAACTCAAGATCGGAAAGATAGCTCGCGCGGTTTTCCCCGTCATTTTCGATGAAGATAGAGTTTCTGATGCCGACATTGCATTTCTCCAGTCAGTTGCCGCTAGGAAACTTTTCAAGAATCAGGGGAATCAGGTTCTTAAAGAGACAACCGGCGACATAGAAGCAGATTCAAAGGATGCGCTTGGTAAAAAGCGCTTCTATTCTGATCTTGTTTTATCGTATGGCGGGAAGAAGTATCTGCTGACAAGTCAGTGGTTCAATAATGGAAAGGAAAATCTGATTGCATGGTTTGCTGCGCATGGGATAACAGGAGAGCGCATTGGAGGATTGTGCCAATCTATTTAACCGTGAAGAGAAGAGGAATGCAATATGCAATCAATGACCGCTAGGAAACGAGACTTCGAGACGGCGTGTGCATCGGCGGTGAAGGCGCGGAACTTCACCGAGGCGGCGAAGGCGGCGGCAAGCGCTGCAGACTGCGCCGAGATTCTCGCGGCGCGGACGATGGGCATCGTCTCAGAAGCCTACGCGAAGGAGGTTCGTTCTTGGCGAGACCTTGCGAAGAAGCTCGAGGGGCGCAGGAACGGAGTCGGCGGTCGCGGGGCGACACGCCCTACCGGCGACGGGGAGGTGGTCGACGGCGGGGAGTGGCTCGTCGCGGAGAAGCCGGACATCACGTTCGACGACATCGCGGGAATGGAGGACGCGAAGCGCATCATAAACGAAATGGTGCTCTACCCGATGCAGTCGCCGGAGAAGGCCCGTGCGCTCGGTCTCAATCCCGGCGGCGGCGTGTTGCTCTTCGGCCCGCCGGGAACAGGAAAGACGATGCTCGGCAAGGCGATTGCCGGCGCACTCGACGCCCCGTTCTACTATGCATCCGGCGCGGACTTGCGTTCAAAGTGGTACGGCGAATCGGAAAAGCGGCTTTCGCAGCTCCTTACGGCGGCGAAGTCCCAGAAAGTAGCCGTCGTGTTTCTCGACGAGATCGAATCGCTGCTGCCGAAAAGGTCGGAAGAGTCCCACTCGGCCGACAACCGCGTGGTCACGCAGTTCCTTGCTGACCTTGGCGGTTTCAAGGACTCGAAGAACCTTCTGCTCGTCCTTGGCGCGACGAACAAGCCGTGGTCGATTGACGAGGCCGTGTTCCGCACGGGACGCTTCGACGAGAAGGTCTATATCGGCCCGCCCGATCTCCCCGCCCGCGAGAAGATACTCGAACTCAACCTCAAGGGCGCACACATAGCCGATGGGCTGGACTTCCATTCAATAGCGGAGGGAATGGAGGGCGCGTCCGGCTCGGACGTCGCGGCCGTCGTCTCGGCGGCGAAACGCGCCGCGCTCGGACGCGCCATCCACGATGATGCCGATCCCGTCCTTACCGCCGATGACTTTGCGGAAGCGCGGAGGAGAATCCCGTTGAGCATAACGGACGAGATACTCGCTCCGTACAAGAAATTCATGGAGGAGCGGTTTTGAGCGAGAAATGCTGCATCTGTGGCAGGGAACTGCCGAATCGCTGGGCAATTGGCAAGCGCGAGGTCGTTGACGGCGTCGAGCGGTGCTATTGCGCCTATCATGCTGGAGAAGGAGTAAAACCTAAAACTGTCAAAAAGGAAAAAACAATGCAAGAAGACACACTGAGTGCCGCAGAAGCGAAAGAGCAGCAGATCGTCAAGTCTGCGTCTGTCGAATATGCGAAGAAGGCATGGGCGGAGTGTTCCGCGCTTGCCCTGAAACTTGGCGGGGGCGCAAAGACGCTCTGGTCGAAGATACATCCCGACCGCTCACCGGCGGCGATGCTTGCCACGATGAACGAGAATCAGGCGGACAACAAGAAGCGGCTGGACGAGGTGAAACCCGAGCTTGACCGCGTCTACAAGGAGATCGTCACGAAAAAGAAGGAGTACGCGAGCGCGTCGCCTGTCCGCCAGCGGCTTCTCAAGACCGAACTCCAGACGCTCATGACCAAATACAAGGGACTTGAGCGCGAGTTCAACATCCTCTGCGAGAACGAGCGTTCGATTGAAGCGGTCAAGGGGCGGTTCCTCGAAGTGCTGGCGCACGGGCTGCGGGGAAAGCTGAACGCCGAGATGGTGGAAAACCTCACCGACGACATAGACGACAAGACCGAGGAGGCGGAAGACCTTCAGGACGCGCTCGGCGACCTTGAACGCGCAGGAAAGCGCAAGGAGCGCGGAGACGACAATTTCGACGCCGAGCTCGCCGGATTCGACGGCGAAGACATCGGACTGTTCGGGGATGAAGATTCTGACAAAAAGGAGAAAAACAATGAACAAGCTCAAACTGGCGGTGCTGACACTTTTGGCGATGACCTCGCTAAGTTCGATGTCGGCGACCCGGCGTGACCTCTCTCTCGCCATCGAGGATGCGGCTCGCGCAACCGTAGAGTCGCTTGCGGCGGATGCCCGCGTCAAGAACGTGAAGTCCATTGCGTTCGTGAAGCTGAACCTTCCCGACGGGATGGGGGCTTTGACACCAGACAGCAACGACATTCAGGTGTTCGAGGCGACGCTCGCCTCAAAGGCCGGATCGTTCTCGCTGGTTACGCATGACACCCATGCCGACGAATGGACGCTGATCGACGGCATATTCAACCAGGCGGCGGACTTCGAGAGCTATGACACGAAGACGTACCCGGGACTCAAGAAGCTGAAACTTGCGGACGCGCTTCTCTTCGGCCAGGTTGTCGATGCCACGCAGGACGTGAAGAAGGATGCGACAACGACGTCCATCCGAATCGCCATGCGGCTTCTCAAGGTTTCGACCGGAGAGCAGATATGGGGCGCGGTCGTGAACGGAAAGCACGTACAGGCTGTCGAGGAGCGCGACATCAAGAAGGAGATCGTCGACGATGCCAAGAGCATGTTCACCTTCAAGAACATCCTCATCGGCATAGGTGGGCTGATAGTCCTGCTGATCGTGCTTCTGCTTCTCGGGAAGATGATACGCATCCGTTAAACATGAGGAGGCCGTCATGAAGAACCTTATCGTCGCTCTGTCATTCGCCATCGCCGTCTGCGCGAACTTTGCGCAGGAGGCGGGTGGCCAATCTCCGGCTCCAGCCGCGCCGACGGAGAACAAGGCCGCCGAGGCAAAGCCGTCCACAAACGAGACGGCGATGGTTGATGCGGCTGCACCCGGCACAAACGTCGTGGCGGCGGCAACGCCTCCCCGCGTCCTGCTCAAATTCATAGACGGCAATCCCATCGAAGAGCCCACGACTTGCAAGCGGTACCTCCAGACGTTTGTCGAGGGAGAACTTGCGAACGCGGGGGTGACGGTCGTCCCTTCGGAACCGGCGGATGTCTGCATCACGGGCACGTTACGCGGCGGAAAGCTCAACAGCCGTGGCCGGACGGTGGTCTGGCAGGTGACGGCGGACATGCACGCCACTCGCCTTGCCGATTCAAGCGCCACAAAGGTGGTCGCAAAACAGCGGTTTGACGTCAAGAGCGGCGATGCTCGCGTCGCCTCCGAGGCACAGAAGCGTTGCGCCGACCGCCTTGGGCCGGATGTGGTGAAGTTTGCGCTTGACGCTGTCGGCAAGACGTCCGGGAAAGGAGCGAAATGACCCGCAAGGAAGCATTAGAGCGGCAGCACCAGCAGAGCCTTCAGGAGAACGGGTATGCGACGCTCCAGCGTTCTCTCGATGAGGGTCCGAAGGGAACGCCCCCGTCGGCGAGGGCGGGCGTCGTCAAGAAGACGATCACGCTTGGTATGGTGCTGGCGTTGCTGTGGCTGGCGTATCGCATCGGGACAACTATGTGGAACGCTTCGCCCAAGGACAGGGTACCGGCCGCCGAGGAGCGCTCGAAGTAGATTGTGGGGTGTACGATGAACAGGCTCGATGAATTCAGACAACAACTCCAAAACCGCATGGCCGCGATCCGCACCGGCGGAACAACATCTTCGTTTTCGAGGACGGCCGGCATGGCGGCGGCGAGTTCTCGCGGTGGCAACGAGATAGCGGGCTATCTTACGCCAAGCCGCGAAGAGGTGTGGCAATGGTGGGAGTCCGTTCGCGGCTCGATGCACGTGCGCATGAACGATGTGTATCGAAATTTCGCCGCAGGGACGGAGTTCTTCTATGTCCATGACGATGACACGATCAACGCCTTTGCTGGGCAGAGCGAGGACGAGAAGAAGCCTTTTCAGATCGTATTCTTCGGCGGGGCGATGCGGTTCTCGAGGATTGCGTCGCTTGCAGTCGCCGTCGATATGTGTGGACGCCCTGGCACGGCTTCGAGGTTTGCCAGAAGCATAGACATGAACGGCATGATGTCCATCCGTGGCGCTCTTAACGTGATGTCCGAGTGCGGGCTTGACGAAATGTTCTTTCTTCCGGGCGTCAGGGCCAAGGCGCAGGCGGTGTCTTCCGGCATGATTGTCGGCATTCTTGCACATGAAATGGGTCATGTGTGCCTTGGGCACATAAATGGCCCGAGCTACTACGAGTCGAATCCCGAGATCGCCCGCAACCATGAGCGCGAGGCCGACTCTTTCGCGTCCTCCATAACCGCCGCCTGTCCGTTCGGCGAATATGTGTACGAGGGGACGCTGTTCTGGCACTACGTCCTTGCGATGCAGGAGGGCAACGAGGCAGTCGCCTCGACGCATCCGCTGTCACGAGAGAGACTTGAAAACATCATTCGAGCCAATTCATCCAAGGCGTCGGCGCTGGGGATAAGGATTGGCTACTAAAGGGGGAATAGACATGGAACGTGAAGATGCAAAAGACCTGACGCTTTCGATTCTGGTGGTAGTGGCGGTGGCGCTGCTCGGATATTGCATTTGGCTTCATGTAAAATGCGCCAGTCTCAATGGGACGGTGGAGACGCTTTCGGCAAAGGTCGATCAGATGGCTGCAAGACAGACGCTGATATCCAATACCGTGGAGAAGCACCACGGCATCAAGATCGGGCAACCCGAGCCGCAGGAGCAGTCTTTTGCCGATCAAGCCAAAGAGACGTACAACAAGCTCAAGTCTGCCGCCGCCAAAGGGTATCAGGCGGCCAAAGAGGAGTATAACAAGAAATAGCCTGTGCCTTGCGCAGACGAGGAGATGCCGTGGACGAGCAATCATTCAACGATGACGTGACGATGGGCAGCCCTTATCGGGCGGTCCAATCACAAACCGCCGCCGCTTCTGAAAGGAGCATGAACGACGACGTGACGATTGTTGATCGTCCAGGTGGGACGCGGGCCGCCTTTGACGGCGGCACGATGAATGATGACAGAACGCTTGTTGATCTGCCCGGCCAAAATCCCGCCGGGCAGAAAAGTAAGGAGTTCGACGAGCCGGTTCTTGCAGAGATCGACCAGTTCGCGCTCATCAAGAAGCTCGGCGAGGGGACGGCCGGGAAGGTCTATATGGCCTACGACCGCGAGACTAAGCTGAAGGTTGCCGTCAAGGGGTTGCCGATCAGCATGTCCGCGATGACCAGGGAGGCGATCAAGGGCAACTTCCGTACGGTCGTGAACCTCAATCACCCAAACATCGCATCCGCCCGCGAGTATCATGTCATCCGCACCGCGTTCTACAATGATGGGGCGACGGCAGAAGATTTCAAGATGCAGGTGGGCGACGCGCTCCTTGTGATGGAGTATGCCGAGGGCAAGACCCTCGCCGCGTGGAGGCGTGAGCAGTCGGCAATCGACCAGAGAACAATCCTTGAAATCGTCCGCCAGATCGCCGGCGCGCTTGACGAGGCGCATCGACAGGAAATCATACACAGGGATGTCAAGCCGGCCAACATCAACATAAACATCCGCCCGAACGGTGAGCCGGAGGTGAAGCTTCTGGACTTCGGCATTGCGGCCGAGGGGATGGGCGAGGGCGTCGCCGGAACGCGGACATACATGGCACCGGAGCAGGCGTCGGGCGGCAAGTACACGGCGTCCGTCGACATATACGCTCTCGCGAAGGTGACGAGAGAACTCCTGACCGGCTCGCCGAACGGCGAGAACGATTCGAGGCTGGACACGCCCGAACGGTCGGTCATCGCCAGGGCGCTGTCTGACGATCCGGAAGCCCGCTACAAATCGGGGAAGGATTTTTACGAGGATCTTGAAAACGCGATTCTCGAAGGCGGCATAAAACTCCCGCCGGAATACCACGAGCTGCTCAGGACATACAATTCGGAAGAACTGTCTGATTCCGAGAAGTTCGATTCGTATGCGGACTCTCTCGACGAGTTCGCGCGCGAGACGGTGAGGCTTCGCAAGGTCTCGACGCAGTTTACGAACGACTACGACATCTACCGCTTTCTCTTCACGGACGCCGACCTTTTGAGACACGTCGACCGTGTCCGTTCGCGCCGTCGCCGTCGCCGCAGGAATCCATCCAGCGTAAAGGTGTCAGACGTCATGGCGAGAGCCGCGTTCAAGGCCGCCTGCGAGGGTGTCGCGTTTCTCTCCGACAATCCCATGCCGGACGAGATTAGGAGCATTTGCGACAGCATCTCCTACCCGCCGGAACCGCAGAGGGCGAAGCGGACGTCGAATCTTAAGTCGATAACCCTGTCGATAACGAGAATCGAAGAACCCGTATTCTACGGGTGTGAGGTCGATTCCGACAACATCGACGAGGAGTTCAAGGTCGATCCTCTCCGTTGCGGCGTACCGTTTGCCGAATTCAAGAAGGTATTTAAGGAGGGCGACAAGGTTCTGATCACCAACCCTGTCGAGTCCGGCGAGACGTGGCAGGGATCGGAACTTGTGCTTGAGCCTGATTTCCTGCTGTCTCCGCAGGCGCTCGGCCGAGCGTCCGTCTGGGGACAGGGCTCCCTCATGTACCTTCTTTCCGCTTCTGCCCGCGAGTGGAAGGCGTCAACAGGAACAGGCGAGGATTCGCATCCGCCGAAGTACAGGCTGATGCTCGGTAACATGGGCGATGACTGTCTGGCGGAGGAGGTTGCGGGCGGTTCCGAACCGCAGTCGAGCCTGACCAAACAGTTCGTGGAAGCCAACGCGCTCGACGCGGTCGCGCACGAGGTTGACGGGAAATGGAAGGAAGAGGCCGAGTTCATACGCCAGAACATCCACCGCGAGATATCCCAGAACATGCCCAACGAGTTCGGCATTCAGCCAGACCAATGGCAGACCGAAGCGCCGTTCGTCTCGCCAGTCCTTGGAGTTGCCGGGCGAATGGATGCGTTCGCGCCGTCCGCCGCGACGCAAGGCCGGTCTGTCGTGTTCGAGTTGAAGTCCGGCAAATGGAGGATTTTTAAGGGACATAATCCGAAGGACGAGCATCTGTACCAGCCGTGGATTTACGGCGACATGCTGTACTACGCTCTTGGGATCGGGCGTCAGGACGTCTGGCCGAGACTCTACTATTCCAAGCGGGTGACGGACAAGGACAAGAACATCTACAACGGACATTCCTTTGCCGTCACGACAGGGCGGGACAACATCAGAACGGTGGTGAATTTCCGCAACAAGGTCGTGAACGTGTGGCGGCTGATGCGCGAGAACAAGCTCCGTTCGTGGTTCGACAATGGTGTTGTGAGACCGGATTTTTTCAGGGCGGCGAGCTGCAGCGACAAGTTGTGGGAAGGATGGCTGAAGAGTCAGGCGGAGGCGCTGGTCAACCCGATACTAAAGGCCGACCCGCTTGCCAAGGACTACTTCTGGCGTTTCCTTGCGTTCGAGGCGGCGGAAGATTTCTGCGCGTGGTGCGGCGAGGGCGAGCGTTCCGGCGGGAAGAGCCTTTCATGGAAAATGTCGCTGCCCGAAAAGCAGCAGGCCGGAATGGTGTATTCGGGTCTCGTTCCGGTGTCGCATGCGCTGGACGAGAAAGGCAGGGAGTACCGCATCGACTTCGACAGGACGTACGAGCCGACAAACGCCTTCTGTTCGCTCCGTGAGGGCGACTCGGTGTTTCTCTACGAGCAGACCTCCGTGCTTTCCAACCCCTCGAATTCGCGCGTGTTCGGCGGCTACGTGGACACCATCGGCGAGGAGGACGGCGAAAAGCAGATCAGAATTTGCCTGGACCCGCCGCAGACGCAGGCGGTTTTCACGCCCGACCCTGAAAAGCTGTACATCGTAGAGGCGAGCCTTGCGAACAGGGGGAAGAACGAGTACAAGGGTCTTTTCATGTTCCTTGCCGGATGTCCGCGCAGACGTCAGCTCCTCCTTGACCAGATAAAGCCATATTGCGATCCGCCGCAGCCTGTCATCGGCAACGAGGGGGAAAGGGTGAAGAACCTTGTCGCCCGCGCTCGTGCCGCTCGTGACTGGTTCCTTATATGGGGACCTCCGGGGACGGGCAAGACGAGTCATCTGCTGCGCTGCTATGTCGAGCAGGTGATGGCTACGCACGGCGAGAATGCGCTTATGCTCGCCTACACCAACAGGGCGGTGGACGAAATCTGCGACATGCTGGAGAAGGCTGGCTGGGACTATTGGCGCATCGGCACGCTTTCGCACTGCAAGCCTAAATACCACAAGCATATCCCCGGCAGCCCTGAACTGCGCTTCCCCGACAGGGAATCGCTCCTCATGGCGTTCGAGAACATCAAGATCGTGGTCGGAACCATTGCGTCGCTCGGGGCAGACCATTCGATCCTTCACCTCGGAAAGCGGTTCGACTCCGCAATCGTCGACGAGGCGTCGCAGGTTCTTGAGCCGCAACTGCTCTCGTTGTTCTGTGCGCCCGATGACGATGCGCCGCGTGAGCCGCTAATCGGGAAGTTCGTCCTCGTGGGCGACGACAAGCAGCTCCCCGCCGTCGTCCAGCAGTCTGTCGAGACTTCCGCCGTTCAGGAAGAATCGCTCCGTGCGATACATCTCACCAATTGCCGGAATTCACTTTTCATGCGTCTGAAAGAACTCTCAGGGCTGCGCGAGGAGCTGTTCGGCAAGATGGGAAAGCAGTACCGTATGCACGAGGACATCGCCAGCTTCCCCAACAAGTATTTCTACGAGGGGCTTGAGGTCGGCGACATCATACGGCAGAAGGTTCCGCTGCCGCCAGCACCGTTCAGGGCGACGCCTTTTGAGAAGTACATTCTCTCTACGCGACTCGGATTCTTCCCGATCATCGCGCCGGAGATCGGCAAGAACACGAAGAGCAACGAGGCGGAGGCGTTCGTCTGCGCGGAGGCTGTCCGTGTCTTGCTGGAGAAAGGCACCAAGTATGCCGAGTCGGGACGAGACAATCTCACGCCCAAGGACATAGGCATCATCGCGCCTTTCCGCAGCCAGTTGGCAACGATAAGAAGCCGTCTGGAAAAGATACTTCCCGACGCCGCGATGGTCAAGGACATCATGGTGGACACGGTGGAGCGTTATCAGGGGGCGGAACGTCCTGTCATCATCTTCTCCGCCGTAGTTTCCAAGAAGAGCCAGTTCAGCGCGTTGTCGCCGACCGACGAAGAGGATCGCCGCATTGAGTCCGACAAGAAGTTGAACGTTGCCCTTACCCGCGCAAAGGAGCAGTTTTTCCTCATTGGCGACCGTAGGCTTCTTCTTGGACTGCCTTCCTACAAGGCGCTCGTCGACGAGATCGAGGCCTCCTACGGCGCACACTACCCGAAGGAGCCGCTCGCCAAGTATGTAGCCGTGAAGAAAGCCGAGGAAATGGCCGAGGCGGCCGCGCAGGAACAGGCCGCGTCGCAAGGTTCGGAACCGCCAGCCGCACAGCGGCAAGCCGAAGTACCCAATCCAGCGGCACAGCCTGAAGGGAAGAAGAAAACTCTCTGGAGCCGATTCCTCAATTTCATGGGGATAGGGGATGTTTGATTGAGACAACCAGGAAGAGGGACGTAGCAAGAATGATTAACATTACACGATGCAAGATCGTCTTTTGGGGCGCATTGGCTTTCTTCCTTGTGTTGGCTTGTCCGGCCTATGAAAAGAAAACCTATCGCGACTCGAACGGACGCATTCTCGGCGTAGCAACGACCGACAATATGGGTAGGACGACATACCGCGACTCTAATGGGCATATATTGGGAACGGCTACGACGGACGGTATGGGAAGAACAACATACCGAGGTTCCAACGGGCAGTTGCAGGGGACGGCCAACACCGATAGCATGGGCCGAACCACCTATCGTGACTCAAATGGGCATATCGAGTGGACAAAAACCTTGGACGGCATGGGACGATCCACCTATCGCGACTCCAATGGACACATTCTTGGAAGCGAGACTACAAACAGTTGCGGAACGACCACCTTCCGCGATTCGCAAGGCAGATTGCAAGGGATAGGAAGATGAAGAGACCAGCAACACCTAAAGAGTATTGGTCATACATTGCAGATGCTCTCATAGCGATTGGCGGAAGAGCGGGCGCAGCAGAAATTTGCAAATGTTGCGCCATCTGCATGATTGTCGTCGGCGTAATGTCGGCATCCGCCCGGACGATTGTCGTGCCGCCGCAGCCTGTGTCGCCGTATGCGGACACGGAAGTCAGCACGAACTGTGTGTTGCACAGGAGCCGGATCGACGCTCGCACTTTTGATGTGCATTTCCAGTTCGAGGGGACGCCGACGAACAACCTCGAGGTCGCCTTTGGGCGGGACTCGAACACGAACGGCGTTCTCGACGTCCAGGAGATCGACACGGTCTATGGCTGGCGCGGGGGGCGCTATTTCATCGAGAACGTCCGGGCATGGGAGCGGATTGAAACCGTAGCCGCCACAAACGCCCTGTGGAATCCTCCTGTCGCCAAAGGCGATCAGGTTGGCCGAATGAGCGAAGCGAATGAGCCGCGAAGCGGTCGCAAGAGCCCGGGCGTTATCGACATCCACTTGGAGAACGACGCGGAGCTGGTCCCGAGGCGTTTCACGGCCTCGTGTGGCGGCGAGGCGGCGTTCACGCAGTTTGCAACACCGCCGTCCTGGCTTTTCCGCCGCGACTGGACGCTCATGAAGGTGACGCGGCGGGGCGTGGGCGTCCCGTCCGAGTGGATTCGCTGCGATATTGGCTACAACTGCTTCACAATAAAGATCAGATGATGATTTCAAGACTCTGGACAGCGTTTCTCCTCTCCCTCGCGTGTGCATCGACCATCGCGTGGCTTGTCGCGCTCATGCACGAGAAGAACATCCGCCCCGTGCAAGACCTCGTGACGTTCTTCAAGAAACAGTCGAAAGTCGGGCGTGTGCTGCTCGGCACGTTCTTCATTGCCATGTGGGTGATCGCCAGCACCAAGCCGGGCGACGGCGGCGGCAACGGCGGCGGCAGCGACGGCGGTGGCACGAACAATGTCCAGATGGTGATCGGCCCCGGAGGTGGACTCCAGCCGCTTGATTCCCCAGGAGCGGTCACGAACAGCCAGCAGCAGGGTCTCCAGGGCGGGATTCAGCCTCCGCAGGGTGGTCTCATCGGCGATCCTGCGCCGGTCACGGACCAGTGGACCGGTTTCACGCCCATCACTTCGACGAACACCACGCGCACGCTGACCGGCGACGATTTCCGGCGCGGATTCGTGATGACCAGCATCGGCACGGGCGAGGACTTCGACTTCTCCGCGCCGCCAGACGCCGCCGTCTGCGAGGACTGGCGGGCGTTTGGATCATCCACGGACTGGATGTACATCGCCATGTCGAACTGGGTGTTTCAGGTCGGCACGAACGAGGTCAGCCGTCTGCGCGTCTATTCCTTCGGTAAGATCGATCCGCTCATCCGGGACGCCGACGGCGTGGTCGCCACAAACAACTGGTTCGCGCCGTTCATGGCTTCGCTTGGCATGATCCCCGAGGCAAACTGGGATCTGCTCTCCGAATCAGACCGCCCGAGTCAGCTGTGGCATTGCATCACACTCCAGAGCTCGCTTGTCGTCACATGGCAGAACGCCTTGCTCGACCGTGATACGGACACGCCCCTCTCGTTCCAGGCGGAGTTCTTCCCCAACGGACGCTTTACGTACCGCTATGACCTCTCCCGGCTGAACGTCGAGACCGTCTCCAACATCCTCGCGGGAGCCTCCTTCGGCGGCAACGAGTGGACGACGAACGCGCTCCCGACGAACGTCACCTCGATGGCGTTCTATCCGCTTTCTGAAGAGGACATCGCCAACCAGGACAGGGACTGCGACGGCCTTTCCCTGCTCGACGAGCTGTTCGCGTTCGGAACCGATCCCGACCTCCGGGACACGGACTGCGACGGCGTGTCCGACGGCGACGAGGTGGCGGCAGGGACCAACCCGCGTTCGCGCGACTCCGACGGCGACGGTCTCGTCGACGGCTCCGACCCCGATCCCGCCGTTCAGACCTCGCTTGCCGACCTCGACGGCGACGGAATCCCCGACGCATACGAGGACTACTGGTTCGGCGACACCAACGCGTTCAACACGGCGACGAACCGCGACGACACAGGATTCACGCTCGACACCAAGATCCTCGGCGGCATCAACCCGACAAACCAGGTGGCGGCGGCGAACGTGGTCTCGACGAACGGCCTCGTCTCCTGGAAGCTTTTCGACGCCTTCGCCGCCGACTGGCCGGCGAACGCGACGAACCTTGTCTGGGAGAGGACGTTCACGGTAGGCCGTTCGAGCGTGTGGCAGCAGTTCTTCGTGTCGGCCTCGCCGACGAACGCCGCCGCGTGGAGCCTGCGGGGCGCGGTTCTCGAGTGGGAGACGGACACGGGCGTCTCCGGCACGGTCGCGGCCTCTCCGGGCGGCGACAGCTTCCGCATCCCGCTCTCCGCAGAGGACTTCCCCTATGGGCTGACGCTGCGCCTCCGGGCTGCGGGCGGCGTGACGGTCTATTCCCCCGCGCCGCTCCACCTCATCGCCTACGCGCCGGAGTTCAGGATCGACGGCGGCAACGAGATGACGGGCGACAGCGGCATGAAGTTCAGCGTCTTCACGGACGGATCGGACTCGCAGATAAGCCTCGTCATCGACCATTCGCTCCGACCCTGCAACGCGACGCCAGGGTGCGACGAGGGCGACATGACCGAGTTCGAGGGAATGTCGACGATGAACGGCGACTTTTCCTTCTCGGGCGACGCGACGGGAGGGACTATCACGGCGAACCGCCCCGGCATCTACACGCTGCCCGACTTCTCGCTTGGTGTTTCCGTCTCCGCGCCGCTGCGTTCGCCGCCCCGACGTCCCCCTCTCCGTGGCGGCGGCGGAGGTTCGACCATAATAGTCGTCCTCGATCCGTCGGTCGGCTGGAACTGCTCCGGACACGGATGCGGCTATGACGGGCTGGGCTACGACTGGTACGGCGATTCCTACTACGAGGAGGAGTACTATCCGCTCGACTCCAAGTGCCTGCGCAAGAAATGGTACCACGACTGGGGCGGCGGCTGGAACCACGACAGCTGCGAGCTGTCCGTGTCGAGCGGACTCGGAGACGACGGATACGTGACGACATCGACCGACGGCGGCACGGGCAGGGTGTACGTGGACGGCGTGGAGGTGTGGTCCGGCTCGGCGGAACACACATACGACGACACCGGTTGCGGCGGCGGCGGATACGACGACGACTACCTCGGCGACGAGTGCGACAGCTGCGACGAGGACTGCGCGAACGGCAACTGCGACTCGCTGGAGGGGACGACCCTCGGCTCCCTCAAGTTCCGCATCCCGCTCGGGGCGCCGGTCAAGGGGCTGGTGGCCGGCTTCGTGTGGTTCTCGACGGACGGGCCGATCGGCGTCTCCAGATCGACGTTCCAGCTCCTCAAGCATCCTGACGCGGACATCTACGACTACGTCTCGTCCGGGGCGCGACGCATCGTGTGCCACGATTCGCGGGGGCGGGACCTCCGCATCGAGAACATCGCGAACGGGGTGCGGATCACCATCTACGAAACCGACGCCCAGACGCTGGAGCACACGTGGGAGATCGTGAATGTCAACGGCAACGCGTCGCAGGTTCGCCTCAAGAAGATCAGCCGCCTGAACAACGTGATGTCGGACGAGACCTACACGTATGCCGAAGGCGACTGGACGCGCTTCGACAACATCGCCGGCGTTGGAACGCAGCTCACGACATACAACGACTTCGCCGACTATGGCGACGGCATGAAGAGCGAGACACGCACGACCACGGACGCGGCGGGCAACGTCCTCTCGTCAGTGACCGTCCAGAAGAGCCGCATCGGCGAGTGCGACAACGCCGTCATCCGCGAGACCTACCGTGAGGAATCGACGGGCTTGGGCTGGAAGTGGTCGCAGGCCGACTACTGGAACGATCCCGCGCACTCCGGCCGACACGGCCAGCCGCGCCTCGTCTGGGGCAACGCCCGCGCGTGGAAGTACATGGACTACGACGAGAACGGACACGAGACGCTGCTCGTCGAGCAGAGAGGCAGCGCCCCGATCCTGTCCGGCTCCCCGTATGTCATCTCGAACGAGCTCTACAACGCCTCCGTCCTTGCGGACGCGTTCGTGACCGTCCGTGACTTTACGCCGCTTCCCGGCGATTCCGGGCATCAGGACGATGCGGCGCGTCCGCGCATCGAGACGCGCTACGTGGTGACGAACGGCGTCGCCGCCATTGTCGCGCGCACGTGGACCCGCTATACGCGCCTCAACCGGGGCGGCTACGACGCGATCAAGACCGAGACGTGGCGCGCGGGGGCGCAGGGGGCGTCCGCAGGCGATGCTGGCAATTCCTACTCCTACAAGATCACCTACGCCGACACGGGCGTAGGAACGCCGCTTCTCATGCGGAACGCAGCCGCCGAAACCCTCGACGAGAACGGCGTCCTGACCGTCAACGCCTATTCGCTCACCGACAATGCGCTCACCTGCACCACGCGCCGCCACGGCCCGTCCTCATCGTCCTCATCGTCCCCATTCCCCACCTACGAGGTCGTCGAGCTGGACGCCTCGTATGGCACGGTTCTCCGGCGCACGACCCGCCTGACGGACGGGAACACGATCATCGCCGACGAGCAGTCGATCTACGACAGCCAGAATCGCTTGCGCTCCACGACCTACCTTGACGGTACTTCGCTCACGAACGCCTACTCGTGCTGCCGCCTCCTGTGGAAGCGCGACCGCGAGGGGCGGAAGACGCTCCGTTCGGCGGTGACCGGCACCGACCATCTCTACAACGCGATGGGGGACGTGTGGCTCGCCGGCGTCTCCACGAACGGCCTGTATCGTGTCACGCAGCATTTCTACGATGCTCTCGGCCGCGAGACGAACACGGTCGTCTACGTCGGGACCACGTCCGGCGAGGCGACGGAGGCGACCGCCTCGGACGGCAAGGCGTACACGACCGTCACGACTTACTATCCCTACGGCGGCAGCGACTACGCCGTCAGCACGGACGAGCGCGGCAAGGTGACGATCCGCCGCATAGACATCCTCGGCGACTGCGTCGAGACGGGCGAGGCTGTGTTCACGAACGGAGTGGAGGTCGTGAAGACGAAGAGCCGCTCGTATTTCGGTGGAGGAATGTCCACGCGCCGCGAGTGGGGCGGCGACAAGTTTACGGAGGAGCGGCGCTTCGAGAACTATGCCACCGACGGCTGCCGCATCGAGTACGTGGTCACGGAGTCGCACGACTGCGGTGTCGTGACGAACTCCGTCTCAACATACGATCTGCTTGGACGCCTCGTCTCGTCCACCGTGCGTGGCGCGAACGGCTCGACGATTGTCACGGTCAACGCATACGACGGCACGACGGCGCGAATCCTCTCCGCAGCCACGACCGGTTCGCCGGTTGTCACGTATGGCTACAACGAACGCGGGGAACGCGCAAGCACCTCGCAGGACGGAACCACGATCCTGAACGACGCGTCCTACGAGACGATCAGCCAGCAAATCTACCGCGTCGCCACCTCGGCGAGAATGACGAGCGGCGTCACCAACTCCGTGCAGATTCGCAAGGTGCAGCTGACGGGGCTTTCGGACTCCCTGCGCAGCCGCACGGTGTCCGTCGCAGCATCGGGGCGCGAAACCGTCACGGAGACGGCGTTCGATGCTGCCACCGGCATCCTGACTTCCGTTTCGCAGACCGAAACCTCAACCCCTGTGACCGCGCGTTTGATTTATGGCGTCACGCTCGACCAGACGTCCATCGACGGGGCAAGCGAGATGTCCTACGATGCGCTCGGGCGCAACGTCGCCGTGGCGGTGTCTGACGCCTCCGGCGTGACGAACCGCGTCGACAGTCTTGAATACGATCAGTCGGGGAACGTCGTGCGGCGCGTCACGGACTTCCGGGACGGGCTTGTCGCGGAAGCGACTGCCGAATACGACATGCTGAACCGGGAAGTGCGGCGGACTGACGCGCTCGGAAACGAGACCGTGACCGGCTACGATCCGCTTGGCCACACGGTCTCCACGAGCGGAGACGCCTATCCGATCCTGTCCGGCTTTGATTCAGCAGGACGCAAGACGCATGGCTTCACGACACGTGACGGCGGCGCGACCTGGGACGAGACGCAATGGGAATTCGACCCTGCGAGCGGCGTGAACACGGCGAAAGAGTACGCGGACGGTTCGCGCGTCGCATACTCCTACACGGACAACGGGAAGAAGACGCGCACGACATGGGCGCGCGGCGTATGGAAGCAGCACGCCTACAATGTGCGCAACCTCGTGAGCGGCACGACCTACTCCGGGACGGCTACGCCGTCGGTCGCATACACATACGCCGATTCCGGCAAGACCGCATCGGCGACTCTCTCTGACGGCACGTCCTACGCCTACGGCTACGACGACCGGCTGCTGAACACGAACGAGAGCGTAACCGTCGGCGGTGAGGCGTTTTCCGTCAATCGGACATTCGACGGGTTCCGACGCGCCCAGGAGACGGCGGTCGTCGTCACGAACGTCCAGCATTCGGCGAAGGTTCGCCTCTATGATTCGGAGGATTGCGTGTGCGGCTATGCGCTCACGAACGCGGCGGGGCGGGGCGTGTCGGTGTCTCTCGCCTACGACGGCTCGTATGTGACGAACACGGTCTACACGCTGCCGAACGGGAACTGCTTCTCCGCCAGGCTGTCGCGTGAGGCGGGCCGCAGGAACCTCGTCACGCGGCGCGACTACTTCTTCGGCGGCCAGTCGATCTACTGGTATTCTACGGAGTACGATTTGCTGAACCGTCCGACGAACGCCACGGACTCCGTCTCGCTCGTCCGGGAATGGCTGTACAACCGCCGCTCGGAACTCGCTGCCGCGACGGTAGGGGCCGACAGCTACGGCTACGCATACGACAGCATCGGCAACCGCCTCTGGTCGGCGGCGAACGCCGTGACGAATTCTTACACGGCGAATAGCCTCAACCAGTACACTGCGGTTTCATCCGGCGCGAATCCCGTGTACGACGCCGACGGCAACATGACGGGCGACGGCACGTTCGCCTACGCCTACGATGCCGAGAACCGCCTTGTCTCGGTGACTTCGGCGGCGGAGACGAACGGCGCGATCCGCGTGCTGAACGCCTACGACCACCGCAACAGGCGAATCCGCAAGACCGTCCAGCGGCTCAATTCCAGCATTGCTCCGCCTCCGTCGCCGCCGGTCGGGATACACGAATGGGAAACGCAGGAGACGCACACGTTTGTATGGGACGGCAATAACATCGTCCTTGAGAAGGTCGAGTTCGCCAACGGCACGCCCCGCACATTCGAGTATTTCTGGGGCGCGGACAAGTCCGGCACGGAACAGGACGCGGGCGGAGTAGAGGGGCTGCTGGCCGTGTCGATGGACGGCGTATTCTACATTCCCTGCTACGATCACAACGGCAACATTATTCTGTACGTCTCCGAGACTGGGAGCATCGTCGCGCAGTACACCTACGACCCCTACGGCAACATCATCGAATCCTCCGGTCCCCTCGCCGATGTGTTCTCCTTCGGCTTCAGCACGCAGTACCATGACCGTGAGACGGGCATGGTCGGTTATCAGCAGCGCTTCCTTCTGCTCTCCTTCGGACGTTGGCTCAACCGGGATCCAATTGAGGAAGACGGGGGTGTTAATTTATATTCACTGATAAATAACAATCCAATCGCTGAAATCGATTGTCTTGGATTGGCTATTATTGTCATAAAACATCTTCCTGGTACAACGCCACCGACCGGATGGCCTGATACGGATGATGCGAAATGTTTAGCACTTACTGTTTACAGAGGGCCAACATATAGTGTATCTGAAACGAAGTACCCTCGTGGAAAGATTGGTTTCAATGTGGAAGTCAATCCTCCGAATTCTTTTGTCGACGTTTATTTCCGGACGTTGAATGACTTTCTGACAAAAATGCAGTATGAAAATGATCACATCTCGGTCGCAAGACGACATGAACAGGCCATTCAAGATTTCAAGAGGCGCGTTGAATCAATTTGCGATTGTCCCAAATCTGCACGAGAAGCAAAAGACAAAGAAGAGCAGGATCTGATTCGGAAAGTACAGGCATTGAAAGCAGAGAACGCTGCGTATGATGCACCAGGAGGTCCACATGTTCTACGACGCTAATACTTTTTTGAAAAGATTGTTATTAATAGCAGTATGTCCTTTGCTGGCATTCTCATGTACAACATTTGGTGTGACACTGGGAGACACGTGCACCGAACTTGATATTCATGCTGCACATTATGCGCCAAAGGGGTATAGCCGTCTGGGAGTTACGGGATATGGCGAGTTTCTTGATTATTCATTTGGACGGACAAACACTTGTAACAATACGGCTTTTCATCAATCTTATGGACATGATAAAATTTTATGCATTACAAATTCTATTGCTAATAGAAATAATATGTTTGATTTTGTAACGCTGTGCCATGATGTAAACTCGCGTCGTCTATTCAGGATTATGGCCTCCCGTACTTTCTCGTCGAGCATGAGTAGTACTGATTGCATTGAACTTCTTAAAGCTATGTCACGCGATTGTGATTATCGGTACAAAATAAAAATCCCAGTTCCATCCAGCGACGAGGTTGATGCACTGTTGAAGAATCGTCATAATGGCTGGTCAGTAAATCGTGGAGACTCTTCCTTCTTAATATCACTTTCCTTGTCATTGAAAACCAATGGGTTAATACAACTTACAATGACGGTTGAGAGTTTACAGGTTAGACGGCATTTCGGAGCACATATTGATACCATTAATGATATTGAGGTCAATGTAAATGATTTTTAAAATGACATTCATTGCGGCACAGAGGATTCATGAGTGGTAAGATGACGCAAAATTATGATAGGTACACAGACGAAAACTGGCGTATCCATCAGCAGAAAATAAGACACCAACAGGAAATACAAAAACAGCTAGAAGTCAGTAGGAAAAAAACTAAACCAAAGTCCAAAATTGATTATCCTTTTTTCACGTTGCGTCATTCTCACGGCAATAAGAAAAAACAACCGTCTAATTCAATTTCAAGAAGATGTTGTAAGGTCCATTCCATCCCGGCATCTGATCGTGTCTACATGGTCATGGATGGAGTTGTAGTCTTTTGTTCTCCTCGTACGACGATCGATTCGTCGAAAGAGGTCATGAGGGTGGATACCCCTGAAGAATGGAATGGGTACGGTTATATCGCACGAGATGGTGGACGTTATGGAGGTATTTCGGGAGAAGACTATCTCGATTAAACTTCTTCAAAGATTAAGTTAATTCACACTGTCGTCCCACTCGGACAAAGCACGATTTCATGACGCCGTATAAAACGTCATTCTCGAACGAATCTATGAGTTATCTTCTCCCCGCCTGAAGCAGGTTTTTCAGCCCGATGACACCATCCTCGAGAAAACGGCCCTATCAGCGCGTCTGCTGTCCCATTCCGCCGGGGCCGAAGTCCAGGACGGCCTGAAAATACAGGCGTTTGGCCTGTTGGCGTGAGTTTTTACAGGTCCTGCGGTCTCATACAGGAGCAGGGGTCCGAGGAGGCTGCGGCGGCGTGAGACGTGGCGGTGGGCGCGACGCTCGCGTGCGATGGTGCGCCGCCTACGCTCGGTGACGTGACGCTTGCGGACGGTGCGGCCGTCACCGAGTCCCCCGTGTTGTTCCCTGCGTTGTTCTGATACGTGGTATCCGATACGTGGGTACCAGACCAATTCCCTCACAACGCCACGTACCGGCCCCGAACGCCACGTACCTGGCCCGAACGCCACACATCAGGCCCGAATGTCACGCACCTGGCCCGGCGCGCGATGTACCCGCGCCGCCTCGGCGCGTGGCACTGTGCAACGGCCCGTTCGGATGGATGGTTTCGATTGTCGGCTGTGTGGGCACATTGGCCCACATTTTATAAAAAGTGGGCTATGGGCCGATAACCTCATATTGGGAAATCGACCATGGAAGAAATATGAGATAGGGGGGATAGGACGCCACGCGCCGAGGCGGCGCGGGTACTTCGCGCGCCCTACCTACCCGATATCGGAACCACCCTCCGTCCTCCGTGTCTCCGCGCCTCCCCGTGCTCCGTGTTAACTGGCCAGAGGCGGGGAGTACGGTGGAGGCTTCATCATTGAACACACAGGAACACCCTTCGGGCGTCACGGAAGGAGGTCGAGGAAAGGAATGATTCACATGTTCCGGCCACACTTACCACATGTTCTTGGGCATGAAGGATTTTACATCGGAACGTTTCGAAGCGAAATCGCATGGCGGCGAGGGCTGTCCTGTGGTATACTCGCAAGCATGAAGGACATAGGTATGCTTGCAGGCATGAAAAACATGCTCGCGTTTGTCGTTTTTGCGTTGGCGGTACCGGGCATCCCTTCGGCGACTGCCGCACAGGACGTTCCTCATGCGCCGGTTGCCGCCGAAGAGGCGCTGGGCGGCTTTGGCGGCTCGCTGGAGCTGCCAAAGCCCGGGCTTCTCTTCCAGCCGTGCCTGAAGCCGAACGGCTGGACGGCGCGCTTCTCCGTCGAAGACCGCTTCACGAAGCCCGCGCAGGGGGAGCATACCTACTTCTTCGTCCCCGATGCGGACAGGGACGGGGAGCGTCTGGCGGGCACGGCGACGTTCACGCCGACGCCGGACGGCGGCGTGGCGGCGGCGTGGTCCGTCGCCCGCAGTGCGGCGCACCCTTCGGCGCGTGCCGCCGTGGGCGTGGATTTCCGTCTGCCGCAGTACGCGGAGGCCGTCTGCGAAACGGACGCGGGCATGGTCGCCTTCACGGCGGGGGCGGCGTTCGGCGATGTCTTCAACAAGGACGTGCGGCACCTCGCGGTGAAGACGGCGAGGGGGGACGTGTGCGTGCGGCTCGTCTTCGCCGAGCCCGTGCGCGCGCGGGTGCGAAAGGAGCGTGACTGGGGACTCGTCAAGTACACGCTGCAGCTCGACTTCCGTCCACAGGGGAAGGACGGCCCGGACGCGCTTGCGATGGCCGTGTACGGCGCGGGCGCGCTCGCGTTCCGCGAGGAGGGGCCCGTGACGGTGACGGCGGGGAAGGACTGGATCCCCTTTGCCGCCGCGATCGACGTGGAGGCGGGCAGCGCCCTCGACTTCTCCGCGCTGCGCGGGACGGACGCCCCGGCGGGCAAGTACGGGCGCGTCGTCGCGAAGGGCGCGCACTTCGAGTTCGAGAAGCGTCCCGGCGTCCCCGTGCGCTTCTACGGCATCAACATCTGCGGCGACGCGAACGCGCCCGCGCCGGAGGAGGCGGAGGCGTTCGCGGCGGCGCTGCGGAAGCTCGGCTACAACGCGGTCCGCTTCCACCACCACGAGACCTCGCTCGTCGTCCACGACGCGGCGAAGGGCTCGACGGAGCTCGACCCGGCGGGCATGGCGCGGTTCGACGCGCTCGTCGCGGCGTGCGTCAAGAACGGTCTCTACCTGACGACGGACCTCTTCGTGTCGCGCGCGCCGATCTCCTACCGCTCCCTCGGCCTCGCGCGCGAGGGGAACGTGAAGATGAACGAGTTCAAGTACCTCGTGCAGGTCCACGAGGGTGCGTACTCGAACTACCTCGCGTTCGCGCGGAACTTTCTCGCCCACGTCAACCCGCACACGGGACGGCGCTATGCGGACGAGCCGGCCCTCGCGCTCCTCTCGCTCGTGAACGAGGGCAACATGTCGGGCGTGCAGTGGGCGGGACGGAGCCTCAACCTTCTCAAGGACCATTCGAAGGAGGCAATGGCGGCGCGCGAGGCGGCGTTTGCGCGGCGCGTGACGCAGTTCCTGCGCGGGGAGATGGGCTACCGGGGGCTCATCACGAACATGAACAACTTCTTCTGGTCCGACGATCCGCCCGGCGAGAAGGTGCGTGCGGAGGCCTTCGACTATTCGGACGACCACTTCTACGTGGACCATCCGCGCTTCATCGCCCGGAGCTGGCGCCTGCCGTCGAGCTGCCCGAACACGAACCCGCTCCAGGGCACGGACAGGGGGACGCAGCGCCTCGCCTCCACCCGTCCCTGGGGGCTTCCCTTCACGATCACGGAGTACAACTTCTCGGCGCCGGGCCGCTTCCGGGGCGTGGGCGGCATCCTCACGGGCGCGCTCGGCGCGCGCCAGGACTGGGCGGGACTCCTGCGCTTCGCCTGGACGCACGGACGGCACGGCCTCACGCACGCGAAGGGGCTTGGCTACTTCGACATGAGCGGCGACCCGCTCGGCCTCGCCGCCGAACGCGCCTCCATCTGCCTCTTCCTGCGCGGCGACCTCGCCCCGGCGGAGGCGGCGTATGCGTTCGTGCTGCCGCCCGCGAAGGCGGCGGACACGAAGGCGACACCCGGCTCGCTCGCGCCCTACTGGGACGCCGACTGGGCGGCATGGCACGTGCGGCTCGGGATGTGCGTCGCGGACGCCGCGCCGGCGGGCGTGAAGACGGCCGCCGTCTATCCCGCCGCGCCGTCCGCCGCGACGCTGGACGAAATCCGCCGCCTGCCCACGGGGGGCGTGCGGATCGACGCCGAGGCCGGTTCGTTTACGCTCGACACGCCGCGCACGGCGGGCGGTTTCGCAGAAGGGGGCGTGGTCGCCGCCGGACCCTTCCGCGCGGACCTCGGGACCGTCCCCGCGACGGTGTGGGCGAGCGCGCTCGACGGCGCGCCGCTCGCCGCCTCGTCGCGCATCCTCCTCACGCACCTCACGGACGTGCAGAACAGCGGCATCCGCTACGCCGACGCGGGAAAGCGCATCCTCCTCGACTGGGGCACGCTCCCGCACCTCATGCGCGCCGGGCGGGCCGAGGTCTCCCTCGCGCTCGCGGACGGGGACTGGACGGTCTGGGCGCTCGCGCCGACGGGCAGGCGCCTCCGCGCCGTTCCCGCCGTTCGCCGCGACGGACGCCTCGCCTTCACGGCCGACGTCGCCGCCGACCCCGCGCACGCGACCTACCTCTACGAACTTGTGCGTGAATGATTGAAAACGACGAAAGGATGACCATGAGAGCATGGATGCTGATGGCCGCGCTGCTGTTCGCGGCGGGTGCGTTTGGCGCGAATGCGTGGATGCAGAACGCGCGGAAGAGCCCGAAGTGGTTCACCGAGGGCGTGATGTACCAGATCCAGCCCCGGTCGTTCACGCCCGAGGGCACGCTGCGGGCGGCGACGCGGAAGCTCCCCTACCTGAAGGACCTCGGCGTGACGATCGCGTACCTCGTGCCGGTCATGAAGATGGACGATTCCCGCGACAAGGCGTTCTGGAGTCCGCGCCAGATCCGCAGCGGCTTCGACAACCCGAAGAACCAGTACCGCATCGCCGACTACTTCCACGTCGACGAGGAATACGGGACGGACGAGGACCTGAAGGATTTCTGCCGGGAGGCGCACCGCCTCGGCCTGAAGGTCGTCTTCGATCTCGTCTACCTCCACTGCGGCCCCACGGCGCCGTTCCTGCGCGAGCATCCCGAATTCACGTGGTGGAACGCGGACGGCACGGTCAAGAAGGGCCCCTGGCGCTTCCCGAAGCTCAACTTCGCCGTCCCCGCGCTGCGCACGTACCTGATCGGGAACATCACGTACCTGATGCGCACGTTCGGCGCGGACGGCTTCCGCTGCGACGTCGGCGACGGCATCCCGCTCGACTTCTGGTGCGACGCGCACGACGCGATGGACGCCCTCCGCCCGGGCGAGGCGGTGCTTCTCTGCGAGGGTTTCACTGTCTGCGACCAGTACAAGGGCTTCGACGCCGACTACGGCTGGTTCCCCGGCCTCTCGGCGAAGACGGTGCGGTCGGCCTGGATCGGCCGCGAGAGACAGTGCCCCGTCGGTTCCCGCTTCGTGAACCACTACGAAAACCACGACATCGCGACCGACGTGCGCCCGCGCCGCGAGAAGGCCTGGGGCTTCGACGCCGTCAACCAGGTCCTTACGTGGATGTTCACGCTCGACGGCGTGCCGCTCCTCTTCTGCGGCAACGAGCTTGCGGACGCGGACGAACGCCATTCCATGTTCGGGAAGACGCCGATGGACTGGTCGCAGCTCGACCGCGCGCCGGGCCGCGCGCGCCACGCGCTCGTGAAGGAGCTTGCGCGCCTGCGGCGCGAACATCCCGCGCTTACGGCGGTCAACGGGCGCGACGGTCTCATCTGGCTCGACACGACCAAGCCGGACGCCGTAAGCGCCTTTGCGCGCCGGGGCGGCGGCGAGACGCTGCTCGTCGTGCAGAACTGGACGGGGCGCGAAGTCTCCTGCGACGTCTCCTTCGCCGCGCCGAAGGAGTCCGTCCCCTCCTACATCGTGGCGGAGAACGTGGACCGCGACGTGAAGGGCGCCGTCGACCCGGCGCCCCTCCATGCGCGGCGGGCGAAGCACACGGCGCCGCGCGCCTTCACGCTCGGCCCCTGGGGCTGCTGGGTTTCATGTGTGAAGAAGTAAAGTAGAAGGGAAAACGTTCGTATGCGAAACGAGCATGTGGTGATTGGCGCGTGGGCTTTGCTTGCGGTCTCTCTTGGGGTGGGCGCGACGACGCTGGAGGAGGACTTCCGCAACCCGCCGCAGAAGGCGGGCGTCCACGCCTGGTGGCACTGGGTCGGCTACAACGTGAGCTCGAACGGCATCACGCGCGACCTGGAGGCGATGAAGGCGGCGGGGATGGGCGGCGCGACGCTCTTCACGATCGCCTCCCATGCCGGGACCTGGTGCAACGAGCCGATGGAAAACCAGTTCAGCCCGGGCATGAGCTACATGAACGACGTCTGGTGGGCGCACCTGCGCTTCGCCGCCGAGGAGGCGCGACGGCTCGGCTTGGAGATCGGCATGCACAACTGCCCGGGCTATTCCGTCTCGGGCGGACCCTGGATCAAGCCCGAACACGCGATGAAGAAACTCGTCTGGACGGTCGCGAAGGCGCCGGAGCGTCCGCCGGATCCGTGGCGCGGCCCCCTCGGCTGGTACCGCG
>ERZ1034962.167-NODE-167-length-38972-cov-27.428270_pt1 | contig 38972 bp, 40 predicted proteins | sample MGYA00520696_ERZ1034962 | MGnify/ENA primary metagenome ERZ1034962 (study PRJEB33766, sample SAMN09781770) | gut metagenome | biome: gut microbiome | host: Homo sapiens | place: Madagascar | study: EMG produced TPA metagenomics assembly of the PRJNA485056 data...
GCACCGATTTCAGCCTGACCCAGATCGCCGAGCAGATCGGCTTCGGCTCTTTGGCCTATTTTTCCAAATGCTTCCGTAAGATCGAAGGCACCAGCCCCAACGAGTACCGCAAAAGTGCCCGGCAGAAATCCGCACAGGGGACCCGCTGAGCCTGTCCTGCCTATATTAAATAGGTAGGGGCGGCCATTGGCCGCCCCTGGACTGTCGAGAAAGATGTGCTCACCCCTTGGCCCCTCTGCGCGGGGGCTCCGCCCGCAGGCGGTGGGGGAGAGAACTGTACGGCTGCCCGGAATATTTCGGGCTATGGCAAGGTTCTCTCCCTCCGCCCCTTCGGGGCACCGCTCCCCCTCTGGCGCAAGCGCCACCTCCCCCGTATCGGGGGAGTCTGTCTCGCAGAGGGAGGTTTTTTGACATGCAGAAGGGATGCCGCGAATGGTAGCACCAGATAAGAAAACATTGAAGAAGTCAGTAAAATCAATGTTTTTCATGGTGCAAACACGGTGCGAAGTCGAAACAATCAAATACTGACAGGCTCAAAGGGCGTTGATATGCAAATATCAGCGCCCTTTTCCTGTTTTCACGCCATAGGCAACCGTCCCATGGCGTTTTTTCATACCCGCACCTGTCCCTGTCTCAAAACTGTATCACTTAGGGTGCGAAAGCCTCTGTTTTTCCCTCTCAGACTGCTGCAAGCAGGCGGGCGTGGATGTTTTCCTATGGAACACATCCGAGAGGCAAAACGGAGGCTTTTTTCATCGAAATCAACACTTTTATCTTCACAGGAAGGAGGTATCGAAGATGGCAGTTTTCCGTATTGAAAAGACCCGTGATTACACGGTCATGTCAAACCATCATCTGCGGGATATGTCCCTGTCGCTGAAAGCAAAGGGGCTTCTTTCCCTCATGTTGTCCCTGCCGGAGAACTGGGACTACACCATGAAGGGGCTTTCCCGTATCTGCAAGGACGGTATCGACAGTATCAGTGGCGGCATCCGGGAGCTGGAGGAACACGGCTATCTGATCCGTGAGCGCGTCAGAGGCGCAAACGGTCAGCTCGGCTCGATTGAGTACACCATTTTGGAGCAACCTAAAGAGCCAACGCCTGCACAGGAAAAACCTATACGGGAAAATCCCGTACAGGCAAACCCAACATTGGTCACGCCTGTTCAGGAAGAACCCGCCCAATTAAATAAAGATAAATCAAGTAACGATCCATCAAGAACTGATTTATCAAGTACGGAGATATCAAATCCTATCCAATCAAATCCCCCTACCCCCGCAGAGGCAAGGATGGGAACGGATCGGATGGGAGCCAGAGAATGTTATCGTGAAGTGATTTTGGATAACATCGAGTACAGCTATCTGGTGCAGGACAGCCACATTGACCGTGAGCAGCTTGACGAGATCGTTGACCTGATCGTGGATACCGTATGTTCTGCCCGCAAGACGATCCGTATTGCCGGGGACGATTATCCGGCAGAAGTGGTCAAATCCCGGTTCCTGAAGCTGGACAGTTCTCATGTTCAGTATGTCATGGACTGCATGAAGGACAACACCACCTATGTCCGCAACATCAAGAAATATCTGCTGGCGGCGCTGTATAATGCCCCAGTCACCATCAACAGCTACTATTCTTCCTTGGTGCAGCACGATATGTACGGGGACGGGCAAAGGGGGCGAGGCTAAATGCAGGAGGAAGTAACGCGGGGCGCCGTAACGCTCATTGTTGACGGAGCCAAGCTAAGTGAGCAGGTCTTTGAAAAGGCCGTCAAAAAGTTCCTGGAGGAAATCCAGAAAAGCCAGAAGCCCAAAATCTACCGCGGCAGGCAGAGTCTTAAACAACTTGCCAGCCAGAACGCCGGTCTTGCCAATATCGAGATCAGTGACAAGAATATCAAGGCCTTCTCCCGTGTGGCGAAGAAATACCATGTGGATTTTGCCTTGAAGAAGGACACCACTGCAGAGCAGCCCCGTTACCTGGTCTTTTTCAAAAGCCGGGATGCGGACGCCATCACAGCGGCATTTCAGGAGTTTGCCAGCCGGAAAATGAGCCGTGAGGAAAAGCCCTCCATCCGGGAGCGGCTGACCCAGGCGAAGGAACAGGCGGCGGAGAAAACGGAACACCGCACCATTGACCGGGAAAAAGTAAAGGTCAAAGATCGGAGCGTGCAGAGATGAATATGAAAAAATTGTTTTTGCTGAACCTTCCGTATCTTCTGTTCGTGTATCCCTTCGATAAGCTGGCACAGGCTTTCCGGCTTGCGCCCGGTGCTGACCTCTCCGGCAAGCTACTTTCTATCGGGGACGGCTTCACGGCAGCGCTTTCCTCCCCGTGGCTCAGTTTCCAGCCAACGGACCTTCTGATCGGTATAGCCGGTGCGGTGGTCCTTCGTATGGCGGTCTACCTGAAAGGCAAAAACGCCAAGAAATACCGCCACGGAATCGAGTATGGTTCTGCCCGCTGGGGTACGGCGGCGGATATTGCTCCCTACATGGACAAGGACTTTTTCCAAAACATCCCCATGACGCAGACGGAACGGATCACAATGGCGAGCCGTCCAAAGCAGCCGAAGTATGCCAGAAATAAAAACATTCTGGTGATCGGCGGTTCCGGCAGCGGCAAGACGCGGTTCTTCTGTAAGCCGTCGCTGCTGCAAGCTCATTCGTCCTATGTCTGCACTGATCCGAAAGGAACCTTGCTGCCGGAGATCGGCACTTTCCTGGAGCGGAAGAAATACCGTATCAAATGCCTCAACCTGATAAACTTCCGAAAATCCATGAAATACAATCCACTGGCTTACATTCGGTCAGAGAAAGATATCTTAAAGCTGGTGAACGCACTGATTATGAACACGAAGGGCGAAGGAGAAAAATCTTCGGAAGATTTCTGGGTCAAAGCAGAACGCCTCTATTATTCCGCACTGATCGGCTACATCTGGTACGAGGCCACGGAGGAAGAAAAGAACTTCATCACGCTTCTGGACCTGATCAATGCCAGTGAAGCCAGAGAGGATGACGAGACCTATCAAAGCCCGGTGGACCTTCTCTTTTCTCAGTTGGAGGAACGGGAGCCGGACCACTTCGCCGTCAAGCAGTACCGCAAATTCAAGATGGCGGCGGGCAAAACCTTAAAATCCATCCTCATTTCCTGTGGCGCCCGGCTTGCTCCCTTCGATATCAAGGAGCTGCGGGACCTGATGGAATATGACGAACTGGAACTGGATACCCTGGGCGACCAAAAGACGGCGCTGTTTGTGATCCTGTCAGATACGGACAGCACTTTCAATTTCGTGGCCGCCCTCATGTATAGTCAGCTTTTCAATCTTCTCTGCGACAAGGCGGATGACTTCTACGGTGGGCGGCTGCCCGTCCATGTTCGTCTGATTCTGGACGAGTTTGCCAACATCGGCCAGATACCGAACTTCGATAAGCTGATTGCCACCATCCGAAGCCGTGAGATATCGGCTTCTATTATTTTGCAGTCGCAGAGCCAGCTAAAGACCATCTACAAGGATGCGGCGGATACCATTGTCGGTAACTGTGACAGCACCTTGTTTTTGGGAGGCAAAGAGAAATCCACGCTCAAGGAAATTTCGGAGCTGCTGGGGAAAGAGACCATTGATCTCTATAACCAGTCCGAAAACCGGGGCAGCCAGGTTTCCCACGGCCTCAGTTATCAGAAATTAGGAAAGGAGTTGATGACCCAGGACGAATTGGCAGTGATGGACGGCGGCAAGTGTATCTTCATGCTGCGGGGCGTGCGCCCGTTCCTTTCGGACAAGTACGACCTCACCCGGCACCCGAATTACAGATACACGGCCGACGCCGACCCTAAAAATGTCTTTGACATGGAACGGTACATGAAGAAGCAGCGTGCCGTGGTAGAACCCACGGACACCTTCAATGTGTACGAGATTGACGCAACAACTTAACCCAAAATCAAAAACATTTTTTAGGAGGATTATTTTATGGAATTTTTCAACAGTGCAGTTGGTGTTTTGCAGACACTCGTAGTGGCCCTGGGCGCAGGTCTTGGTATCTGGGGCGTTATCAACCTTCTGGAAGGTTACGGCCAAGACAACCCTGCTTCCAAAAGCCAGGGTATGAAACAGCTCATGGCCGGCGGCGGTGTCGCCCTCATCGGCATCACCCTTGTACCTCTGCTCTCCGGCCTGTTCGGTTGATCGTCTGGCGGTGATCGCTTATGGGCGGCATACTCGACAAACTCGATGAATGGCTCCGAGGACTGCTCATCGAGGGGATCACGGGAAACCTGTCGGGCATGTTCGATACGGTCAATACCAAAGTAAGCGAGATCGCCGGTGAAGTGGGACAGACGCCGCTGGCATGGAACAGCGGCGTCTTTTCTATGATCCGAAACCTCTCTGAAACGGTGATCGTTCCAATCGCCGGGGTTATCCTGACATTCGTAATGTGTTATGAGCTGATCCAGCTTGTGACAGAGAAAAACAATCTGCACGATGTAGATACCTGGATGTTCTTCAAGTGGATTTTCAAGACTTTCTGTGCCGTTCTCATTGTGACGAACACATGGAATATCGTCATGGGTATCTTCGATGTGGGGCAAAGCGTTGTGAACAGCAGCGCAGGCGTCATCATCGGGAATACCTCCATTGATATCGGCAGCGTCATCACGGATATGGAGGCGCAGCTTGAAGCCCTGGGCACGGGAGAACTGTTCGGACTGTGGTTCCAGTCCCTTTTTGTGGGACTTACCATGAACGCCCTTTCCATCTGTATCATGCTTGTCATCTACGGCCGCATGATCGAGGTGTATTTGACAACTTCCGTTGGACCGATTCCGCTTGCCACTATGACAAACCGGGATTGGAGCCATACAGGACAGAACTACTTGAAATCCCTGTTTGCATTGGCGTTCCAGGCATTTCTAATCATGGTGTGCGTGGGAATCTACTCTGTTTTGGTACAGAGTATCGCCACGGACGGAAATATCTCAGGTGCGATATGGGCCTGCATGGGCTACACGGTCCTGCTGTGCTTCGCCCTGTTCAAGACCGGCAGCCTCTCTAAGAGCCTGTTCGGAGCGCATTAAGGAGGCTTGATAAATTGGCGTATGTAACCATTCCAAAGGATTTGACGAAAGTAAAATCCAAAGTGCTGTTTGGACTCACCAAACGGCAGCTTATATGTTTCGGAGCGGCGGCACTCATCGGAGTACCGCTTTTCTTTTTGCTCAGACGCACGACCAGCAACAGCGCCGCCGCGTTCTGCATGATTATCGTCATGCTCCCGTTCTTTCTGCTCGCCATGTATGAGCGGCACGGCCAACCCCTGGAAGTGGTGGCCGGACAGGTCATCCGCTGTATGTTCCTGCGGACGAAAGAGCGGCCTTACCAGACAAACAATTTCTACGCAGCCCTGGAGCGGCAGGCTCAGGCGGAAAAGGAGGTGAAAGCCATTGTTCAGAAAGCGAAAGCCAGAGCCGCAGGCACGGCAGGCGGCAAAACCCACGGTAAAGCTAACCGCTGCGGAAAAGCGTGAGATCAGCCGTATTCTGGAAACTGCCAGAGGCGACGGCAAGGTACATTCCGCACAGGACACTTTACCGTTCCGCCAGATGTACCCGGACGGCCTGTGCAAGCTGGATGACCACACCTGGTCGAAGTGTATCGAGTTCGAGGATGTGAATTATCAGCTTGCAAAGCCTGATGACCAGACGGCGATCTTTGAAGCCCTCTGCGATATGTATAACGCCCATGACGCTTCTATCGGGATGCAGCTCTCCCTTGTGAGCCGTCACATGAACCGGGAGGATTTTGTGAAGCGTATCGAGATCGCAGCGCAGGGAGATCACTTCGACCATATCCGTGAGCTTTACACGCAAATGCTCCGCAAGCAGCTTGAACGGGGCAACAACGGTCTTATCAAAACAAAGTATCTGACCCTCACCATCGAGGCACGGGACAGCAAAACCGCACGGGCACGATTTTCTCGGATCGTCATGGATGCCCTCAACCATTTCAAGGTCATGGGTGCTCTGGCAAAAGAGCTTGGCGGCAAGGAGTGGCTGGAAATGCTCCACGGCATCCTGCACCCGGATGGGGAACGGTTTGCCTTTGAATGGAGCTGGCTTGCCCCTTCCGGCCTGTCGGTTCAGGATTTTATCGCACCATCTTCCTTCCGCTTCGGTGAAGCACGGAAGTTCACGATGGCGGATAAATTCTGTGCCGTGTCCTTTCTGCAGATCAGCGCACCGGAAATGGATGACCGTATGCTCACTGAACTGCTGGATACGGACAGCGGGCTGCTTGTCAGCCTCCATATCCGCAGCATGGATCAGAACGAGGCGATCAAAACGGTCAAGCGGAAGATCACCGACATTGACAGTATGAAGATCGATGCACAGAAAAAGGCGGTGCGGGAAGGTTTCGATATGGATATCATCCCCACCGACCTTGCCACCTACGCAGGCGAGGCAAAGAATATCCTCCGTGACCTGCAAAGCAGAAATGAGCGAATGTTCCTGATGACCTTCCTGGTGGTGAACTTTGCAGACAGCAAGCAAAAGCTGGAGAATGACCTTCTCCGTGCGGCAAGCGTGGCACAGAAATATAACTGCTCCCTGGTGCGGCTGGACTTTCAGCAGGAGGACGGCTTCGTGTCGGCTCTGCCCCTGGGTGTCAACCGCATTAAGATACAGCGCGGACTTACCACTTCGGCGGTGGCGGTGTTCGTTCCCTTCACCACACAGGAGATTTTCCACGGCGGCGAAGCCCTCTACTACGGGCTCAATGCCACTTCCGGCAATATGATCCTTGCCGACCGCAAAAAGCTGAAAACGCCCAACGGCATGATCTTAGGTACGCCCGGCAGCGGCAAGAGTTTTTCCGCAAAGCGTTCCATCGTGGGTGTATTCCTGAACACAAAGGACGATATCCTGATCTGCGACCCGGAGGCGGAATATTTTCCGCTGGTGAACCGTCTGGAAGGCCAGGTCATCAAAATCTCGCCTACCAGCACGCAGTATGTGAACCCTATGGATATCAACCTCAATTACAGCGAGGATGATAACCCGCTGGCGTTGAAATCTGACTTTATCCTGTCGTTCTGTGAACTGGCGGCAGGCGGCCGGAACGGTCTGGAGCCGGTGGAAAAGACGGTCATTGACCGTGCTGTGCGGATCGTGTACCGCCCCTATATCGCAGACCCCCACCCGGAGAATATGCCGCTGTTGGAAGATTTGTATGACGAGATCAAACGGCAGCCGGAGCCGGAGGCGCAGCGGATCGCGGCGGCACTGGAACTGTATGTGCATGGCAGCCTGAATGTTTTTAACCACCGTACCAATGTGGATATCAACAACCGCATTGTCTGCTTCGATATCAAGGAGCTGGGAAAGCAGCTCAAAAGCCTGGGTATGCTGGTGATCCAGGACCAGGTATGGAACCGTGTTTCCCAAAACCGGGATCAGGGTAAATCTACCTGGTATTTCGTGGACGAGTTCCACCTTCTGCTGCGGGGCGAGGTTGGTTCCTGGAGCGTGGAGATTTGGAAACGCTTTCGCAAATGGGGCGGTATCCCCACGGGGATCACGCAGAACATTAAGGACCTGCTTTCCTCCCCGGAGATCGAGAACATCTTTGAAAACAGCGATTTTGTGTACCTTCTGAACCAGGCCAGCGGAGACAGGAAAATCCTCTGCGAGCGCCTGAATATCTCCAACCAGCAGGCGGCGCATATCAGCAACGCAGGCCCCGGCGAGGGGCTGATCTTCTTCGGCAATGTGATCTTGCCATTTGTGGATCACTTTCCGCAGGATAATGAGCTTTACAGCATTATGACGACAAAACTTGGTGAAACCGGGAAAGGAGGCACGGCGCATGAATGATGAAAAATATGTGATCGGCAGCGGAAGTTTTCGGCTTCTGATCGGTGATTTGTATGATCTCTATTGTTATCATTTCAGTTTGACCCGCAGACTGGCGGAGGCTGCGGACGAAAAGGCACTTTTGAAAATCCAGAAAAGCGTGTCCGGCTATGAGCGCAGGATGAAACGCCTTTGCAGGCGCTGGGGGCTACCCACGGATGATACACCCTGGGCCTACGATACAATGGAGAAATCCATCCGGGAGCGGATGCTCCATGAATAACCTGACCCATGTGAGCCTGTTTTCCGGCATTGGCGGTCTGGACCTGGCGGCGGAGGCTGCCGGGTTTGAAACCGTCTGCCAGTGCGAGTGGGCGGATTTTCCGCACGCCGTCCTCTCCGCACGATGGCCGGATGTTCCCAGGTTCCGGGATATTACTACTTTCACGAAGGAGGCGTTTTTTGAAAAAACAGGACTTGAAACAGTTACCGTTATCTCAGGCGGCTTTCCCTGTCAGCCCTTCTCCACCGCCGGAAAACGGAAGGGCTTTGCGGATGAACGCTACCTGTGGCCGGAAATGTGCCGCATTATTACCGAGCTGCGGCCCCGTTGGGTGCTTGGGGAAAATGTTGCTGGCTTCATCAATATGGGGCTCGACAAAACGATCTTTGACCTGGCAAAAGCGGGATACGCTGTTCTCCCATTCGTATTTCCGGCTTGCGGCGTCGGCGCATGGCATGAGCGCCAGCGAACTTTTATCGTCGCGGCTGATGTTTCCCACACCCCTTGCCTCCGACAACAACACCGCCAGGGACGCGGCAAGCCTGGATGTGTTCCTGTCGGACAATGGGATATTCCGCAAGAGGAACCGAAACGGGGCGATTTGGAGCCTCAGCCTGTCGGCGGCGGTGTTCTATCTGACCCCGGTGGCGTCGGACGGTTTCCGCTCGACCTTGAAGCCGTCGGCCTTCGATCCGGCGAAGAAGGACGGGAACCTTTCAGCGCAGATCATCTCCCAGGAACGGCCGGTGTCCGAAACATCGGCGCTGAACCCGGATTGGGTGGAATGGCTCATGGGCTTCTCGAAAGGATGGACGGACGTATCCTCTGGACCGCCGAACCGGAAGGAATCCCCCGCATGACCGAGCGCATGGATGACCGTGCACTGCGGCTGAAAACTTTGGGCAATGCGGTCTGCCCGCCCCAGGCCTATCCCATTTTCCGCTATATCGCCATGATTGAGAATGACACCTGCGGCGACTTTTGCCCCTATGGAAAGGAAGGTGACTGCCTATGAGGGAACTGAAAGCGACCGATAAGATCACCCAGAAAATGACCCGTGACGGGGCGGTATCCGAAAACCTTGCTACGGGTGAAGTAGAACATATCAGCAGCCGGGAGCCGGAAACGGAGTTGTCCGCTTCTTCGGAAGAATCCGCTGGCGCTGCGGCTGACCTTGCCCTGCGTGCGGCGGAACACCATGAGAAGAAAAGCGCACGAAAGGCGGAAAAGGCTGACACCCAGGCGGTGCGGGATGGTTCTGCCGCAAGGCAGCGCCCGTCCTCCCGCCTGCAATTTACCGAGGAAGAACGTGCCGATCCCGCACTTAGGAAGTACATTGACCGTTCCGGGCGTGCGGCGGACAGGCTGGACGCAGCAAAGGCCGCTATCCCCACAAAGAAAGTTCTCCGTACCGTGCGTGTTTTTGACGAGACAGCCGGAAAAGGCAAGACGCAGCTTCACTTTGATGAAGTGGAGAAACGCCCAAACGGACGCCTACGGCACAATCCGCTTTCCCGGCCGGTCCATGAGATCGTCCACGCCGCCCATGCGAAGGTACATGAGGTGGAACAGGAAAATGTGGGTGTTGAGGCCGGACACAAGGGCGAGGTGCTGACGGAGCGTGGGATTGCCTACGGAAAAGGTAAAATCCGTGCCGCCGTCCACCATCACCGCACAAAGCCTTGGCGTGACGCGGCGAAGGCAGAGCAGGCTTCGGTCAAGGCAAACGCCGAGTACCTTTACCAAAAGGCACTGCATGATGATCCTGCATTGGCAGCTTCTAACCCGGTATCTCGCTTTCTGCAGAAACAGCGGATCAAGCGGAACTACGCAAAGGAGCTGCGGCAGACAGAGAAAACCGCAAAGAACACAGCGGCCACGGCGAAAAGTGCGGCGCAGAAAGCAAAGGACGCCTTCAAGGAAACTTTCCTCTACATCAAGCACCATAGCCGGGCGGTGCTGTTGGTGATCGGCATTGGCGCCTGTGTTGCCCTGCTGTTTGGCGGGGTATCTTCCTGTTCTATGATGGCGGGCTCCGGCATAGGTAGCGTATTTACTTCCTCTTATCTCTCCGAGGATGCGGATATGCTGGCTGCGGAGGCGGCCTACTGTGAACTGGAGCAGGAACTTCAATATGAACTGGATCACTATGAAGCTCTGCACCCCGGATATGACGAATACCGTTTTGATCTGGACGAGATCAAGCATGATCCTTATGTGCTGATCTCCATTCTCACGGCGTTCCATGAAGGGGTGTTTACCATCGGCGAGGTTCAGGAGGAACTGCAAATGCTCTTTGAAAAGCAGTACATCCTGACGCAGACAGTGGAAGTGGAGGTACGCTATCGAACGGAGACACGGACAGACAGCGAGGGAAATGACTATGACGTGGAAGTGCCGTACAACTACTATATCTGCAAGGTGAAGCTGGAAAACTTCGACCTTTCCCATGTGCCTGTCTATATCATGGACGAGGAAATGCTTTCCCTGTATGCGGTCTATATGGCAACGCTGGGGAACCGGGAAGATTTGTTCCCAGGCTCCGGCTATGTGGACAAGTACACCAAACCGCCCACCACCTATGATATCCCGCCCTCTGCACTGGAAGATGAAACCTTTGCGGCGCTCATTACCGAGGCGGAGAAGTACATCGGCTACCCCTATGTATGGGGCGGCAGTAATCCGAACACTTCTTTTGATTGCTCCGGCTTCGTATCCTGGGTGCTGACGCAAAGCGGTGTCTGCAATACGGGCAGGCTGGGAGCCCAGGGGCTCTACAACATTTCCACCCCGGTATCCTCTGCCAATGCAAGGCCCGGAGACTTAATCTTTTTCGTCGGTACTTACGATACGCCGGGTGTTTCCCATGTGGGTATCTATGTGGGCGGTGGGAAAATGCTGCACTGCGGCGACCCCATTCAGTATGCAGATATCAACACAAGCTACTGGCAATCCCACTTTTACGCTTTCGGGCGACCGCCCTACAACTGATCGGAGGTGAGCATATCAATATTGTCTCCTATGGTGGCGGTGCAAACAGCACCGCCCTTCTTGTTGGGCTGCACCAGCACCACATTCCCGTTGATCTGATCTTGTTTGCAGATACGGGCGGCGAGCATCCGCATACCTACGCCTATCTGGATATCATGGATCAATGGCTGAAAGAACATGGTATGCCGGAGATCACACGAGTCTATAAGACCACAAAGGACGGCAAGCGTCTGACTTTGGAGGATGAATGTTTGAAAAGTGGCACGCTGCCCTCTATTGCCTACGGCTTTAAGCGGTGCTCTTTGAAACACAAGATCGGCCCGCAGGAAAAGTTCTGCAACAATTATCCTCCGTGCCGCGAGGTTTGGCGCAGCGGGAAGAAGGTAGTCAAGTTCATTGGCTATGACGCAGGTGAGCATTACCGCAGCGACAAAGTATTGCTGAATGATTTAGCAGACCCCAAATACAGCAAATGGTATCCCTTGATGGAATGGGGATGGGACAGAGAGGAATGTATCCGGCAAATCGAAGCGGCAGGCTTGCCGCAGCCGGGAAAATCCTCCTGCTTTTTCTGCCCCAGTATGCGGGCAGAAGAAATCATCGACCTGCGTGAGCATTACCCTGATTTATTCCGGCGTGCACTGGCACTTGAGGACAACGCAAAAGCCAATCTGAAAACTGTCCGTGGGCTTGGACGCAACTATTCATGGAAAGAACGATTTGGAAAGGAGTTTATTTGACTATGGCAACGACACAGAAGATCCGCAACGATATTGCGAAAACCAAAGAAAAGATCGCGGAACAGCAGAAACGCCTTCGCGCGCTGGAGGCGCAGCTTGCGGAGGAAGAAAATCTGGAAATTGTCCGCATGGTGAAAGCCGTGAAAATGGACAACAAGGAGCTGACCGCCTTCCTGAAAGCCTACGCCAGCGGTATGATCTCCCTGCCGGAAGGTATGCTGCAGGAGGCCAGCACCGAGCATGAGGAAACGGAGGGATACGAGGATGAAACATAACTTTATGACAAAAATGGTATCGGCTCTTTTGGCGGTGGTGCTCAGCACTGCCGCTTTTTCTGTCACTGCCTTTGCCAGCGGCGGTGAGGAAACCACGGAGCCCGTGGCTGAACAGGAAACGGCCGGGGATGTTTCTGATCTGCTTTCCGCTTTGGCGGGCAGCCAGGTCACGGTATCCGTCACCGAGAACGGTATCCAGTTCAGTTCCGGTGAAAATGACTCCGGGCAGACCGGTACTGTCACCACGGGCGGCGGCAATCTGAATGTCCGCACGGGTGCGGGAATGGATTATACCGCCTTCACCCAGCTTCCCAATGGAACGACCGTGAAGGTGATCGGCACGGACGGCGACTGGCTGAAGGTCATCCTGCCGGAGAAAGTCGGCTATGTCTATTCCGGCTACATGACGGTAAGTGACGGCGAGGCTGGTTCCGGGGAAGGTTCTTTCTCTCTGGATACGGAAACGCTGGAAAATCTGCTGGGGATGCTGGGCGGCGGTCTGAATGGCGGTGCCGCTTTGACACCGGATGGGAACCTGTCACTGATTGACGATATCGGCAGTCCCACCGCAGGCGGCAAGCAGTTTATCACGGTGGAAACGAAGAACGGCAATGTGTTCTATCTCATTATCGACCGTGACGACGAGGGCGAGGAAACCGTGCATTTTCTGAACCAGGTGGATGAAGCCGACCTCATGGCACTCACGGAGGACGGAGAAAAGGCGGAAACGCCTATTGTCTGCACCTGTACGGAGAAGTGCCAGGCCGGAGCGGTCAATACCGCTTGCCCGGTCTGCGTAAAAAACCTTAGTGAATGTGTTGGCACAGAACAGAAAGCTGCGGAGCCCACCGAGCCGGAGAATCCGGAACCCGAAAAGAAAAGCAATACCGGGGCGATCCTGGCGGTGCTGCTGATCCTTGCAGCCGGAGGCGGCGCGGCAGTCTATTTCCTGGTGCTGAAACCGAAGCAGGGCAAGAAAGTTCCCGCTGATCTGGATGATTTCGACCTGGAGGATGAAGAAGAATATCTGACCGAGGACGAGGAAACGGAGGAAAAGAATGAGTAAACTGATTATTGCAGAAAAACCGAGCGTGGCAAAATCTATCGCGTCGGCCCTGGGTGCTTCAGCCAGGGCCGATGGCTTTTATGAGGGCAGCGGCCTTCTTGTATCCTGGTGCGTTGGGCACCTGGTATCCCCGATGGATGCGGGCGGCTATGACGAGCGTTTCAAGAAATGGCGTTATGACGATCTTCCCATTCTGCCGGAGCCATTTCGCTATGTGCTTGCACCGGGCAAGGAGGACGCCTTTGAAAATCTACGCGCCCTGATGGACCGCCCCGATGTGGATACCGTTGTCAATGCCTGTGACGCCGGACGTGAAGGGGAGCTGATCTTCCGTCTGGTGTATGAAATGGCTGGATGCCGCAAGCCGGTCCTCCGTCTTTGGATTTCTTCGATGGAGGACAGTGCCATCCGGGAGGGCTTTTCTGATCTGCGCCCCGGCGCCGATTATGAAGCCCTGTATCAATCCGCACTCTGCCGCCAGAAAGCGGATTGGCTGGTAGGGATCAACGCCACGCGCCTTTTCTCCGTTCTCTATCACCGTACCCTGAACGTGGGCCGTGTTCAGACGCCTACGCTGGCAATGCTGGCGGAGCGTGACGCGAAGATCACGCTGTTCCACAAAGAAAAATATCATCTGCTGCGTCTGACGCTGGATGGAGTTGAGGCGATGTCGGAGAAGTTTACCGATTCGGCAGCGGCGGAACAGGCAGCGGCTATGTGCAAGGGTGTGACCGTCACCTGTACTTCCGTCACGAAGGAGCAGAAAAAGGAGCAGCCTCCGAAGCTCTATGACCTTACCACCTTGCAGCGTGAAGCGAACCGCCTGTTCGGATACACGGCGAAGCAGACCCTTGACTACGCCCAGAGCCTCTACGAAAAGAAGCTGCTGACCTATCCCCGCACGGACAGCCGGTATCTGACCTCTGACATGGCGGAAACGGCGTCCTGCGTGATCCATCTGGCGGCAAAGCTGCCGCCTTTTGATGGCTGCACAAACTTCTTCCCGCTGGTGGAGGCCATGATCTCCGACAAAGATGTATCCGACCACCACGCCATTATCCCCACGATGGAGATTGAAAAAACGGATATCAAGGCTCTGCCTCTGGGAGAGCGTAATTTGTTTCTGCTGGTCTGCTGCAAGCTGCTGTGTGCGTCGGCGGAGCCGTATGTGTATGAGGCGGTCACGGCTGCCTTTGACTGCGGTGGCCATTCCTTCACCGCAAAGGGCAAGCGCGTCATCTCTGAAGGCTGGCGGGAAATCAACCGCATTTTCCGTGCCTTCTTGAAGGAAAAGCCTGCGGATGGGGACGGCGATACGCTCCCGGACTTCACCGAAGGGCAGACTTTTGACGGTGCGGAGATTTCCGTCACCGAGCATTTTACCCAGCCGCCGAAGCCCTACTCCGAAGATACCCTCCTGTCCGCTATGGAGAACGCAGGCAAGGATGATATTCCCGATGAGGCGGAGCGAAAAGGTCTTGGCACGCCTGCGACCAGGGCGGCTATCATCGAAAAGCTGGTAGCAGCCGGATTTGTGGAGCGCAAGGGCAAGAGCCTGATCCCCACAAAAGCCGGTATCAACCTTGTCACAGTCTTGCCGGAGCCGCTGACCTCTCCCATGCTGACGGCGGAATGGGAACAAAAATTGACGGAGATCGCAAAGGGCGGCGCTGACCCGGATACCTTCATGGACGGTATCCGCACGATGGTCCAGGAGATCGTGTCCACCTATTCCTGCATTTCCGAGGATGGCAAAAAGCTGTTTGCCCCGGAGAAGGAAGTGATCGGCACCTGCCTCCGCTGCGGCCAGCCGGTCTATGAAGGAAAGAAGAACTTTGCGTGTTCGGATCGGTCCTGCGGTTTCGTTCTCTGGAAAAATGACCGCTTCTGGACGAGCCGCAAGAAGGAGCTGACAAAGAAAATGGCAACGGACCTTCTGAAAAAGGGACGTACCAATGTCAAGGGAATGTGGTCTGAAAAGAAACAGGCTGCTTATGACGCTGCGGTGATCCTGGATGACACGGGTGGCAAATACATCAACTTCAAACTGGAATTTCCGAAAAGAAAGGAAGGTGTCAATGGCAGAAAATAAGACTTTGGAACATTTACCCGAAGTGAGGGCGGCGGTGGCTGCCCTCTCCCCGGAGGACCGGGAGCTACTGGCAGCGGTGCAGAGCGACGAGTGGAACCATGAACGCCCTGCGGAGCCGGAGGAAAAGCCCTCCATCCGGGAATGGCTGGAACAGGGCAGGAAGGAATGTGCGGAGAAAAACAAGGCGCAGCCCCATAAGGAAAAATCTGCGCCGGAACTGTAAGGAGGTGCTGATATGCCATATTACGATCACGACAAGGATTATCCCTTTGCCGCCTTTATCACCAATCTTGGGAAGTACAATGAGGGCGAGCTTGTGGGCGAGTGGGTGAAGTTTCCCACCACCGCCGAGGAATTGAAAGAAGTGTTTAAGCGTATCGGGATCGGCCAGAAGGATGACTTCGGCAATCCCTATGAGGAATGGTTCATCACGGACTATGACTGCTATGTGGACGGTCTTTACAGTAAGCTGGGTGAATATGAAAATCTGGACGAGCTGAATTATCTGGCATCGAAGCTGGATGAAATGAGCGAAAGCGAATACGCACAGTTTCAGGCCGGTATGGAAATGGGCGACCATTGCGGCAGCCTGCAGGAGATCATCAACCTCACCGAGAATCTGGATTGCTATGAGGTTTACCCCGATATCCATGACTATGACGATCTGGGCCGCTATTACATCGAAGAACTGGACGTTATGCAGGTGCCAGAGCATTTGCAGAATTACATCGACTATGAGGCCTACGGCCGGGACGTTGCGTTGGAGGAAAACGGCACCTTCACGGATCAGGGCTATGTGCGTGATACGGGTGACAGTTTCCATGAGTATTACGACGGTGAGCGCGGCAGTATCCCCGACGAGTACCGGGTGATGACCTTTCAGGACGATCTTCCCGAAGAAGAAAAATCCGAGTGGGCTATGGATATCGCCTTTGACATGGATGAGTTTTTCCGTCAGAACGATCCGCAGTATGCGGCGGAGCACCCGGAAGCACACGCCGCAAAAGAAGAACATTACGAAAATCTGATGGCCGGACGCATTTCTGCTTTGGATGAAAAGCTGGCGGCGCTGGGGCAGACGCAGGAGGACTATCTTCCCTCGGAGATCGAAAAATTCAAGGACGCCACGGGCTATGAGGAATTTCTTGATTTTGACCCGGCGGAGGTCAAGGCAGCTTTGAAGGACCCGGAGAAGTCCCATGCGGATGAAATGCTGTCCGCTGCGGAAAGGGCTGCCTCGGAAAAAATGACTGTGCTTATAGTAGAACCTATGAAGGAACCCTATGTGAAGGAGATCGACCCCGATCTTCATTCCCTACAGGCGGAGGTCGGCGGAGACATTGGCGCAACTTATCCCTATTCTGACCCGGTGGCGCTGGTTTGCAATGATGAAGGAAAGCTCATAGGGCTTGATCTGAACCGTGGGCTGCGGGATGAAAATGGAGAAATTTATGATATCGTAGCAGGGACTTTCCTGGTGGTTGGACTTGGTGAGGAAGATTTTGCATCCCTGTCCCCGGAACTGATCCAGAAATACACGGAACAGTTCAAAACGCCGGAACAATTTATGCAGATCAATGGCAATATCGTTGTTCTCCCTGTCCCGGCAGAGAAGCAAGACCTCGCTTATCTGCCAGACCGTTTTGAAACTGGCGAACGTGTGCAGACACCCAGGGGCAGCTTTCAGGTGACGGCTATGAGCCGGGAGCAGATGGAGGCAGCCGGGTATGGCGTCCACCACATTTCCGATGATGGAAAGTATCTTATCATGGGAAACGGCACACGGGCCTTTGCCGTGGCAGCGGAACAGCCGGAAAAGGACAATCCTCTCCGCACCGCTGAAATGACGCTGGAGGATGACTACGGCATGATCGACGGCGTTATCAACAACGGCAGACGCGGCGAAGAATTGGAAAAAGCCCAGGAGTATGCAGAGCGGGCAACGCCAGAGAAGTCTTCCATCCGTGAGCGGTTGGAGGACGCCAAACGGGAATGTGCCGAGCATAAGCCCCAGGAGGGCAAGAAGCCCGGTCGTGATGTGCCGGAGCAGGACTGCCTATGAGCCGAAGCAAGAAGTGGCGGCTGGAATGGGCGTTCTTCCTGGGCGAGAACGGCAGGCGGCAGTATAACCATATCTGTAAAAAATGTGTTCATGGCTGCAAGCAGAGTTTCCGGGCGTGTCTGGTCGCTTGTCCGTATTACAATTCCAAACGATCTAAAATCTGTGAAGATAAGGGTGGAAAAACCGCAGAATAATTCCCTGTGTCCGTATTTTCAAAAGGAGCCTTTATGATTTCTCATGTGTCGGTCTGCTTGCTGGCACATAGAGAAAATGGCTCGATTTCAAACACTTTCTGATACACAAAACGGGAGTACAGCTTTTCGGTTCATCCGATTGGCTGTACTCCCGCTTTTTCTTTTTTCTATCATCAAATTACTTTAACACGGTTCTGTTGTTTGAACAGGGGTACAAATTGTACCTCCGTTGAAAAGGAATTTCCATAGTATTTTCTCATTAGGATTGGATAGGAAAGGATGGATAGCCGCCGCAGCAGGCGTTGTGGGAATGTGTGTAAACTGCCAGGATTGTGAGGCTGTGAGAAAGCTGTTTGCAGACTTGTGGGAAAAGGCTTGTCTTTTTCCATCAGGTTGTGAATGCCTTTTCCATCGGCACGAGCGGCAGTTTTCCATATTTCCATGACGCAAAAAATCATCCAACGATCAGCCGGTACACCGTCAGCGGCACATACCACACCGCCACGATCAGCCGCCATGCCAGGACGAAACCACCAATCACGCCGCCGATAATGAAGTTCAACGCGAACAGGGCAACCCCTCCACCCAGGGAGCCGCCGCCCGGCACGATCCAGAGGCACATCCGATGGAGGCCAAACGGCAGCCCGCAGAGTATCCAGAGCCATACATAGTCAAGCTCTCCGTTCTTCATGCAGGCGGATTTGAAAATACAATACAGGATCAGCGCCACGATTACGGGCAGTACACTTTTGAAGAAAAATGCTTTGATTGCTTCGCTTCTTGTCATCGGTAAAACCTCCTTCCGCAGTTCCATTATACAGGATGCCGGGAGCTGCGCCCAGTGTCTTTCAGAGAAAATTATTCCAGCTCATGCCGCCGCTGTTGTTCCTGTTCCTTTGGAACGGCCAGCAGCGCATCCACATTCTGCTTGACGGTATCGTATTCCTGGGCTTCGGTTCTTGCGGTTTTGTACTCCGTAAGGAGCCGTTCCTTTTCTGCGTTGAGATTAGCAAGCTCCGTTTTCATGCTTTCCGTTGTCGGCAGCGGCACAGCCCCCAGCCGTTTCAATTCTCTGGCGGCTGCTTCAAAAAGGATGATCTCGCTCTCATGCCCCCGCAGAAACTTTTCTTTGTCATTTGATTTGCGGTATCGGTCATAGAGCGGTTTTAGCTGACGGTAAGTTCCGGCGTGCTTCATCACAAGGGCAAGTTCGGTGCTTCTGCTTTCTACCCGCTTGATCTCTGCATGAGCGGTATCTCTCCGTGCGGATAATGCGGCCAGTTTACTTTCCAGTTCTCCATAGTTGCTTATCCTATGCTCGGTCAGGAAATTCATGGTCTTGGCGGCCTGTTTCAGATTGTTCAGCTTCGCCCAATGGGTAAAGCCTGCGCTCTGCTGCGCCTTGATGTTGTTCTGAATATCAATGAGCAGGCTGATCTTTCCGTTCTGCGGTTTCGGCTGGTGGGAAGGTCTGGAACGTCCGGCAATCCGGGCGGCAAGGGCTTCTTCGGTGTAGTCCACACCCAGGGTTTTCAGACGGGTGAATCGTTCCTGATCCGGCGCTCTGGCGGAGATATATTTGCCCCGCTTGATCTCATAGCCTTCTCTCTGCAGGCGATGAAGCAGTTCTTCTAAATCGGAACAGACTGGCAGGAGTCGGTCGATGGCCGCTTTCAGCTTTGCCTTATAGCTGGTGCCGTTCTGCGCAGCCTGATGTTCAATATAGCTCTTGCCCTTGTCCTGTCCGGGGATGATGACAGACAGACCGTGTTCCTTGCAAAGCCGGTCGGAGGTGCGGCGGATATAGTGATAACTCCGCTTGTTGGAATGATAGTGCTTGTGATCCGCAAAGCTGACCGCATTGAAAATCAGGTGGTTATGAACATGCTCTTTGTCTATATGGGTGGTAAGTACAAATTCATACTTGCCGCCCAGGATTTCTTTTGCAAGCTCCATGCCGATCTCATGGGCCTGTTCCGGCGTAACCTCCCCAGGCTGAAAGGCTTGGATCAGGTGACGCCCCAGGTTCGTTCCCTTGTCGATGGCATGGCGGCGGGTCCAGGAAAATTCGATATCCGCAGTTTCGGCGGCACAGCCATAGGAGGATACAAGCAGCTTTCCGTCCGTCTTTTCCGGGTTGCAGATATAGTCAATGGCTGATTTCAGCGTTGACTTGATAGGATGCGTCTTTGTAACTGCCATATCTCATCCAGCCTTTCCCGTATCTCGTCCATGTCGGCCTGATACGCAGGGCCTCCGGCGTTGACACGCTTGGCAATCTGGTTGATGTTCCGACCGATGGCGGAAAGCTCTTTGGTAAATGCCTTGATATCTGCGGTGTCCGTATAGATGATATATCCGTCAATCGCCATCTTACGGAGGTAGGCGCCATATCTGCGTGTGGGTAACTGGCTCATTTTTTCGTCTATGAGCCGTTTTTCATCCTCCGTAACATAGAATTTCATTTGGATATTCCGCTTTCGGTTTGCCATGCGCCGTCTCCGTTCCTCATAAGGGTTTGGGACTATCCCAACAAGCAATTTTGAATTTTCGGGTAAGGGACCTGAAAATCTCAAAATTCGCAAGCGGGTACTCGCTTGCTGTGCTTGCTATCGTTACCCTACCTTCTATTTCTCCCTCTACTAATACTACAATTTGAAGCGGTGATTTTGGCTGTTTCCATTTCAAATTATGCAAGAACCGCCGCTTTTCAATGTGGGATAGTTCTATGTTCACGCTCACACGCAGACAATCATTCCCCGCAAAGATAGCAAGAGTAAAGTAATTGTCTATTTGGAGTGAAAATGCCTTTTTGGAGAAGAAACATACCGACATATCTGCTATACTGAAATGCGGTTAGTTGGTGCTAACACAAAAGCAAACAGGAGGACCAAATAATGAATAAACTACAAGGAAAAGACCTTATCAATGTTGGAATCTTCACTGCGATCTATTTTGTGGTGATGATGGCGATTGCCATGCTGGGATTTATCCCTATTTTTCTTCCGCTTCTGATCGTGCTGGTTCCGCTGATTGGCGGAATCGTAATGATGCTGTATTATTCTAAAGTCCAGAAGTTTGGAATGGTATCGCTGACAGGACTGATCTGCGGTATTTTAATGTTGCTGACCGGCATGGGGTATTGGAGCATTATTACCGGTGCCGTGTTCGGTGTCCTGGCTGATCTTGTTTTGAAATCCGGCGATTATAAGAGTGCAAAAAAAGGAATCATATCGCATGGTGTTTTTTCCATGTGGATCATCGGAAACTACATTCCCATTGTTGCAACACGGGACAGCTACTATCAGCAGCTAATCAGCGGTTATGGACAAGAGTATGCAGATTCCATTATGAGCTATATCTCGGCATATACGCTCCCCCTTCTTTTGATTGCCGGATTCGTTTGCGGCGTGATCGGCGGTGTGATCGGCCAGAAAATTTTCAAAAAGCACTTTAAGCGTGCGGGTATTGCATAATGCGCCGTGAATTGTTAGCAAGCAAAAAAAAGGAAACCGGCCTGTCGTTAGACCCTCGGACAAAGTTGGCATTGCTTATCACGATTGCCCTCTTTGTCTTGAGCGGCGGAGGTGGGGCTGCTTCTAAACAGTTTGCTCCTATTTTGGCTGCTGTTCCATTGATCCTGCTGCTCACGGAAAAATCGTGGAAGGGATCGGTTATCTATTTTGTTTTATATGGCGGCAGCTATATATTGCAACTATGGGCGCTCCCCCACCTGTCCGGCCTTCCTAACTTTCTTGTTGTTGCAATCTGCGGTTTCTTTATGCGGTTTGTGCCGGGGATTATGATGGGATACATCACGGTCAGGACGACGACGGTCAGCGAGTTTGTTGCCGCCATGAAGAAGCTGCATTTACCGGAGCAGATCATCATTCCTATGTCCGTGATATTCCGATTTTTCCCTACTGTTGTAGAAGAATATAATGCCATAGGGGACGCTATGAAAATGAGAGGAATCCGTTTTGGCGGGGGCAAAGCCAGTGCAATGCTGGAATACAGGCTTGTCCCTGTTATCATGTGTTCCGTCAAGATCGGGGAAGAATTAAATGCGGCAGCCCTGACAAGAGGATTGGGTGGTCCGGTCAAGAGGACAAACATCTGCGAAATCGGCTTTCATGTGCAGGATGTTTTTTTCCTGCTGCTATGTGTGGTGGCTTTTGCAATTCCTATTGTCACGATGATTACAGGGAGGTAGGCCTATGATCGAATGTAAAAAAGTTTCTTTTTCCTACCCTCCAAATGAAACTGACATTGGGGACAGGAAAGGACACGGAACATTAAGAAATATTGACCTGTCTATTAACGACGGGGATTTTGTACTGCTCTGCGGAACATCGGGCTGCGGTAAAACCACACTGACACGGCTGTTTAACGGACTGATTCCTCATTATTACGATGGAAAGCTGGAAGGCACTGTCATGCTTGATGGAGAAGATATGAGCGGGCTTTCCCTGTTTGATATATCAAAAAAAGTGGGTTCTGTTTTTCAGAATCCACGTTCTCAATTTTTTAATGTGGATACGACCAGCGAAATTGCCTTTGGATGTGAAAACCATGGATTGGAAGAAGCAGAAATCCGAAAGCGGGTAAAGCTGGTCTCAGAGCAGTTGAGCCTTACAAATCTGCTGGACAGAAGTGTTTTCTCCCTTTCCGGTGGGGAAAAGCAAAAAATCGCCTGTGGATCTGCCGCCGCTGTGGAACCGGATGTATTTGTTTTGGACGAGCCATCTTCCAACCTTGACGCCTATTCCATCGCTGATTTTCGGAAACTGTTAAAAATATTGAAGTCACAGGGCAAAACAATTATTATTGCGGAGCACCGGCTCTACTATCTTTATGATCTGGCAGACAGGATCATATATTTAAGCGATGGGGAAATACAAGGGGATTATACTTTGCCGGAATTTCAGTTGATTCCGGCGGCGGAAAAAGCTAAAATGGGATTACGGCCTCTTGGCCTGGGTGAGTTTTCAGACATTGAGCCTGCCAGTCTACATTCAGGGCAGGGGATATGGAAACTGAACCATTTCCATTTCGCATACAAGAAACAGCCGGAAACGCTTTCTCTGGAAAATATAGAGCTTCCTGCCGGAAATGTAACGGCGGTCATCGGGCACAATGGAGCCGGGAAAACGACACTATCCCGCTGCTTATGCGGACTGGAAAAAAGATGTAAAGGTATCCTCCAAAAAGATGGTACTTCCTATTCAAGCAAACAGCGACTGAAGCTATGCTATATGGTCATGCAGGATGTAAACCATCAGCTTTTTACAGAGAGCGTTTTAGAGGAAGTCCTGTTAAGTATGCCGGGAAAAGATTCCGATGAATCGCCTGAAAATGTGGCAAAGGCAGAGGCTATCTTGACAGAAATGGATTTGCTTCCGTACAAAGCCTGCCATCCCATGGGGCTTTCGGGAGGGCAAAAACAACGTGTGGCGATTGCTTCTGCGATTGCCTCTGAACGTCCGGTTATACTATTTGACGAACCTACCAGCGGCCTTGATCTTTTTCACATGAGGCAGGTAGCCGATTCAGTCAAAGAACTTGCCGATTCAGGAAAAACCATTGTGATTGTGACCCATGATCCTGAATTTATACTCAGGTGCTGCAATTATGTGATCCATCTGGAAAACGGCAGATTGGAGGAAAGCTATTTCCTCCAGGATACGGAAGGACGGGAACGGTTATTTAATTTCTTTATGATGGAAGGAGGCGGCGGAAATCAAACTGTTTGATGGTAAAATAAACTGCGGCTCAAATGTTAAAAATGTCATTGAAACTGAGGATTGCGTTGTCCTGCAGCTTTTTGACGAGAGCGGCGAGGGAACCATGACAGCCCACAAAATTTTTGATGGCGCTTTTGTGATGTATAGCGATATGCACCTGAAAGAATGTACCTCCTACTTTCAGAGTAGTACGGACAGTTCGCTTCTCTATATAGACCATTGCAGGGAGGGACGGATCGAAAGCGAGATTGGCAATAATGCGTATAGCTATTTGCAAGAGCATGAGATGCGTGTGGATGACCGGCGTTCCCATTCGGGACGGTTCTGCTTTCCACTCTGCCACTATCATGGGATGACCCTGGGATTTGATCTGGACATTGCTGTGCCGGCGCTGAAAGACTTTTTTGGCGGATTTTCTGTTGATTTGTACGAGCTTCAAAAAAAGTATTGCAATGACAAGAAACCGTTTGTGATTCATAATGAGCCAGGAATTGAACATATTTTTTCAGAGCTTTACTTTGTCCCGCAGCAGATCAAAGGTGACTACTATAAAGTAAAAGCCCTGGAGCTGCTTTTATATCTGGACGCTTTGCAGTTTTCTGATTCCAAAGAAGATCGCCCTTATTTCTATAAAGGGCAGGTAGAAAAAATCAAAGCGATCCATGATCTTATTACGGCAAATTTGCAGGAGCATTACACGATGGATGAATTAGCTGAACGATTCCAGATTTCATTGACGGGGATGAAAACCTGCTTTAAGGAAATATTCGGAGATTCCATGTATTCCTATCTTCGCCGTTATCGGATGAACGTTGCTGCCACAATGCTCCGGCAGGATTCCCAAAAAGGGATTGCGGAAATTGCCGGAGCTGTGGGATATGAAAGCCCCAGTAAATTTGCAACAGCTTTCCGGCAGGTGATAGGGCAGACGCCGATGGAATACCGAAAATCTTTTTTCTAAACGGTGCATAAATGCCGTTTTGGAGAGGAAAGAAGAATTGAATACTGCTACAATGAGGATGGTTAGCAAAGACTACCCATCCTTTTTTCTTTGCTGACTAAAAGAAGGAAGGTGATTGTAATGAAGCAGCAAAAAGATAATTGGGTGAAAATTCTGTTTTCCTTCGCCGCACCATGCAAGGGGAAAATGGCTCTTTCGGTATTCTGCGCCATTCTGAGCGTTGCAGGAGGGTTTATTCCTTTTTGGGCTGTATATGAAATCCTGCTGGCATTTATCAATCAGAATGTGACCCTGAATGGCATTCTGATTTGGTGTCTGGTTGGAGCAGCGGGCTACCTGCTGCGGGTTGCCTGCCATGGAATCTCTACGATCCTGGCGCATATTTCAGCCTATACCATTTTGGAAGGAATCCGGCTTAAAATTGCGGACCGGCTGATGAAAGCGCCTCTCGGCGAAGTGATGGGGCGGCGAATCGGCTATCTGAAAAATATCATCATGGATAAGGTGGAGGATTTAGAGCCGCCTTTGGCACACATGATCCCGGAATTGACTTCTAACCTCCTACTCCCTGTTGCAATTTTTACCTGGATGATGGTCATTGACTGGCGCATGGGATTGGCGGTTCTGATTGCTCCGGTGCTGGCCATGATTCCTATGTTTTTCCTTATGAGGAACTATAACAGCCAGTACGCCGCTTATATGGAGGCAAATAACCACGTCAACAGTATTATTATCGAGTATGTGGAAGGTATCGAGGTTGTAAAGGCCTTTAACCAAAGCACAAGCTCCTATGAAAAATTTGTTAATGCTGTCCAGTCGTTCAAAGAGTTTACCTTGGCATGGTTTAAGAGTACATGGAAATCGATGAACCTTATGATGGCGATTATGCCCACAACGCTCCTGGGGGTTCTTCCTGTCGGCCTTTTGCTGGTGCAGAATGGAAGTATCTCCCCTGCGGAGCTTGCAATGGGGATTATCCTTTCCCTCAGCATTGTTGGACCGTTGATGAAAGCAACCACTTTCATTAACGAAGCAAAGTCTATGGAATATGCAGTAGAGGCGGCAAATGAACTTTTGAACCTGCCTGTACTGCCGGATTCAGGGAAAATCGTATCTATTCCTCACAATGATATTGCGTTGAAGCATGTAACCTTTTCCTATGACGGTTCCGAGCAAAATGAAGTGTTGCATGATGTGAACCTGGAATTGCCAGAGGGAAGTTTTACGGCACTTGTAGGACCGTCTGGCGGCGGTAAATCAACGATTGCCCGTCTGATTGCAAGGTTTTGGGACGTGACAGGCGGCAACATTACCATTGGGGGGAAGAATATCAAAGAGTTGTCTATACGCCAGCTTTCCGAACTGGTCAGTTTTGTGACGCAGGATAACTTCCTGTTTAATTGCTCCCTGAAAGAAAACATCCGTCTTGGAAATCCAAACGCCACAGATGAAGAAGTATATGCGGCGGCGAAAGCGGCCTGCTGTGATGAATTTATTGTGCGTTTGGACAAAGGATATGATACCCCTGCCGGTGATGCCGGAAAGAGGCTGTCCGGCGGCGAAAAACAGCGAATTGCGATTGCGAGGGCGATCCTAAAAAATGCCCCGATTGTTATTTTGGATGAAGCGACAGCATTTACTGACCCGCAGAACGAAGATAAAATTCAGAAATCTATCATGGCGTTATCAAAGGGTAAAACTCTTCTTGTGATCGCCCACCGCCTTTCCACCATTCAGAACGCAGATCAGATTGTCGTGTTGAAAAAAGGCCGGATTGTGGATTGCGGAAAGCAGGAAGAATTGTTGAAGCGGTGTCCGCTTTATGCGGATATGTGGAAAGCCCACATCGGGGCGAAGAATTGGTCTGTGAGTGAAAAGAAGGAGGTGGCCGCTCATGTTTAAGTCTATGAAACGGATCATTAAATGGGCGGGGAAATATAAGGGACGCCTCTATCTTGGCTCTGTTTTTTCCTTTTTCAGCAGCCTGTCTACGGCGATCCCTACAATGGCTGCCGCTTATGCCCTTGATAAAGCAATCGCAGCTTATTGGGCAGGCAGCACAATAGAATCCTCCCTGATCTGGCAGACGCTTTGGATTATTGTTGGCTCGATTGCGCTTAACTTTCTACTCTCTTATTTGCGGGCGGTGTTGCAGGAAAGCATTGGTTATGAAGTAGCCGCAGGGCAGCGAATCCATTTAGGCGATGTGCTGAAAAGGGTTCCTCTGGGATATTTTTCCAAAAATAGCGTGGGCGATATTCTGACAGGTGTTACCACGGAGCTATCCACACTCGAATTGCAGGGAATGAAGATGGTTGATATCATCATCAACGGATATGCAAAGTTTATTGCAATTCTCCTGTGTTTCCTTTTCCTGAGTCCAGCCGCAGCAGTGATTTCTGTTGTCGGCGTTGCCTTTTCCTCATTGGCCTTACATGGTATCAGCAGGCATAGTGAAAAGACCGCTGCTATCACGCACCAGGCCATGGAGGATATGTCTGGCTCTGCGATTGAATATATCCGCGGGCTGTCCATCGTTAAATCGTTCGGACAGGAAGGGGCTTCTATCGAAAGTTTCCGCAAGGCAAATACGGATTTGAAAAATATTCATATCAAAGTAGAAAAAGGCTATACGCCATTTAACTGCTTGCATCTGTTCTCCTTAAAACTGGCATCTATGGGGATTGTGTTTATCTGTGCATGGCAGACACTTAACGGGCAAATGAGTCTTGCTTATTTCCTGATGTTTGTTCTGTTTTCTTTCGTAATCTTTGGAAGTGTGGAAAACATTAACGACGCGGCTCACATGCTGGGTCTTATAGATTCCGCTATGAATAAGCTGGAAGCTCTGGAAAATGCAGAATATATCGACCAGGACGGAAAAGATATTACACCGACCTCGTATGACATTACTTTTCAGGATGTATCCTTTGGTTACGATAAACGGACTGTATTGCATGATGTGAATTTCACGATTCCGCAGAATACCACAACAGCGATTGTAGGTCCTTCCGGGAGCGGCAAGTCTACCCTGTGCAGCCTGATTGCACGCTTTTATGATGTTGACGCCGGAAAAATCACTTTAGGAGAAACAGATATTCGAGAATTTACCTGTGACAGCTTACTAAAAAATATCAGTATGGTGTTCCAGAATGTATATCTGTTCCGGGATACGATCCGTAACAATATCAAATTCGGCAGCCCGGACGCTTCGGAGGAACAGATGATTGCTGCTGCAAAAAAAGCGCGCTGCCATGACTTTATTATGGCTTTGCCAGATGGATATGATACCGTCATTGGTGAGGGCGGTTCTTCTCTTTCCGGCGGTGAAAAGCAGCGGATTTCGATTGCCAGAGCCATGCTGAAAGATGCGCCGATTGTTATTTTGGATGAGGCCACGGCCAGCATTGACCCAGAGAATGAGCATTTGATTAAAGAGGCTATTTCCGCACTGACACATGGTAAAACAATCATAACGATTGCCCATAGACTGGCGACGATTGAAAATGCGGATCAAATTCTTGTCATTGATGGTGGAACCGTCGTGCAGAAAGGAACCCATAAGGAATTGCTGGCTCAAAGGGGAACCTATCAGGAATTTATTAAGATTCGGGAACAGGCTGAGGGCTGGAGGATTCAACAATAAGCATAAAGGAGGAACTGATGAAGATTCATGCGTCCGGGGAGGATTATCTGGAGGCTATCCTTGTTCTACAAAAGAAAATGGGCATGGTCCGCTCCATTGACCTTGCCCGGCACATGGGCTTTAGCAAACCGAGTATCAGCCATGCGGTAGGCGTTTTGAAAAATGGAGGTTTTCTGACCGTGGATGATGATGGGTTCCTTCATCTGACCGTCATAGGTCGGGAGATTGCCGAGAAAATCTATGAACGCCATTTGTTTTTTATGGAGCAGTTCATCGCTGCTGGCGTCGATCAGGAAACAGCGGAACAAGACGCCTGCCGGATAGAACATGTAATCAGTGATACATCCTTTCAGAAGTTAAAGGAAAAAATGCGGGAAACCGATTAGCGCACACCGGCTCCGCTCTGCATAATAAGTTATCTGCCCCGTCCGGGGAAAGAAAAAAACCGTTGACCGGGGCAGATAATTTCGTGCGCCTATTTTAAGGTTTGATTCCCCATCGGCGGTTTTGAAGGACATTTCAAGGCCGCCGTTCTTTTTGCCCTCAAAAGAGATGACGCGCTGGCGCTGGCAGATACGGCGGCTTACAGGAGGGAGCTGCCATGATGCGATCTGACCGCCGACAAATTCTGACTGTATTTTCGCAACCGTCAAAAAAATCCAGGCTGTCCAGTGGGTACAGTCTAACGATGGATGCGAAAATCGTTGCTTTTTAACTGAATATCGTACTTTTTGCGCTCGAATAGCTTTGTGCTGTCCGGGCGCTTTTTTGTTACCCCGGTGCCGCTCCCCGCCCCTTCCGTTTTGATCCGGTCCTGTCAACCCGAACGAAACGAAAGGAGCACATACAATGAGCAGCAAAAATATTTTTTTGAAATTTTTCCAGGGGAACCAGCCAAAAGGTGCCTCCGGCAGACGAGTAGTGGGCGAAAGGGGAAGTAATGACCTGCCTCCCGGCAAGAAGGGAGGTGAGACAATGACACCTGACCGCCACTACGAACACAAGCAGCACGCCTTTGACAGCTTCTGCAAGAAAGTGTTGAAGTGCGAGGCCTACAACGGTTATCGGGAGATCAGCCGCAGGCAGTCGCGCGAAGTCGCTTTCAGCGAGCTGCCGGAGGATTCGATGGAGCAGCTTGCGTCCTATGACCGGTATCCCTGGGAATACACTTTCTTCCCTGTCGGGGGAGATGTGATCCTGATCGAGGATGACCGGCTGGCCGAGGCGCTGAACGCGCTGCCCCAGGATGGAAGGGACATCCTCCTGATGTACTTCTTCCTGGACATGGCAGACCGCGAGATCGCCGAGCGTATGAACATGGCACGCCGGACGGTCAACGCCCGCAGGCAGAAAGCCTATCGGCTGCTAAAGGAGCTGATGGGAGGTGATGTAGATGGTTAAATCTGCAAGCACACGGGCGGCCCTGCTTCCTTACCCTATCATCGCCGCCGCTGTCCGGGGAGAGCCGGACGCGGTAAACACGGTGATCCGCCACTATTCCGGCTACATAGCAGCGCTTTCCACCAGGACAAGCTATGACGTCCATGGCTGCCCTTATTCCTATGTGGATGAAGAATTGCGCCGCAGGCTGGAAACGAAGCTGATTATCGCCATCCTGGATTTTGACCTGAACTGATCCGGGAATGGGGCGTTGCGTGTTCCCCTTTCCGCGCGGTGCCCCGCACCTTGACAAAGAAAGCCCGTTGGGAGGCCAGCGGTGCAGCATAAGACAAACGGATACATTCCTGTTTGTGCCGAGCCATACGGTCGGTGCGCCATGACCTCGTTTCAAGTCCGCAGGACGGGACCACTGTAACGGGCGAGCGAACAGCACCAGACCGCAAAGCGAGCGTGGCAGCTTGTGGGCGATGACACACGGGCAGGGTTAAAGATACTCGCGCATTGAACGCCCACAAAGCATTGTGCGCCGCACCCATCAGCATGGGCCGGGGTGAGACTCCCGTGGAGCTGTGCCAGCAGCCGTCCGCTTTGCCTCTTTTATTGCTTATCAACTTGCAAACAATGAAAGGGGTCAATCTATGCAAGAAGATAGAACCTTTGAAAACAAATTCGCCCCGCCAGTACGGAGCGAAAAGAAAATTGGAAATACAACCTTCACCGTCAATTCGTTCTTCCTTGAACAAACAAAAGACGGTGTGGTTTCTAAAATAGAGCGGCTTATCAAGGATGATGTCCGAAAAAAAGCCGCTGCAATTTGACCTCCATAGGCAGACAAAACCAACAAAGCGCGGTAGAATGAAGATAGAACTTCATACCGTGTTTGACTGCCAGATTGGAGGTTATTATGTTTCATCAGTCAAACACCGCTGCCGCACTTCAATTCCCTTACAACGCTATGAGCGTCGAAGCTATTACCGCTTTGTACTGCCGTTTATCGCGTGATGATGAATTGCAGGGCGACAGCAACAGTATCATCAACCAAAAGAAAATTTTACAGAAGTACGCTCTTGAACACGGGTACACCAACTTCCGCTTTTACATTGACGACGGCATTTCAGGAACAACCTTCAATCGACCTGGTTTCCAGGAGATGATCGCCGATGTGGAGGCAGGAATCGTCAAACGGGTCATCATCAAAGATATGTCCCGTTTTGGCCGTGATTATCTGCAGGTGGGTATGTATACCGAGATCATGTTCCCGGAGCATGATGTTCACTTTATCGCCGTAAACGATGGGGTGGACAGCACCCAGGGCGACAATGAGTTTACTCCCTTCCGCAATATCATCAATGAGTGGTATGCGAAAGACACCAGCAAGAAAATCCGTGCTGTGATGAAGGTCAAAGGGAACGCCGGAGAACATTTGACGACTAATGCGCCCTACGGATACATGAAAGACCCGGATGACAGCAAACATTGGATACCCGACCGTGAGGCTGCCGATGTGGTCTATGAAATCGGGCTGTATGTTATGGATGGGTTTGGACCGTCCCAGATAGCACGAAAGCTGCGGGAGCGGAAAATCCTCACTCCTGCCGCTTACTACGAAAGCAAAGGCATCCCTTGTAATGTAAAAAGGCAGGGTGATCCCTATGGCTGGGACAATACCACGATAGCAGGAATTATGGATCGCTGGCGTGAGTACCTGGGGCATACGGTGAACTTCAAGACCACAAAGAAGTCCTACAAGAGCAAAAAGAAAATTAAAAATCCCGAAAGTGAATGGGTCATCTTTGAGAATACCCATGAACCTATCTGGACAGAAGCCATTGCCGAGGCTGTAAAGCAGGCGCGGCAGTCACGGCGCCGTCCGACAAAGATGGGAGAAATGGGAATGTTCTCTGGCATGATGTACTGTGCCGATTGTGGCTCGATCCTGTACCAGTGCAGAGCGACCGGCTTCCGAAAGGATCAGGAATACTACATCTGCTCTGGATATCGCAAAGGAAAGCAGGTGTGTGGCACACCACACTCCATCCGAACGGTTATCCTGGAGGAATTGATCCTTCAAAATCTGCGGGAGATCGTGTCCTTCGCCAGAAGCCATGAAAACCGTTTCGTTCAAATGGTCATGGATATGGATGTAAAGGAACGCAATAAAGGTCTTGCCAAAAAGCGCAAGCTGCTGTCGGAAGGTGAGGAGCGTATTACAGAACTGGATATGATCTTCAAGCGGTTGTATGAGGACAACATCAGTGGTAAGCTGACAGACGAGCGTTTTCACAAGCTGTCCACCGATTATGAAGCGGAACAGGCTGGTTTGCAGACACAGGCTGCAATACTCCGTGAGGAAATCGAAGAAGTAGAAGGCAAAAGTGCCAATGTTGACAGGTTTCTGTCCGTTGTCCGCCAGTACACCGATATCCCGGAGCTGACACCTCGTATCCTGCATGAGTTCGTTGAGAAGATCGTCATTCACGCAGCGACCGATCCCCATAGCAAAATCAACCGCAGACAAGAGGTAGATATCTACTACAAAGGTATCGGGATTTTGGAAATGTCCAAAGTATTTGATAGCAGGCAAAAATGAAAGAAACGGCATAGCCAAAGCTATACCGTTTCTCTCTCGCCTTAGAATGTTTTCTTAACTGGACACCCCTAATGCGGCATCCCTTTTTGCGTTTTGAAAGAGTGCATTGTAGGGGCGAGCATTGCTCGCCCGTGCCCGTTTGTTTTGCAAGAAAACTGTCCCGGGAAATGCGTTGCTGCGCCAAGTTAGCGGGCGACCAATGGTCGCCCCTACACATACAACAGGCAAGAGCGTGTAGGGGGCCAAGGGGCGGCAGTCCGGGACATCCGTCGCAGGAATGCGGTGCTCAGTTCAGCGTCACGGTGATGGTGCCGATTTTGGTGTTGTCGGCGGTGGTGCTGCCCAATGCGCCGTTCAGAGACAGTGAGGTCGTGGCCTTGGGGGCTGCCTCCACAGTCGTGCCGACGGCGCTTTCCAGATTGAGCGATGCGTTGTCAAAGCTGCCGGTGATGCCCTCAAAGCCAGTGTCTGCCGCATAGCTGAACGCTGCCGTGACGCCCGTGTTGGAGTGGTTGGTCACTTTAATTGTGTTGCCGCCGTCATTGTTGACCGTCCAGACACCGCCTTCGGCGTCGGTGGTTTTGTGGGTGGTGGGGTCCCAAATACCGGCTTCCGCCGTATAGGTAAACGCCATATCGCCCCAGGTGATGTCCACGCTGTATACCTTGCCGCCCGCGCTGCCGGACGAATCTGCCCTATAGGTTGCCGTTACATCATGGCTGGCTGTGCCGCCTGCTGTGCCGATCGTGTCCGCGTAGGCAGACAGGGGTGCCAGAGAGAACACCATGGCAAGGGTAAGTACCAGAGCTGTTTTTTTCTTCATCATTGTTTTTCATCCTTCCTGAAAAATTGTACGGGCATTGCCCTATGTCGTCCGTGCGGGGGTCAGCCCGTTACGGAGACGGTTACGGGAATTTCGGCGTCCAGCATAGCCTTGGCGCCGGTTTGCGGGTGGTAGAACGATACCTTCAGCGTGCCGCTGCAGCTGCCTGCCGCCATGTCTTTTTCGGCATCGTCCAAAAGCGGCAGCTGGGTGACCTGCTCGCCGGGGGCCAGCAGGTCGGATCGTGCCGCCTCACGCTCCCCGACGACCAGGCAGACCGTGGCGTCCCAGCCGGACTTTTCGGGGTTGGCAAACAGCAGCGTGACCTGCCCGGCGGTTAAGTCGATACTTGCCGCATCGGAATAGGTCAGCGACACCGTGCCGCCGCCGGCGGACGTCGATACCGAGGATTCCGGCGCGGGGGCGGTGTCCGTCGCCTGCGGCTTTTTGCGGCAGAACAGCACACCAAGCAGCAGAAGCAACAGCAGCAGAAGAAGCACGAGCAGCAGCCACCGCTTTTTGCGGTTCTTGTCTGTATTTTCCATCAATAGCCCCCTTCCAGTTGGACCGTTACCGACCCGATTTTTGTGTTGTTCAGTGCTTTGTCAGGGCGGCCTGTCGGGCACAGCCGCACGGTTTTTGTCCCGCTTATGGGCAGGGCAATCGAGCTGACGGTGTTTCCGTCGCTGTTGGCAAAGCTGCCGCCGATTGCCGTGTCGGTTTGTGTGTATTGGAACTTCACGCGGACTTCGTTTGCGCCCTCATTCTGCACGGTGATGACATCGCCGTTTTTGCGGTTCGGTGCCCAGCCGCCGCCGATGTCATAGGCGTGTGTGGCGGGGTTCCACGCCCCGTCGGTGTAGGTGTAGGCCAGCTCGCCCCATGTGACGGTGACGGTGTTGGTGCGTATTTCCACCTCGCCGCAGGCCGCGCATGTGCGCTTTCCGGCGTTCCAATCGCCGAATCTGTGGTTGCAGATCACGTTGACATCCACCGTGGTTTCGGTCGGTTTGTAGTTGTCTGTGTCGTCCGGCTGAAAAACAACGGCGTAGGATCCTTCGCCGAGAGGAGGCTTGACCGTGGCGTCCTTCCACACAAAGCGGCCTGCCACGGTGACTGAGGGGCGGGCTTTGTTGTTTTTGGCAGTGCCGCCGGTCAGGGCGCTGGCAGCCAGGGTGTCGCCCACAGCCAGGTCCAGCGCGGCAGCCGTTGGCGGCGTGGTAATTTTCGGGGTGGCTTTTGTCACCGTTACACAGACTACATTACTTTTTGTGCTGGCTTGCAGGCCGTTGTCCTTGCGTGTGGCCGTGACCACCACGTAATAGTGATGCACCCCTGCGGTGGGGGTTTTGGGGTAGGTGGGTTTTCCGTTTTCGTCGGTGATAGGGATTCCGTTGTCTCCGTTTTCATCACAGGCATACCAGGTTTCTTTCTTGGTGTGCTTGTCGTTTGAATCGTAACGCAGACGGTGAAAAATGGGCTCGCCATAGACGCCGGTCGTCGGATCCATCGTCAATTTTACATTGTAGGGGGCCTGGGCCGGGGTCAAATGCCAATGCGCGTACAGGGTATGGTTGGCGGCGGTGGTAACTGTGGTGTTATCGTCCACCTTGGTGCCGCCGGTTTTTTGGGTATACCAGCCGTCAAAGCTGTAACCCCCCGCGCGTGTGGCGTCGGGCAGGGCAGGGTATTCGCTGCCATAGGTTGCCGTTCTGCTTGCCATGCTGACCGTGCCGCCGTTGGCATCCAAGGTTACCGTATATTTTTTGGCTATCCAGTGGGCATACAGGGTGTTGGGTGGATTTGTGCCCACGGAGGTGTTTGCGGTTACTTTTGTGCCGCCGGTTTTTTGGGTATACCAGCCGTCAAAGTCGTAGCCTGTGCGGGTGGGCGTGGGCAGTGTGCCGTAGGTTTTGCCGATGGTCACGTTTTTACTTTTCGTGCTGACTGTGCCGCCGTTGGGGTTAAACTGCACGGTCTTGGTCGTGGTGCAGGTTTTTTTCGAGAAGGTAAAGGTGGTTTCCAGTTGGTGGCTGTAGGTGCTAGCCTTACTGTTGCCCACAAAAATGGCGTACTCGCGGGTCATGCTTTTTTGTGCGGAGCCGTTCAGGTTGTCAAAGGTAAGCTCCACCGTGCCGCTGCCGGTGCAGGGGCTTTTCTTGTTGCTGTGCAGGCGGCAGATGCCGCCGCTTGCATCTTTGTTTTCGGCAGAATAGGTTCGATTGTAGGCGGCACCGTCGGTATTGTCGGTCCATTCCATCACATACCAGGTTGTTCCGTTGGCGTTGCGCTGCAGCTTGATATCGTAAGAGAGTGTAACCTTATAGCAGGTGTACGCCGGAACCTCTACGGTCATCGTAAAGGGCAGCAGAAGATAGTAGGCGTTTTTGAAATTTTTTCGTTCTTTCAGATGTATGGTTGTGCCGTTGTTGGTGACCTCGACTGTACCGCCTTCATAGCTGCCCCGATCCTTGTCCGCACTCTGGGGGTTAAAGGTCTTGATGTCTTTGCCGCCGTAGGAACGGCAGTTTGCGGCAGAGCCGAGCTTCAGTGAAAAGCCGAAACTCTGGCTCGCCGCCGAAGCGCCCACCACCGCAATGCCGCACAGTACGCACAGGCACAGCGCAGCACACAAAATCCGTTTCCACCGCGTCAAGGTATTGAACCCCCACTTCCTTGCGCCGCGCAGGGTCTTGACAACGGCGCTGTATCTCGTATAATGACAGTATAACCCGTCCACCCCTGAACGAAGCAAGCACTTTTTTGAGGAGATTTGCGCCATGCCGGAAGATCCGAAAAAACTGTTTCAAATTACCGAGGCCGCCCGCGCCTGCAGCCTGTCCCGCAGCACGCTGCTGCGCTTAGAGGAAAAGGGTCTGCTGACGCCCGCCTACACCGCGCCGGACAGCGGACGCCGCTATTACGACAACCACAACGTGGCCCGCATTTTGCAGATCGAAAAGCTGAAAGCCATGGGCCTTGGCACCGAGGATATAGCCGCCTACTTTGCCAGCGGCGGCGAGACGGCTGTTTTGCTGGCCGCACTGGAGGAACACCTGCACGAGGTCGCGCGCGGGGTCGAGGAGCTGCGCCTGCGCGCGGGCACGGACACGGGCATGTCGGTGCAGGTGTTCACGCTGCCCGCCGTGACCTGCTGCCGCCGCCTGTGCGAGGGACACACTATTGCCGAAAAGTACAACGCCATGTATGATTTTTACGGCGAGTGTGTGCGGCGGGGGTATCGCCTGTCTGACGAGCCGATTTTTACCGTCTCGCAGCGGCGGGATTTTTTGAACGGCTACATCACGGACGAGCCGTATCCGTTTTGGGTGTGCGTGCCCGTGCGCCCCGAAAAAGCCCCCAAGGAGGCTGTGACTCTGCCGGCCTGCCGCGCCCTGTCGGTGCTGTATTACGGCAGCTACGCGGGCGCGGACGAGGCGTTTTTGCGTCTGGGCCGCGAGGTGAAGGAGCGCGGTCTGACACCCGCCGGGGACCCGCGTGTGCTTGGCATTGTTGCGCCCTACACCGGGCGCGAAATCGAAACCAAACGGTATTGCTCCCGCCTGGTGCTGCCGGTGGAGGGCGAAGCCGAACCGTCTTTTCCCGTGTAATAAAAAGTGAACCCCGGAAGGCCGCTTTACGCACCGCGGCGCAATTTTGGGACGAAACAACTAAAATATCGCACAACCCGCACAACGCAAAAACGCGCTGTGCGGGAATTTTTTTGCTTTAGAACCGGTTAGTACAATTTCACAATGTCTATTCGTCCCAGATGTATTGCGCGTTTCCGCAAAAAGTGCTAGAATGACAAAAATAGGGCTATACCGTAACCATCCCTGGAATTGTAGAGCTGAAAAGCACTACCGAAGGCGCTGTCAAAGGCACGGCAACGGTAGGAGCCACAGGTGTGACTATACCCAAGGGACAGGCAGTACAGGTTAAACTAAGTACTGATTTTACAGCGACATCCGGCGAGGGTAAAAATGCTGCAACGCTGAAGTACAAGGTTAAGAAAGGCAACGATGAGGTTGCGAACGAGGGTGCTGTTCTGACAGTCGCGTCTGGTTCAGGCAGTACAGACCTTACGTTTGAACTTGCCGAGAAGGTTACGTATTCCGGCACCTACACCGGCACGGTAACCTTTACCGTTTCGGTCGGCAACTAACACAGGAGGTTATATAGCTATGAAAAAACTGCTTTGCTTTACTCTCTCGGCAGTGCTGGCCGCCGCCCTTGCCGTGCCCGCCTTTGCCGATACCAGTGTCCCCCCCGACCAGTGCCCCCCAGACCAATGTCACCCAGAGCAGCACCGATCAAAAGGCAGAGACCACCGTTCAGTTTACGATCACCCCGGCCTACACCGTGACCATCCCCGGCACGGTAGAACTGACGAAAAAAAACCGACGCCGACACGAATAAAATCACCTACGAAAAAGATTTCAACATCACAGCTGCAGATGTCCGCCTGAATGAGGGAAAGACTTTGCGGATTTCCCTTGCTTCGGACTATACGCTGGAATCCGGCACAACTAAGCTCGCCTACACGGTAACGGCAAAGCAGGGAACTGCGGCAGCGAAGGCGGTTACAAGTGAGGACCCGGTGTGCGCCGACTTTGAAACAAAGACTGACGTACAAACGGCTACCCTGCATTTTGCCGCCAGCAATCCCCCGTATGCCGGTGATTACAAGGATACGGTGATGTTTAACCTTGCCGTATACCCGCAGAACTGAAAAGGAGAAAGCGTATGAAAAAGTATCTGTCCTTTGCCCTTGCGGCGGCACTTTCCGCGGCGTTTTGCGCCACGGCCTTTGCCGCCGAGGATAACCGTCAGGTAGAGGTCAAAACGCATATTGACCCAACGTACACCGTGACGATTCCGGCCAATACAACGGTGATTTCTAAGGCTGAGGATACGTCCTTCGGCGCAATCACGCTGACCGCCGCCCAGCTTGACCCCGGCAAGTCCGTCAATGTGACACTGAAATCCAGCGGCACACTGAAAAACAAGAACGACACAAGCAAAATGCTCGCCTATACGATCCGCAGCGGCGAAAGCGCGTTTACATCCGCCAGCTATAAAAAGGCAGGGGAAAGCACGGCCCTGACCATCCATATTGAGAAGGACGATTGGGCCAAAGCCTACGCGGGCGACTACACGGACACCGTGGAGTTTACGATCTCCTACAAATGAGATGCCGCGGGTGACAGCTTGTAGAAAAAGCCCGTTTTCGGGATGTTTGCAGGGATGGGTCTTGACCCATCCGCACATCCGGCGACGCACTTTTTTCTCGCTGTGTCGTACTTTTTGCAAGGCGGCACGGAACGGTCAAGACCGTTCCCTACAAACCAGCCGAAAGTGTGCAATTATCTTGTTGGGCTTTTCGACACACAGGGCGGAGTGATACACCTCATCAGCATATTTTCCGCCCTGATACTTGACGAAAACCATTCTATTCGCTGCAATAAACACATACAAGGCGAAGATGCCCCATTCGGGTATCTTCGCCTTTTTCTATATCGCAGGGAAAGAAGAGTGGCAGTCTATGCAGGAGCTTATAGAACATCGGGATAGTATCAACCGCCAGCTGGCCCTGCACTGTGTGCCGATGACCGACGCCGTGCAGCGCAAAGCCAAAGGTTGATATTTACTTTAACTATGTTGGGCAGGTCAATGAGATCTATAGGAATAACTGATTTTATCCATTCCCCAAAGCAAATTGCAATAGCTGTACTCATTAGCGCCACTATGATACTGAGGATATCCCAGCAATACTTGCTATCCCTGATACCTTATTCTTTCTACCAGCGTTTCCTTTTTCAGATTACTGCTTAAAACGCAGGAAAGCACAATTTGTAGAATACCAACCAGAAGAATCATAACAAGAATCGGGATAAGAGGAACGTGATAAACGTTCATTCCAAACATCCCATTATGCTTCGCATAGGAAAACAGGGCATAGCCAAGGGGCAGACCGGCAGCAAGTGCGACGCAGATGGTGCCAACCGTAAAAATCAAGCCCTGTATTTGTAAGCACAGATTCAACTGCTTATTGGTCATGCCTACCGCTTGCAGCACACCGTATTCCTGCTTCTTCGTGGTGATATTGATGATCATGGTGTTTGCCAGATTCATAAACCCAATGAGACCGACAATTGCCATGAACAGATAGCAGCCGAGCTTCATCATACGGCTTGCGTATTCTGCAGATTGTAACTGTGCATGATAGGTATCCATTTTTATATGCGAAGTATT
>ERZ1034962.171-NODE-171-length-37987-cov-25.759833_pt1 | contig 37987 bp, 23 predicted proteins | sample MGYA00520696_ERZ1034962 | MGnify/ENA primary metagenome ERZ1034962 (study PRJEB33766, sample SAMN09781770) | gut metagenome | biome: gut microbiome | host: Homo sapiens | place: Madagascar | study: EMG produced TPA metagenomics assembly of the PRJNA485056 data...
TTGATTTAGTATGATGAGGTCTTTCCGATGAACTATAATAGCATCAAAAACAAAACTTTTTCTGAAAATCCCGCAGTTAAAGCCGAGTACGATCAGCTTGGTCCTCAGTATGAAGCTATCCGCGCTGCAATCGCAAGTCGGAAGTCTGCTGGGTTAACTCAAAAACAGTTGGCCGAGAAAATGGGAACTGCGCAGGCAAACATTTCGCGTTTTGAAAACGGGAATGCAAATCCCTCGTTGGATTTTCTGCAAAAAATGGCTTCTTGCATGGGCAAGACACTTCATGTTTCATTTGAATAACTTAGAATAAAACAGTACATACAAAAGAAAGGAGTGCTTATAGATGGCTCATATAGAAATAGGGCACCGGCCAAACGGTCGGCGCCCTATTCCTAAGTATTCTTGTCCTGCTTCAGCTTCTCCTTAATAATTGCCAAACTTTTTTGTCTTGAAGTGTCTACTGAAAATCCAGCGACAACTTCTTGCATTGTTTCAGAACTCCAGTAGATTTTTAGCTTTTCTTTTGCACGCGTAATTGCTGTATAGAAAATGCCGTGTGTTATTTTTTCAGCGTTGCTACTCGGAATAACAACCTTAACTGACCTATATTCTAAGCCCTGCGCTTTATGAATTGAAACCGCATAGGCAAGCTGAAACGGTACGATGGCTTTTTTGCGATCTTCATCTGCCATTTCCTCTTCAAAATCAAGTACATCAAATCGTATTCGGGTCACATCATCAATTATATCGATGAATTCTATGCCATCGTTTTGGCAATCTTGCTCTGTTAACGGGATCTCTACATCTACTGTAAATCTGATTCTACTGTCAAACAGTTCTATTTGGACAATTTGTCCTTTTAAATTATTATAGAGCAGAGAAAATCTGTCCGTGTCATTGAACAATATATGATCGCCAACTTTATATTTCCAGTCTCTCCAGACAACAGCCGTTTCTGTGTTAGCATTTTGGAAATAGCTATTCATATTATTCAAGCCAAATTTTCCGTCATAGTTCAAGCATAAAATCACCTCATCCATTATCTCGGAATTGAGCACTCCTGCGCCAATATTTTCAGAAAATGGCCCGTCGATAACAAGTTTTTCCGTTATTAGCGCACCCTTATTTCGAGTCTCGTTCCAAAGCTCAATTAAACCGGGATCCTTTGTTCTCCAAGTGCTTACGAGTTCAACATTCGAACCTTTAGTCTTAATAATATCCTTGGCATAAGTAAACCAATTACCGAAATCAATAGATTCTATCTGATAGGTGTCTCCCGCAAGTACTAAGAATGTATCCGGGCGCATTTTCTCGAGGAATACCTTCATTGCACGGTTATCAATAGTGCTGCATTCGTCTACAAAGATAACATCATAATCAGGAAGGTTTACCCTCTTCGTAAAACTATTGATGCTTACAAAACTGGCATCAGCCCCCGGATTATTAATTCGCCTCTGCAGATTCTGCAAGGCCGTATGTGTTTTGGTAAGAAACAATTTCCGACGCCCAGACAGCATTGTCGAGATCATATCGATTAGGGTCGTCTTTCCTGTACCGGCAGCTCCGTAAACAAGAAGTACTCTGGAGTTTACAAAAGCATATTTAAGAGCTTCTTCTTTTTTAGGATCTGAAAAGGCAATATCACAATTTCTCAAATATCTTTCGTTAACTTCTTTTTGCCCTTTATTGTGAATCTGTGATAATTCCATGAGTTTATTCAAAATAAAGAGCGTCGATGCCTCATATGCTGCGATACAAGCGGCATTTCCATCTGAAATGATTTCATACCCTTGGCGCTTTTCCCAATCGTCTAAGCAATCATTATATTTCTGGATCGCCTGTTCGGTTAAATCTCCGCCAAGATCGCAGTAAATTTCGCCGGTATCTTGCATAGACTTTACAATAGACCAGTATGGAACCGCAACCTCAGTCTTTTCCTTTTCAACTACTCTGGCCAAGTACTTGGCTTGACTTATCTGGCTCGTTTTGCTGTCAGCTAAATCAGAAGCAAGTGGGTTACACTCAAACGGAAAGCATTTTCTAGACAGGTATAAATCCTTGCATTTCCATTGCGGACTAAACTGAGACGGCATAACTCGTTCCAAAAGATCCTCGCGCAGATTCAGTAACAAATACCGAATTGTATATCGGCCAAAGCGTGTCGAACCTGTAGAATAGTTGTCCCTCAGCTGCTGTAAAACATCTTTGAAATAAGAGGTGTTTGTTTTTTTGTAAACCGACTCCAAAAGATTCGAGAAATGTATCTCCCGAAGATCAATCATTTCCAGAAAATCCATACCTGTTTCTGTTAGGAATCTCATCAGGGCATCATATTCTCCATATTTAGAAGAAAGCTGGAGGCGCATATTAAGTATCCTTCCAAGCTCGTTCAAACATTTAGGATCTACCGAAACACGCCAAGCTGTGATAATTTTAATTTCTGTATTGACACCCCAGAGATTAATGTATGATGGGACATAGTCGATTTGTACAGAATAGCCTGTAGAAATGTCAAGTTTGGTATATGCTGTAATTCGGTTATACTTTGACGCATAGATGTCCGCTTGCTGCAGTGTTACCTCAAAATAGCGCTCTTTACCAACATAAAACGGCGTCCTTTTCTGAATATAAAACCTCGTATTACTGTTATGTTTCTGCTCGGTTTTTGGGGTTGAGAAAGCCTTCGCCACCAACTCATAGTATTGTTTATCCTGTTCATCGGTTCCGGTATATTCCTGAAACTTTTCCAAGTTCTGAAGCACGGTGATGCCGTAGTTCTCATAGAGTGATTGACGGATCTGCCACATAAAGCTGTAGTACTTCAGCATCAGCCGCTCTGCTTGGCCTTCCTCGGGGATCCGGCGTCCGATATATTGCAATCCTCGGTAAAAATTCCCTAAGTACTTTGTATTTGCCCTTAAGAGTGAGTATTCCCACGCAAAGCCGGCATTGGGACTTTGATAGCCGTCTTTCATCGCATTCAACAGTAAAGCTGAAATGCATAGATCGTTCAATCTCGTCAGAATTCTCCGTGAAATATTATCGCGGTTCTTATTTAGAATGCTTAAATTGTCAATGCTTTCCGTGATTTCCGTATCACAGGTCTCAACGATTCGCTTAGCTTCTTCAAAAGAATAACTATGCCGTTCCAATTGGTTTACAAAGGAATGCCGCTCGACAATTTTTTCTAACCTCTCGCAAAAAGCTAAAACGCTTTCATCATTGTTCAAGATTTCCTCTTCCGGTGAAAAACTGACGGTTATACTGTCTTTTGCAAAATCAATACTGTTGAGAAAACTGGGCGACATATACTTCCAAAAAACTCTCTCATCTCCGCGTTCAGCGGGATTGAGAATCACAAACAGAATTCCCGGATCAAGGGATACTCTGCCACATATAAAAGCAGGAAAAGCGAGATCTTTTAGCGTGTACTTAATAACACCCTCGCGCTCAGTATAATTGCGTGTTCCCTTTATTTGGACATAGAAAGTCTGCTGGGGCCGCCTAGAAATGTCAGGGTCAGGAACAAACTCGAAAGTGCCATCGTGATTGGGCCACTTATCATCCGAGGCAAAAGAAGGGTTGATTCTTCCATTCGAACGAAGAAATGTTTTCAAAACAGACACTGCCGCTCGGTCATCATCGGAACGCACTGAGTGGGTTTTGATATGTCTTTCAATATTTGCATTTGTCTGATCCAGCACCATCATCCCTCATTTCTGTTCTTGCTTTCAACAAGTATGTTAAATGATCTGCTTCAGCAATTCCACCGCGCTCTCCTCGCTTGGGTCATTCGTACCCAGTTCACCGCGAAAAGCACGGGCGAGAATGGATTTTTTCATCAGTTCGATTTGGTCAAGAACAGATTCAGCTATATTCTTGGTTTGCTGTTCCTTTTCAAGGGAAGAATCAAGTAACCTAATAATCACTTCTTGCTCCATCATAGATGGAATTAAAACAGGAAAATTCTTGAGCTGTGTTGAATTAATCGACGCTAAATTTGTTGTTTGCTTGGAACAACTCAGAAAGTATGCTTTTCCATACCGGCTTCCCGCTTGATATGACAGGAAATAAGGATTAAGCACCTCTGGATTAGGCCTAACAACAAAAATATGATTTTGGTGAAGACAGTTTTTGATTTGGCCCTCCCAGACTGTTCCCCGACCTAACTTATCAAAATCGCCGCCTTCTGTAAAAAGAACATCTCCAACAGCAAGACTATACCTTGAAATAGCATTCTCCTCCACATCGATTTTTTTAATCTCATCCAGACGCAGAAATCCATCCTGCACATTCGCTACTCTCAGATATGGCAATTCGACAGTCTTTCCTGTATACTTTTTCCCCTTCATTAATCCTGTTTGTAAAGACGAAACGGTCGAAAGTAAGTGCTTTTCCCAACTCTCCATCCCCACATCGTGCTCTTCCCGCCATTTCGCAGTCAGTTCACCGGTGAAGGCCTTATGAAGAATAGCGGCTTTGCGGGTTTCAAAACTATCCACCACGGCCTGTGCCTTTTCCTTGGCCTCATCCAGCTTGGCAAACAGGCTTTCGATGCGGTCAACAATGCGCTGCTGCTCGGCTAAAGGGGGAACCGGTAACGGGATGGTTTTCAAATCCGTTTTGTTAAATTTCGGAACGGCCGTACCAGTTGTAATGGATTTCAACTCTTCAAAACCGATGGGAGATAACAAGAAATAGTACATCCAATCATAATCACGACTGTTATAACACTTTACCATCACAGAATTTGACGCAAGTGTCATTGGCCGATCAAAATAAGGAACACGAAAAACCTTTCCTACTGAACCAATATTGCTTAATATTAGTTCTCCACCGTGTAGTGTTGATTTTGAAAGGAAATCATATCCGTGTTTGTCTGTGTAGGTTAGTGACTTTGTAAAGCCATTTGCAAAATCCCGAGTTTTAACCATCAAAGCATAGTTTTCGTCTTTGAAAATGCTGACATTTACTTTCAGGCTCGCAAAGCTTCCGTTTGCCACATAATCCGTTACATAGTCAACATAATTTCCAATCCTTGTCCAACACCAATTCTCCGGCAATTTATACGGCCACTCCCAATCCGGCACTAAAGCTGCCTGCAAACGCTCTTCGGGCGTGAGGGCGGCTCCTTTTTTTGCTCTTGCCATCACTTCTCCTCCGCCAGAGCGCGAAGCTCACGCACAACACTTTTCAGCAGATCGACCGCTTCCTCCAAATTTGCAATCGCTTCCTCGCCGCTTTCTACAGGGTCAGGAAGATCGTCATAATCCACGATGGAGTCGTCGCGGATCAAGCCAAGGTCAAGACTATCGTCCGGATTCTTGGCGATCTCCTCACGAGTGAATTTGCTCCAGCGCTCGCCCGTGCGCTTGGACGGGTCTTCGTATCCTGCCACGAATTCATCAAAGTCGCTCTTGCGCAGCTGCCGGGTCTTACCAAAGCTGTCCATATTGGTGCGCATATCGTAGAATGCAACCTCGGTGGTGTTATCCTGCTCGGTTGTCCCGCGGGTAAAGAACAGCACATTGGTCTTGACGCCCTGTGCATAGAAAATGCCGGTAGGCAGGCGCAGAATGGTGTGCAGGTTGCAGAAATTCATCAGCTCCCGGCGCACGCTGGCACCATCACCGGCAGCAAACAACACATTATCCGGCAGCACCACGGCGCAGCGGGCCTTGCCGTCCGCCTTCAGGCTGCGATAGATCACCTGCAAAAAGTTCAGTTGCTTGTTTGAAGTCTGGAAAGAAATATCATCTCGGGTCGCACGCTCGCCGCCCTTTTTCGTGCCAAAGGGCGGATTGGTCAGAATAACATCAAAATCTTTCAATCCCTTGGCGCTTTGTGCGAGAGAATCCCCCAATGTGATATTGGCATTCATATTGTGCAGATAGGCATTCATCAATGCCAAGCGATGGGTCTCGTGCACCAGCTCCACACCGTTGAACGCTTTGTTCTGCTGGAAATCTGCCTGACGGTCAGAGAGTGCATACATATCGTTATGCGCATTGACATAGCGGTTGGCTGCAATCATAAAGCCAAAAGTACCACAGGCCGGGTCAAAGCACTTGTCGCCTAGCTGGGGTTTGATGAGTTCCGTCATCACATCGATCAGCACACGAGGGGTGAAGTACTGACCGGCACCGGACTTCTTCTCGTTGGCGTTCTTCTCTAAGAGTCCTTCATACAGGTCGCCCAGACCTTCCTCTTTGGCCTCATACCAGTCCAGTTTGTCAATCTCCGTGATGATTTTTTCGAGGTTTTTCGGCTCCTCGATGCTGGAGGATGCGTTGGCGTAGATCTGCGCCACGCGGCCAACGGATTCTTCGCCCAGCTTGCTGAGCAGCGTATAGTAGTGCTTTTTCAGGTCAATGCCGGAACGGCTGGTCAAAGAGCCCCAACGATATGCTTCGGGAATATCCTTATCTGCACCGGTCTCATCGGCCATTTTCAAAAACAGGATGTAGGTCAGCTCTGTCACATACTGGTGATAAGTAATACCGTCATCCCGCAGCACATTGCAGAGGTTCCAAAGTTTCTGTACAATATCTTGCGTGCTCATTTAAGCTGCTCCTTCATAAATATAAGTGTTGATCTCGCGGATAATCTCCGCAAGCTGCCCGCCAAACTTCTTGTTAAAGCGTGCGAAACCGCCATCCATCTTGAACGCCGGTGCCTCAAAGGTCTCTGGATTGAGGATGCTCTCGTGAAGCATATATACCTTGATCTTTTCCAGCAGATCCAGCTGCATTTTGTTAAAGTGATGCGCCGAAATCAGTTTAGAAAAGGCCATTTTCACGCGGTCATCGTGGTTTACAAGCGGCGTTTTAAGTACAGCCCGACGGACAAAGGCGATAATGTCTGCCACGATCCGTTCATTGCTCACCGCACTGACCGCTTCATTCAAGCTGCTCTCGGTGAAATTCTCCTTATCCAGTTCCAGCTTTAACTCCCGAAGCTGCGCCCGGGTCATATCGCTGGGGCGGGTGCAGGCTATGCGGATCGCTTCGATACGGTCTTTGTTCTCATTAACATAGGCCACAAAAGAGTCCAGATAATCCTGCGGTTTTTCCGTGTCACCATAGCCGCGGGTCGTTTCCAAAAGGGTATCTTCCTTTTCGGAATAGTAATGTCCGCGCTTTTTGCCCTTCAGGTTGTCAAACCAAAGCAGGAAATCCTTATCCTCCCGGCAGCGTCGCACAAAAGCTTCCTCTGTACAGCTTTTCAATTCCTTCGCATATTCCCGAATTGTTTTTCCGCCTAAACGCTCGGATACATCATACTTTTGCTCATCGGTCAGATTGTTGCTCTTACGCTGCAATCTTGCCAAAATTCGATCTTTGACGGGCTGCTTGCTGACCTCACCCGGACGGAACAAATCCTCCAACAATTCAGCCATTGATTTGCAGACGGAGACTGACTTCATATTGGAAGTGTCGTCCAAGTCCTCATACACGCGAACTGCATCGAAGATATTGAAGTGCGTCTTTCCGATTTCCGGGCAAAGGCGAGTAGCGCGTCCCAGCATCTGCTCAAAGAGGATCCGGCTGTTGATCTTGCGCATAAACACCAAATTGCAAATTGCCGGCACATCGATTCCGGTAGTCAGCAGGTCGACTGTAACGGCAATGTTGGGGTACTGGTTGTTCTTGAACTGCTTGATCACCTGCAAAATCTTCTTTTTGTTGCCGCCGGCAGTTTTGCCCGTGATTTTCATAATGGCATCATTGGAAATGCCATAGGGCTTGTAAATTTCTCGGAGCGTATCCACAATACGGTCAGCGTGTGCATCATTCACCGCAAAAATCAGCGTCTTTTCTCCACTTTCCGGATTCAGGTAGGTCGAAACTTCTTCCAGCACCTTGCGGGTATGATCCGGCAGAACAATTTTTCGGTTGAACTCCGACACATCGAAATCCATTTCATCGTCCAAAACTGCACCGTTTAAAAGTTCATTTGTGTTGGGGTCATATTGCGCCAAGGTTTCACCCTTCTTGAACTGTGCGTCATTTTCAATGAAATCCGTATTAATCAGATACGGAGGGTCGTGATCCACCAACCAGCCATCGATAACCGCCTCACGGTAGCTGTAGGTATAGACCGGCTCCCCGAAAATCTCGGTCGTGTGCAGGGCGGGCGTAGCAGTCAAGGCAACTTTCACCGCATCGAAATACTCGATAACCTGCTTGTACTTGCTCATATAATCATCTTGATTATCGTAGAGGATTTCTTCTTCCGTCATTTCACGGTCAAGAATATAGCCTCGGTGGGCTTCATCCACAATAATCAAATCAAATGCACCGGGCATCAAATCCGGTTCTTCTGCCAGAATCGTGCGTTTCAAAAGCCCCTGCACCGTTGAAATGCTGACCTTGGTTTCCAGATTGATGATGTTGTCATCGATCGCTTTGATCTCATATATTTTGTCCAGCGTCAGCAGTTCCTTCAGCTTGACATCTTTGAAGGTGTCCATTGCCTGCTCACCGAGGGACACTCGATCCACAAGGAAAAGAATACGACGGAAACGCTTGGATTCCAGCATCTTGTAGATAAGTCCCAGAACAGTACGGGTTTTGCCCGTTCCGGTGGCCATTGCAAGCAAGGCCGTTCTCTTGCCGTCAACGATTGCCTCTGTTGCCTTATCAATGGCCTTGATCTGGTAGTCGCGCAGATTCAACCCATTAGGATCTGTCATAAACGAATTATCTGCTGCAGCCAGCGCCTGATTGGCCGCCGCTGTATTCTGACCAAGTTTTTCCATCAGGTCACTTGGGCTAAACCAGTTCCGAATAGGATACGGTTGATTTTCCTGTTCCCGGACATCCAAAAACCAAATACCAGACTTCGTCCGCAGCTGCTCTAAATATGCCCTGCCATTTGAAGCAAAGAGGAAGGGGACCTGATAACCATTCCAGTTTCCAACCGTATGTGGAATATCCTCCGGCTTAATATGTGCAGCATAGTCCTTTACCTGCACATCGATGGTAGATGCCACATCTTCCGACATCTTTTTTGCATCCATCAATGCTACGAGCTTCTCGCCAACGAAGAATGCATAATCCGCATACCCGTTTTTGTAAAAGGCCGAATTGGTAGGCCATTCGCTGATGGCAATATTTCTCCCCTTTACAGGACGCGTTCCTTTGCTGTAGCGCAGGTTCTGCGTATCAGCTTCCCAGCCAGAAAGACGAAGCTGCTCGTCAATCAAGCATCTGGTCTGCGCCTCATTCCAATTCATCATAGCGGAGACAGATTCTGACCGCCTTGCGCGCTCCTTCTGCGTTTTGCCCGAAGCGGCGGTCTTGACCACGGCCAGTTGCTTCGTCAATTCCTCGATTTTCCTTTCCTGCTCGGCAATAACGGATTCCAAATCTTCGTGTGTGGTCTCGCTTGGCATAACGAACTCAGGCGCAATATATCCCCAGTCTCCATAGGTTTCCATAAACCAAACAGCAAGATTGTATGTCAAGGACAGCAATGTCTTTGCTTCGTCCACGGAGTCCGTACCTGTATGTACTGCCGTGTTTCTTGTCTTGCGAAGAACATATAGCGTGTTGTCAATTTCGTGCGGCAATAAACCAGCCCGCTTCAAAATACGAATTCGGTTTGCATGGGTGTTGTCAACAGCCGGCTCCGCAATGTGCTCAAAGACAAGGATCTCCTGCACTAAGCGCTCGGCAAACATTCCGAGTTTATAGATACAGGCATTGGGATCAGAATAGACATAGGTTTCTGCGGTTGCGCCGATCTGTGCCAATGCAGGCCAGTATCGATTCAAAAAATCAAAATTTGATTTCATAAGCAGTCTCCCTCGATTTTTGTTAATTCATTTAGCATTTGATATAAGCACATCTCCAAAGTATCAATTTGATACTTTGAAATTCTCTCTCCTCACCCGACTGCCACTTCGACCTTTTTACCGCTGAAGGCCACGCCGTATTTATAAATCGTCCTGACCCCGGCGGTCGTCAGCTCGGTTTCGTATTTCTTGTCGTTGATCTGCTGCAAGGCTGTCTCGGACAGCTTTTTCAGCTTCTCGTCGCTGCAATTTTTCTCTGCTTTCAGTTCGATCAGGATACCCGGAAGCTCCTTTTGCGTGGGCTTCAGCTGAATGTCATAGCGCCCGTCGCCGGATTCCCGGTTGGAGGTCACGAAAGCACCTCCCAGCAGGGCGCACAGGCCCAGCATAAAGCCGTGGTAGAAGTTCTCCCCGGCAGTATCGAAGGAGCTGACCGACTGGGTCAGCAGCGTTTGGATCTGCGCTTTCAGCCGTGCGTTATCGCCGGAGAAGATGGCCTCCTGAACGGAAATCGCCGTGGACGGCGGGATCAGATTCTCCAGTCGCTGCAAGATCTCCTTGTTATACACCAGAGAAATCTCCCGGTTGGGCAGGGAGACCTCGCACATAAAATCGCCGCTGAAGGAGGGCGTGGTTTTCAGTGCCTTCAGATAGCCGGTCACCAGCAGGAAGCTGTAAATGGTGGAGGGATTGCTCTTGATCTGCGGATAGATCACGCCGGTGTCGATGAAGGTGGTGAAGGTCTTGCCGTTGACCAGGGAGGTCAGACGGTTATAAATCTCCTCGTCTGCCTGGGCAAGCACTTCCCCGATAATATCGTTGCTTCCGGTGGAGACCCAGAAGGGCCTCGGCTCACACTCGTTGCTGAAGTAGTTGACCACCGACCACGGGTTGAAAATTTCCGTCTTGCCGAAGCGGTAGCCGTCGTACCACTGGCAAATCTCGTCATACTTATCGGCAGCGCCGTAGTATTCCGCCATCTCCATCACCTCGTCGGCGGTGAAGCCGAAGTAGGCGCTGTATTTGTTGTCCAGCACGGAGTTGATGGACAGGTTGTTCATCCCGCTGAAAATACTTTCCTTTGCCACCCGCAGAATGCCGGTGAGGAAGCCGAAGGACAGGTGCTGATTATCCTTGAAACCGCCGGAAAACAGGTTCCGCATAAACCGGATGACCTTGTCGTAATAGTCCTTCTGATAGCCCTGCTGGATGGGGGTGTCATACTCGTCGATGATGATAATGGGCGCAACGGCATAGTGCTTGTGCAGCATAGCGGAGAGATCCAGCAGTGCAGAAGCCAACTCTACCTCGCTGACTTTGCCGTCTGCCAGCTTTGCATAGGTCTTTTTGCTGTACTCGTCGCACTTATCGCTGGCCAGCAGCTCCTTATGCCGCCGGGTCTCCTTTGCGAAAATATCCCGGATGGCCGCAAAGGTCTCCTCCCAAGTGTCGAACTTCACATCCTTGAAGGTCAGGAAGATCACAGGGTACTTACCCTGATAATCCCTGTACTTCTGGCCGCAGGCCCAGATCTTCTTATCCCGGAAATAGACGGAGGTATCCTTGTCGCTCTTTTCAAAGTAAGTGCGCAGCATATCCATATTCAGCGTCTTGCCGAAGCGCCGGGGGCGGGTGAACAGTGTCACCATCGGACGCTCGTCGATAAAGTCCTTGATCATCATCGTCTTGTCGATGTAGTAGTATTCCGACGAGGCAAGGCAGTAGTTGGACACGCCGATGGGCAGGGGCAGCTTCGGCGCGCGCTCCGTCTTGCGGAAAGCGCCCGTCTTGAGCCGCTGATCCGCCGGCTTCTGCGTATCAGCGGGGATCAGCCAACGATTGCCCTGCTTTTTCGCACCGGCGATTCTCCCATTCTTGCAGAGCGTCGCAACTCTCCGCTCCGTTATATTCCAGCGCACTGCTGCCTCTCTTACCGAGATCATTTCAGCCATAGGGGATACCTCCACGCATAAAATCACAAGTACATTATACCCGGATAAAAGAACAACGTCAATGAAGTTCGGAACAATGCCATTGTAAAACAGTATTGTTCTTTTTCTGCATATAAAATAAGCGGAGGCCATCGACCTCCGCTTGCTCATCATCCGTATACAATTTCCTGCATCACGGCCTCGTTTGCCCGATGTCGGATGCCGTTCATTTTTCGCACCCACGCCTGCGGGTCATTGGCCTTTACCTCCTCCGTCACACCCTCGGCATCTGCGTATTGTTCTACCAGCCAAAGAAAGAGTTCCTGCGCCTGCTCCTCGATGTCTGCGAGGTGCCCGTCCAGCGTCCCGGCGGTCAGCAGATTATAATACAGCACCCGGTGATACCCCTTCAGATAAGCTCGCCGCCGCTGGCCGTAAATGCCGATGGGGCGTTCTTCTTCGGGCGGTAAGCAAACATTGGGTAGGCAATAGTCGCCCTGCCTTGTGTAAGTGCCGCCCAGCTGCTCAAATAGCGATTCCATATGTGATCCTCCCATTCAAAATTTCCCCGGCAGGTCTGCAATGCAAAATGCACCTGCCTTTCGGTTAAAGTCTACTAAAACCGAAAGGCAGGTGCGAGTGTGCGAATTTCAGAATCGCACATTATTTCTTCATCTTCCTGCTGAACTCGTTCAGCGTCTGGATATGCCAGAGGCTTTTGCGGGTGATAGAGCGGAAGGTCAGGGAGCAGAAGGAATCCACAAGAAAGATTTTCGGGATACAGAACTTCAGTCCCTTTTGAAAGGCTTTCAGCGACCCGCGGCTGCACCAGTTGTGGACGGTGGTCAGGGTGTAGCCGGTCAGGGTGACCACATCCGGGTATTTGCGCAGCAGCTTTTCATAGTAGCCGTGCATCTGCCGCAGCGTGTCCTCCGGCAGTTCCTTAGAGAGCCTCGCCACATAGTGGGTGCCGTACCATCCCTTCGGCGCAGAATAGAGTTCTGGAAAAATTGCCCGCTCCTCCAAGTATGCTTTCACATCCTCTTTTCGGATTTTATCGCACCGGGTTTTCTTACCCGACCACTTGCAGGGCACCTTGCCGCTTTTAAGCAGGTGCAGCGCCGCGGACTTGCTGATGTGGCAGATTCGGAAAATTGCTCCTTGTTCATCACTTCGGGAACGCTGTCCCAGTTAACGGGGAATACATCCATTTGTAACACCTCAAAAAAAGATTTTCGTCGGTTGGAAGCTCTATCCTGCGGTGTATGGCCGTCTCCCGGTTTTTCTCTCCTATCTTCCCGCATTTCTCTCCAAAATCGGAAAAAATGCCGATTTGAACCCTCTTTTAAAAAAGCCCGTCCCGCAAGGCTTTCCGAGCGAAAAAGCCTGATTTTAAGCGGATTTCGGCGGGTACGGGGCTTACAGAAACGACCCCAAAACGGACATCCCCGTCACAGTTGCATAAAAGACTCGAAATGCGATAGGGCGTTTGTAGCGCCGCCAGAGTTCAAATCTCTGATGCTCCGCCAGTCAACGGTACAACGTGCTTTTTTTGAGCACTTTGTACCGTTTTTTTATGCAAAAAACGGAATTTTTGAGTTTTACAATTTCATAACAGGAGAGAAAACGCCCTGTTTTGGAGAGAAATCACACTTTTTTAAGTGTCACTTTGCGGATTCGAACCCATTCCAAGCCCATTCAGCATTGCTTCTGCCGAAGAAACCTTGGAAGCGTAGTCCAAATGCGAATAAATATTCGCGGTGGTAGAGAAATCGCTGTGTCCCAGCCACTCCTGAATCATCTTCATCGGGACACCGTTTGCCAAAAGCAAACTGGCGCAAGAATGACGCAAATCGTGAAAACGGATGCGCCGCAGATGATAATTTTGCAAGATAATCTGGAACGAATTGGAGAGATAATCCGGCTTGAGCAGATTGCCCATTGCGTCTACGCAGATGTAGTCTGCGTATTTTTTGTTGTAGCACCTACCGCACAGCTTGCGGTTTTCTTTCTGTTCCTCCTGCAAGGCCAGCAGCCGTTCCCGGAAAACCGGTACAAGCGGCAAGGTGCGCTTGCTGGATTTGGTTTTTGTGCCATTGGATTCTACAAGCACTTCTTTTCCGTCCAGCCGAACCGTTGTGACCGTGTGGCAGATTTCAATGGTGTTCTGCTCAAAGTCCACAGCAGCCCATTTCAGCCCTACAACCTCACTGCGGCGCAGACCATAAAAGGCAGTCAACATAACTGCCACCTCAATTTTACTGCCGCGCACAGCATCGAACAGCGCGTTCATTTCGTCCTTGCTGTAAAAGTTCCCTGTGAATTCGTTTTTCTTCGGGCGGTCTACCTTGTCGGCGGGGTTCACATCGATCAGGTCTGTTTTCACTGCGTATTTCAAGGCGCGGTGGATAACCGCATGATAGTGAATGACCGTATTGGGCTTCACACGCTCCAACTGCTCCTGATAAAATGCTTGGATATGAACCGCTTTCAGGTCGCCCAGCGTAACGCCGAGATTTCTAAAGTAAGGAATGATCCTGCTGTTCGACAGTTCTTTGTAGCTGGCGTAGGTTGTCAGCTTGACGGTTGACTTTGCGATTTCCAGCCATTGCACCAGATAATCCGCAAACAGCATGGCTTTGCTGGGCGGACCGTTGGGGTCAACGGGTGGCTCAAAGTTGTCTTGCAGCTCACGCATCATCGCCTCGGCGCGCCGCTTGTTGCCCTTGATGGGCAAGCCCGTGGATTGCCATTTGGTTTTGCGTTTGCCGTCATAAGTTTTGTAGGTTAATACCACATAGTAGATACCATTTTTTTCTTGCAGATGCCCTGCGACCATAAAAAAATACCTCCTTCGGTTTGGGTCGCCCCCGATCTGCTGTTGACAAGAACAGCATAACGCATCGGCGCAAAACAATCAACACTGTCGATTCTCTGCTCGACAGTGTTGACCGCAAATCTGAAGGTAAGTAAACAGGTGGGCTTTGGGGATGCGATACGAGCGCCCGATTTTCATTGCCGGGATTTTGCCTTCGTGCAGCAGCTTGTACCCCGTTTTGGTGCTGATTCGCAGGGCATCGCACATCTGCTCGATGTTCATCACATCGGGATACTTGCGCAGCATCACACGGTAGGCATCGCGCTGGTTAAATCCTTTGCTGCTTATACAAAACACCTCTTTTTTGAAAATTTGCGGATTTAATTCCACAAGCATGGCGGTCACTTGTTGAAAACTTGTGGCCGCCATAATCTGGAATCAAATGGTATACCCTATTCGACACTACTTCCCGGATATAAGGGCGAACCACCGACCCGGCTGCTGGAAACAGCTCCCACTTCCTGTACCACATTGTTGGCAGTACCGCCGACGCCTTGAGAGCATCGCCACGGTGCGTATCATGATTGCTGACCCTTCGCTTGAGGTATGTGTTCCACGCCACCTCTCCCGCCTCTGGGGGCGCTCCGCTGCGGTTAGGCAGCCTCGTCGCGTCAGAACCGGGACGCACCTGCCGAAACGCTCCTTGGGTTGCGGCAAGGTCAGTTGTATGTAGCCGGTGATTCGGATATTCGGTTATCAAGGTGCAGAAAAGGGGGAATGAGGGATTTTTTGTCTCTCTATATATGAATATCGCTTTAGGAAGGTAAAAGTTGGAGAAAAATCTACAATTTTTTCAAAAAAATACCGCCCTATCTCACGATAAGGCGGTAGATTGCGTTATTCTATGCTGCTCCTAAGTTTTTAGATGACAAATCACCATTGGCGGCGTTCTCAAACACTTCAAAAGCATCTTGCATTTCTATCCTTCAGGTAATCAAATTCTCGTCATTTTCTTTCACATGGTAATCTTGTATCATCAAAATAAGCTCAGACAGATTCTTCTTTCCGTAAATAGATCAGCGACGATGTTTTGCTTTTGAGGCATCGGGTGGACAGACGAAGCCAGACTCGCCGCCTACTCCGCGCAGAGCTCCGCCACCAGAGCGTCCATCTGCGCTTCGCTGGTTTGGTTCAGTGCGCCGCGCAGCGATACATCTGTTTCACACAGTCGGAGTTCCTTCATCTTTTCCAACTCGGCGCGCATCAGCCGCGCGGCAGCAGGGACCCATGAGCCGTTTTCCATGAGGCCGATCCGGCGGTTTCGGAATCCCTTTGTCTGTAAATGATCCAAAAAGGCCTTCATGGGCGGGAACAGTCCTCCGTCATAAGTGGAGCAGGCCAACACCAGTTTCCCACAGTAGAATGCGCTGGTCACGGCATAGGAAAGGTCTGTTGCCGTCAGATCGCACATGGTGACTTGCGCACCTTTTCTCTCCAGCTTGCTCTTGAGGGCCTCCGATGCATATGCGGTATTTCCATGGATGGATGCGTGAGCGATCAGGATGCCCTCCGGTTTTTCCGGTTTCCATTGTGACCAGAGATCATAGAGTCGCAGATACTCCCCCAAGTCTTCTGTGAGCATGGGGCCATGGAGCGGGCAGATCGTTTTGATCTCCAGCGCGGAGATTTTTTTCAGTAGCGCCTGCACCTGTGCACCATACTTTCCGACGATGTTGTAATAATACCGCCGGGCCTGCGGCGCCCAGGGGGCACGGGCAGTCCGTTCCAGTGAACCGAAGCGGCCGAAGGCATCCGCCGAGAACAGGATCTTTTCCTCCTCTTCATACGCTGCCATCACCTCCGGCCAGTGTACCATCGGCGCCAGCAGAAAGCGCAGCCGGTGCAGACCCAAGGAAAGCGTATCTCTTTCGCCAACCTCCAGCATACGGTCTTCCGAAAATGCACCTGTGCCGAAGAACTGCTTGATCATGGTAAATGTTTTCGCGTTTCCCACGATCTTCATCTCCGGGTACTTTTGTGCCAGCCGCATGAGGCTGCCGGAATGATCCGGCTCCATGTGTGTGACCACAAGATAGTCGGGGCTGCGCCCCTCCAACACCCGCGCCACATTGGAAAGCCATTCTTCCGCCGCCCGTGCGTCCACGCTGTCCATCACGGCGATCTTCTCATCCAGAATGACATAGGAGTTGTAGCTCACTCCCATAGGCTGGACGGGGTACTGGTTTTCAAAGAGTGCCAATGTGTTATCATCCACCCCTACATAGCGGATGGCATCTGTTACCGTTTGAATGGTCATAATACAAAACAACTCCTTATCATTTGTTCAGGACCTGCATCTCCGGGTTTTTCTCCCCAAATTTCTCGCGCAGCGCACTGCAGATATCCTCCCGGGACTTGCCCTGCTTCTCACCGTTTTTAATGAGCTTGTACGCCTGAAACAGCGCCGAGGGGCCGATCTCGCTGCTGAAAAAACCGATGCCCTGATTCCATGCCAGCAGCTCGAACACGTCGCCCAAACCGTCGCAGTAATCGTCCCGCATGAGCTGCGCCTTGCCGTCCACCATGGCGATGGCACCCTCATGACACGCCTCGGCGCAGGCGCCGCAGCCGTTGCATTTATCCTGATCGATTTCAATGATCCGTCGTTTCATGTTCGATTCTCCTGTTGCTTTTGTGCGTTCATTGTACTATACTAAAAGCAACAAGTCAGTTGAATTTTCAACGAAAGAGAACTTTTTATGAAAGAATTTTTCCAGACGCTCCACGCCGCGGCGCTTTTCTCCGGTATTTCCGACGACGAGCTTGCCACCATGCTCTCCTGCCCCGGGGCAAGGATCGACACCTTTCCAAAAGGCTCCCGCCTGCTCCGCGCCGGGGAGCAGGTGGAGGAGGTGGGCCTTGTGTTGGCGGGCAGCGCCCTCATTATGCAGGAGGATATCTGGGGAAACCGCAACATCCTCTCCAAGACCGGACCGGGGCAGACCTTCGCGGATGTGTTTGCCTGCGCGCCGGGAGCGGTGCTGAACGTGAGCGTGGAGGCGGAGAGCACGATGACGGTGATGTTTCTACACATAAGGCGCGTTTTGAGCGTGTGCCCCTCCGCCTGCTCCCACCATAGCCGGTTCATCCGCAATCTGCTGGGCGAGTTAGCGGAGAAGAACCTGCGGCTCAACGAAAAGCTCACCCACATGGGCCAGCGCACGACGCGTGCAAAGCTGATGTCCTATTTTTCCGCCGAGGCACTGCGGCGCGGGGTCTATGAGTTCGACATTCCGTTTTCAAGGCAGCAGCTTGCGGATTACCTCGGTGTGGAGCGCAGCGGGCTGTCCGTGGAGCTTGGAAAAATGCGGGATGAGGGCCTGCTCGACTTTCACAAAAGCCATTTCCTTCTCAAAACGCCGGAGGCTGACCATCCCTTTCCTTCTGCGCGTTAAGGAGCCCCCTTTGGGCCTATTAGCAAGTGCGGATAACCCCGTCAGCCACGGAGCGTCGGGGTTTTGCAGATGGAAGAAGCAGCTACGGTCTGTAGAGATCGGCAGGACAGCGTCAGCTCGTGCAATCTGATTTGATCATACCCACAGCCGCTTTGGCTGTGGGTATTTTCTGTTTGAACTCCAAAAGCTATGCAGAGCTCAAGGAGCCTAATCGTACAACCGGAGCAGCGCCGCGCCGATTTTCTCAAATTATGTGACGCCATCACAGTAAAACCGCTTGTCACGCGGTATACTACGCATAAAAGCACAGCCGCAGAGTACATCTGTGGCTGTGCTTTGTGTTCAGTTGCTCACTGTTGCGTGGACTGGATATGGAGAGACAACATATCTCCCGAACTTACATGGGTTATCTTATCTGCCATCACTCTGGCAGTTTGCCTTGCAGATATGTCGGCATCCCCACTGCGGTCGTATCCGGCCTGACCTTAAACATGGCTTTTTCAATCTACCTCCCTTATCGGTTTTCCGCGATATATTTCTCCGCCATGTGGACTGCCACCGCGCCGTCCGCCACGGCGGTGACCACCTGACGGAGGGGCTTCGTCCGCACGTCGCCCACGGCGTAAACGCCGGGAATACTGGTTTCCGTGGTCTCTCCGGCCACGATATAGCCGCCGCCGTCCAGCGCCAGTTGACCCACCGCCAGCGCCGTGGCGGGCTGTCGGCCCACGCTGACAAATACGCCGTCGCAGTCCAACACGCTTTCCTCACCGGTGACGGTGTCCCGCAGGCGGACGCCGGTCAGCCTCTCCCCGGAAAGCAGCGCGGAAACGACGCTGTTCCAACGGAATTCCACGTTTTCGGTCTGTGCCAGCGGCTCGTAATAGATCTTGGTGGCCCGCAGGGTGTCTCTGCGGTGGACGAGGATCACTTTTTTCGCCACGCGGCTGAGAAGGAGGGCATCTGCCGCGGCGGAATTGCCGCCGCCCACCACGACCACCGTTTTGCCCTTGTAAAACATCCCATCGCAGGCGGCGCAGTAGGCCACGCCCCGGCCCACCAGTTCCGACTCTCCGGCCACGCCCAGCGTTCTGGGGTCCGCACCGGTGGCCAGCACCACGGTTTTCCCCCGGAAGATCCCCTCGCTGGTCTCCACGAGCTTGGGAACCGCCGTCAGATCCATGCGGAGGACTTCTGCGTATTCGCTGCGTGCCCCAAAACGCTCCGCCTGCTTTTGCATCTTCTCCGCCAGAGAGAAGCCGTCGATCCCGTTCTCAAAGCCGGGGTAGTTGTCAATCTGCTCGGTCAGGGCCATTTGCCCACCGGCGGACAGTTTTTCCAGCACGATGGTGTCCAGCCCCGCCCGTGCCGCGTACAGGGCGGCGGTGTAGCCGCCCGGTCCACCGCCCACCACAATCATATCATAAACATGATTGTTGTTCATATCTGAACCCTCCGTTATTTCGCCAAGGCTTCCTGAATGAAACGGTCGATCTCTGCCTTTGAGCCGGGCGCGGTGATGGAACCCACGGCCTTTCCGTTCCGGAACAGCACCAGAGTTGGGATGACCTTGATCCCCTCGGCCCCCGCCAGCTGCGGCTCCTCGTCAATATTGATCTTGCCGACGGCAAGGCTGTCCGCGTATTCCTCTCCAATCTTCTCATACGCAGGGCCGATCCTCCGGCAATAGCTGCACCAGGGCGCCCAGAAATCCACCAAAACAGGCTTTTCCTCCCGGATCAACTGCTTAAACTGCTCCTGATTCATGTTCATAGCTGCCATATTTGCCAGCTCCTTTCCTGTGTTTTCTTATAAATCGTCTATCAGTGCGGTACTCTTGGCGTAGGCGGTACTGCGTGCCTCAAAGAAATCGGTCTTGACCATATTGGCGTCGGCGTACTGGCTGACCCATTCCATGCTCTCCGGTTCGCTCTCAAAGCCCGGATACAATGCCGGATAGCCAAGGCTCGTCCAGCGAAGATTGCCGAGATAGCGGATGTAATCGCTGATCATCTGCCGGTTCAGTCCCGGGATGTCGTCGCCGATCACATAATGCCCCCATGCAATCTCCTGCTCCACGCCCTCACGCATCATCTCGCGCAGCGCTTGTACGCTCTCGGCGGTGAACAACTCCGGCTGCTCCTTTTGCAGCTCCGTGATGATATTGCGGAACAGCCACAAGTGCGTGTTCTCGTCGCGGTTGATATAGCGGATCTCCTGCGCCGAGCCGGGCATCTTCCCGTTTCGGGAGAGGTTGTAGAAGAACATAAAGCCGCTGTAAAAATAGATGCCCTCCAAAATATAGTTCGCCATCATCACGCGCAGCAGCGTGGGAGCGTCCTTCCGCTCCTGAAACTCGTTGTAGCAGTCCCCAATGAAGGTGTTGCGGCGCAGCAGATGCTCGTCCGTTTTCCATTGGTAGAGGATGTCATTGCGCTCCACGGGGGAACAGATGGTGTCGAGCATATAGCTGTAGCTCTGTGAGTGGACACACTCCTGAAACGCCTGAATGGACAGGCAGAGATTGACCTCGTTGGCGGTAATGTAGGCGCCGATATTAGGCAGGTTCGCTGTCTGAATGGAATCCAAAAAGACAAGAAAACTCAAAATTTTATCGTAGGCGCTGCGCTCGGCTGACAGCAGGCGGGGATAGTCCTTCACATCCTGCGAGAGATTGATCTCCTCAGGAATCCAAAAGTTGTTCATGGCCTGCCGGTACCAGTCGCTGACCCAAGCGTACTTCATATTGTTGAAGTCGTTGAGGTTGGTGGTATTGCCGCCGATCATGCGCCGCAGGCGCACATCAGGGTCGCCCTCCGGGTTAAAGAGGGGCTTTTTCTTCAGTTCCATCATGCTATCCTCCTTATGACGAGCAGCTTTCGCAGGCCTCGACCTCAAGGGCCTTGCTGCGGACATAGTAAATTGTCTTGACGCCGGCCCTCCACGCCTCCAAATACAGTCTGAGCACCTGACGCATGGAATAGTCGTTGGTGATATAGAGATTCATGCTCTGCGCCTGGTCAATATGTCTCTGGCGAAGGCCCGCGGCGCGTACCGACCAGCTTTGGTCGATCAGATGCGCCGCCTTATAGTACCACCATGTATCCATAGAAAGCTCCGGGGCAACGCGGGGCAGCATGCTGCCCTTTTTTTCCTCTAAAAAGAATTTCTTCATAATTGGATCAATGCCCGCCGACGTGCCGGAGAGGATAGATGTGCTGGAAGTGGGTGCGACAGCCAGCAGATAGGCGTTGCGCATTCCCTGCACCGCCACCGTTTCCGCAAGCGCCCGCCACTTTTCTGAGGTATAACCTCGCTTTTCAAAATACGCGCCCGTCTGCCAGTCGCTGCCCTCAAAGAGCGCGTAGCGGCCCTTTTCCTGTGCCAGTGCTGTGTCCGCCTTGACGGCGGCGTAGTTGATATGCTCGAATACCGCGTCGGTGAAGGCAAGGTGCTCCTCGCTCTCCCATCGGATGCCGCGCTTTGCCAGCATATGGTGGTAGCCGCTGACGCCCAGACCGATGCTGCGGTACTTCTGATTGGTAAGCCGCGCGTATTCCAACGGGTAGAAGTTGAGGTCGATCACATTATCCAGTGCGCGGATGGCCGTTTCCACCGTGCGTTCCATATAGGCCTCGTCCTCCACCGGCAGATTACCGAGAGACAGACTCGCCAGATTGCAGACCACAAACTCACCGGGGCGTGTGGCCGTCACCACCACTGTGTCGCCGTTCTCCGTGTGCACCTCAGTGCTGATATGCTCGATGGGCGCCATGTTCTGTGCGATCTCCGTGCAGAGATTGGAGCAATAGATCATTCCCGTGTGGCCGTTTGGGTTCATACGATTTACGCTGTCGCGGTTGAAGGCAAAGGGCGTGCCGGTCTCCACTGCCGAGCGAAGCACCAGCCGCACGATGTCCTTGACGGTGACGCTGCGCTTTCCGATGCGCGGGTCATTGACGCAGTCCAGATACCGCTTCTCCCATTCCGTACCCCAGTAATCCTCCAGAGCGTAGCCCTTGACCGTGAGGATCTCATGCGGACACATGAGATGCCACGGCGCGTCTATGTTCTCCTCTGCCAGTCGCCAGAAGAGATCCGGATAGCACACGGCGGGAAACACATCATGCGCCTTCATGCGGTCGTCGCCGTTGTTAGTGCGCAGTTGAAGGAATTCCGGCAGATCCCGGTGCCATGCGTCTAAGTAAACCGCCACAGCGCCCTGCCGCATCCCCAACTGATCTACCGCCACGGCGGTGTCGTTGACCAGCCGAATCCAGCGGATAACACCACCCGCCGCCCCTTGAAAGCCGCGGATGGTGCTGCCTGCAGCGCGCACCTTACCGAAGTACATCCCCATTCCACCGCCGAATTTAGAGACCTTTGCGAAGTTGTCCAGCGAGCGGTAGATGCCGTCCAGACTGTCCGGCACAGTGTCCACAAAGCAGCTTGAAAGCTGATGGTAGGGCTTTCGCGCGTTAGACATGGTAGGTGTCGCCATCGTGACCTCCATACGGCTGAGCATATCGTAAAAGCGCTTTACCCACCCCATGCGGTCAGAGCCTTCGTTCATAGCAAGATGCAGCGCGATACCCAAAAACATCTCCTGCGGTGTTTCCAGCGGCACGCGGCTGCGTGACTGGATCACATAGCGTTTGAGCAGAAGGTCAAGGCCGGAGTAGGTGAACAGCTCGTCCCGTTCCGGGCAGAGAAAGTCCTCCGCCATGGCAATCTCCTCGTGGGTATAGTGGGCAAGGATATAGTCACCGTAGAGTCCCTTATCCGTCAGATAGCGAAGCCTGCCATAGAGGTCGCCAACGCCGCGCCCCTCCCATTCCTGTGCGTTGCGACAGCGAAAGGAGTGGTTCAGAAGCCGCGCCGCGATGAACTCCCACTTGGGTGCCTCTGCCGTAGTCAGCTCTACCGCCGCCTTGGTCAGTGCCTCAGCCCGCTCATCCTCCGTCATGCCCGGGCGACAGAAACTCTCAAACTTCATTTGAAGCGCCGCGAGGGAGTAGACTTCCTCGGTAAAATCCATCTGGATGCGGCGAAGCACCTCGTCAAGCGAGTCATCCCCCACCGTCCGAGCGATGGTATGCCGGACACGGCGCAGCGCAGACCGCTTTTCGCGGTAGAGGATGTACGCCTTGGCCACCTCATAGTGTCCGCGCTCCATGAGCGTTCGCTCCACCTCGTCCTGCACACGTTCCACGGTGAGCGGCCCTGTGACGGAGAGATTGTCGAGAACGATGGCGAGGATCTCATCCAGCTCGCTGCTCCCGATCTCCTTGCCCTGTCCGTCAAACGCCTTTTTCATGGCGTTGAAAATTTTCTCCTGTTGAAAGGGAACAGACTCCCCGTTTCGTTTTCTGATCTCCATTTCGATCCTCTCCTCTTCTCCGGTCACTAGCCTAATGGGTTAACTTCTCCATTCCGCAGGGATAGGCGCTCTGCGCTGTCTGCCGCTCTTGTGTTACGACCTGATAAAAACTGTATCCGCCGGAGAGATGGGAACAGGTGAAACCGTACTGCGTCAAAAGTCGGCAGGCCAGATAACTGCGAAGCCCTGTCTGGCAATTCACATAAACAGGCTTACCCCGGTCTAACTCGTCCAAATGTTCCCGCAGATCGTCCAAGGGAATGTTCCGAAAGCCGTCCAGATGACCCCGCTGATACTCCCACGCCGTGCGGACATCCAGCAGCGTCGCACTGCCATCGCAGGGCAAGTCCTCAACATCATTCCAATGGAACTGCCGTACCTTCCCGCTCTCCAAATCCTCGATCATAAAACCGGCCATATTGACCGGGTCTTTGGCAGAAGAATAGGGCGGTGCATAGGAAAGGTCAAGCTCCGTCAGTTCCAGAGCTGTCATTTTTGCGCGAATGGCCGTTGCCAGTACATCAATGCGCTTGTCCACACCGTCGCCGCCAACGATCTGCGCACCGAGCAGCCGCAGGCTTTCTTTTTCATACAGCACCTTCATTACCATAGACTGTGCACCGGGATAATAGGCCGCGTGGGATGCCGGGAACAATACGACTTTGTCGTAAGCAATCCCTGCTGCCCGCGCTGTCTTTTCATTGATCCCCGTAAAGGCCGCTGTCAAGCCAAACAGTTTCAGAACAGACGAGCCTTGAGAGCCGTGATAGCGGCTGTTTCCGCCGCAGATATTGTCAGCGGCAATGCGTCCCTGCTTGTTGGCGGGTCCCGCCATCGAAATCAACACTTTTTGCCCGGTCACGAAATGGGTAACCTCTACGGCATCGCCCACAGCATAGATGTCCGGCACGGAGGTTTCCATCCGTTCGTTGACAGCGATGCTACCACGAATACCAAGCCTGAGGCCGGATTCTTTTGCCAAGTGCGTATCCGGGGTAACACCGATGGCCAGCAGCACCATATCCGAATGCAGTGGTTCACTTTCTTCCAACAGGGTCAGCACAGAATCTCCGTCCTGTCGGAATCCGGTGACGGTTTCACCCAACCGCAGAGCCACGCCGTGTCTGCGCATTTCCGAATGGACAAAGCTCGCCATATCCGCATCCAGCGGCGCTAAAAGCTGCTTGGGACGCTGGACGATGGTGACGGAAACACCCATTTCTGCAAGGTTTTCCGCCATTTCCAGACCGATAAAGCCGCCGCCAGCCAAAACAGCGGTTTTCGGCTTCTGATCCTCTACAAAGCGCCTAATGCGGAGGGTGTCCTCCACGGTGCGCAGCGTGAAAACACGCTCACTGCTGACACCGGAAAGCGCGGGAACCGTCGGCTTTGCGCCGGGGGCGAGAAGCAGTTTGTCATAGGTTTCCGTGTAGACCTTCCCACTGTCCAGTGCACGGACGGTGACGGTTTTCTCTGCGGTGTTGATCGCAGTTACTTCCTGCCGTACTCGTACATCAATGCGAAAGCGATCCCAAAAGCTCTCCGGAGTTTGCAGCGTCAGTTCTGCTTGCTCTTTGATCACACCGCCCACATAATACGGCAGGCCGCAGTTGGCATAGGACACATAGCCGCTGCGCTCGATCATGATGATCTGCGCGTGTTCATCCAAACGGCGGATGCGGGCAGCGGCAGAAGCACCGCCCGCCACACCGCCTACGATCACAACTTTCATCTTGCGCTCTCCACCATTGCGGCGATCTCCGACTTAGGCCGATAGCCCACCGACTTGGCAACGGCTTTTCCGTCCTTGAATACGACCAGCATCGGGATGCTGGATACCTGAAAACGCATTGCCAGCTCCATCTGCTCGTCTACATTGATCTTGCCCACCTTGAGGGCACCGCTTTTTTCTTCGGCAAGTTCATGCAGTATAGGAGAGAGCATTTTGCACGGTCCGCACCAGTCCGCGTAGAAATCCAGCAAAACGGGTTTGTCGGAATGCAGTACCTCGTTTTCAAAATTCGCAGCAGTAATTTTCAGTTCAGTCATGAGAGTGACTCCTTTCGTTGATCTTTTATGATTCTTTGTTTTTCAGCTTGCAAATACCCTGCGTCATGGTTGATTTCCATGTTCGCCACATCTTTCTTGTTTATTGATTGTGGCTATATCATACCGCAGGACAAAGTATTTTTCTGTAACGAGGTCACATTAATAAAAAAATCCGGTGCTCAAAAAAGCACCGGATTTTTGAAAGATGAATTACGCTTTCCACAGACTGTGGAGGTTGCAATAGGCGTAGACCGCTTCGACCTCATCGCCCTCGCAGAGAGCGAAGCAGACCTCCGGCTTTTCGCCGGGATGCAGTTCCTTACGCTGATTGCCCTGCTTGGTCTGGAGAGATACCCATTCGATGTAGTGCTCCGGCAGCATGGGGTGCTCCACGGAGCCGACCTTGACATGGACGATGCCGTTTTCCACCGTCCAGACAGGGACGTGCTTCTCCACGGCGGCGTCGGTGGTGCCGGGAACGAGCTCGCTCATCGGCTCGCCGCAGCAGACGACAGGGACGCCTACGTCCTTAACTTTGGCAATGATGTTACCGCAACGCTTGCAAATGTAAAACTTCTGATCCATGATAATTCTCCTTTTCTTTACTTTAATAGTTTTCTGCGTGAATTTCAAAATAGCTCTGGGGATGGTTGCAGGCAGGGCAGATCTCCGGCGCTTTCTCACCGATCACAATGTGACCGCAGTTGCGGCACTCCCACACCTTGACCTCGCTCTTGGCGAAGACCTCCGCCATCTCCACATTGTGCAGCAGGGCACGGTAGCGCTCCTCGTGGTGCTTTTCAATGGCGGCGACCAGGCGGAAACGCTGCGCCAGCTCATGGAAACCTTCCTCATCGGCAGTTTTGGCAAAGCCGTCGTACATATCCGTCCACTCGTAGTTCTCGCCCTCAGCAGCAGAGAGAAGGTTTTCGGCGGTGTCGCCAATGCCGTTCAGCTCTTTGAACCACAGCTTGGCGTGTTCCTTCTCATTATCAGCGGTTTTGAGGAACAGCGCCGCGATCTGTTCGTAGCCTTCCTTCTTGGCCTTGGATGCAAAATAGGTGTACTTGTTGCGTGCCTCGGACTCACCGGCAAAGGCAGCCATCAGGTTTTTTTCGGTTTGGGTACCTGCGTATTTCGATTCTTTCATGGTCGATGCTCCTTTCTGTTTTCTGCTTTTATTATATCAAAATAATGATTTCTTTCTGTGACAAGGTTACATTTCTTTTTATTTTAGACGATTTAGTCTGTTCTTATCCCGCAGCGTGATTGCACCACGCTTCAGCTCCACCAGCCCGTCCTCCGAGAAGCTTTTGAGCATCCGTGCCACTGCCTCCCGTGCCGAGCTGATGTGCTGGGCGATCTGCTCATGGGTCATGCGTATCGTGTCGGAGCCGGTACGTTCCGCTTCGGCAAGGAGAAATTCTGCCAGCCGCTGATCCAATCCCTTGAACATAATCTGCTGCATCGCCCACATCACATCAGAAAACCGTTTCGTTGCCAGTTCATAGAGAAAACAGCGGACATGGAGATTTTTCTCCTTGAGTGCAGCAATGACAATTGCAGGGATAATCAGAACGTCCGTATCCATTCCGGCAGTCATTTGCGTATCAAAGGTGATCTGACTGATCACGCAGGAGGCGGAAAGCACGCATAGTTCGCCCGGATACAGGCGGAACAGCGTTACCTCCCGCCCCTCATCAGAGAGAAGATAGGTGCGGATCTCGCCGGAAAGAATAAGCAGCATTCCGAGACATTCATTGTCGCTGCTGTGAACGAACGCACCCTTTTTATAATGACGGACAAAGGCACTTCGGCGTAGCGTTTCTTGCTCCTGTTCGGTCAAGGATGACCAGAACGGAAGTTGTGTCAGTGTGCGTTCCATATCAATGGCAGCTGTGCTTGCCGCAGCCGTGGTCACCGCAGGAGTGACCAGCCTCGCCGTGCTCATGGTCATGGTGGCCACAGTGAACATTGGGATCGTAGCCCAGATTTCCGTTGAGCAATGCGCTCACCGCCGCGTCAGCGTCCCCGCTGACACCGCCGTAGAGCTTGATGCCCGCTTCGGCCAGAGCAGCCTGCGCACCGCCGCCGATGCCTCCGCAAACCAAAGTGTCCACACCGTGCTGCATCAGGAAACCTGCCAGTGCGCCGTGACCGCTGCCGTTGGTGTCAACAACTTCCGCATGGACGATTTTGCCGTCCGCAACTTCATAAAGCTTGAACTGCTCGGTGTGACCGAAATGCTGAAAAATCTGACCGTTTTCATAGGTAACTGCAATTTTCATAATGGAATCTCCTTTGCAAGTTTTTCCTGATTTTTCCATGTTGGCTCTCTGCATCCGGCAGCAACGGCCGCAGTGAGCTGCCTCCTGTCCTCCGCAGATGCGGTAGTTTCCCCCGGTGATGTGCAGCGGTTTCCCGTGGACAAGACACGCTGCGATCTTGCTCCGTGCGCTTTCGTAAATCTCCTGCACGGTAGAGCGGGAAATGTCCATTTGAGCGGCACACTGCTCGTGGGTTTGCTGCTCCAAGTCAACCAGTCGAATGACCTCGTATTCGTCCAGCGTCAGCAGGATCGGCTCGGTATTCTCGCACCCGTTGGGACAGAATGCATCGACTTGTGGTACGTCACAAATCCGGCGGCACCGTGGCGGTCTTGGCATGGGCGCTTTCCTCCCTTTGTATTCGGTATATTCCGATAATAGCACTTTGAGCAGAAAAAAGCAATCTTTTCAAAAGCTGCTACATTTTCCTTCCTCATATGTGTGCCGGCTGATATTCGGAGTCGAATGCTACATGTGAGCCTTGTTCGTAATTCCAGATTATCTAAGGCTGCTGTAAAGCGACGGCGGCTTTTCTTTTTCGGGAAGTATTCAAGAAGTCATAAAGTTCTGTGAGTAATGGAAGAAGGCAGCGTTTGCGAAAATGTCACAATTCAACGCAGAAAGCCTTAAATACCACTTGCCTTTTCATTCTCGAGATGATATTATTAGTATGGATACCAACACTTTTGTAGAGGTGATTTATTTGCGCAGAAGCAGCAGCGAAACAAGGAAGAAAATTCTGACCGCGTGCGTTCGTCTTTTTTTGGAGCAGGGGTATAAAAACACCTCGGTCAGTCAGATCGTTGACGAAGCGGGCGTTGCAAGAGGAAGCTATTTGAATCTGTTTCCGACCAAGGATAAAATTTTGCTGGACTTGACCGAAACGATGTTCGACGGTCAGTTCGGTGTGGCAAGGAGCATTGCGGACAGCAAGCTGCCGTCGGTGTATGCCTATGCGGTGGATACGGCGATCCAGCTCACCCTCACCGAGCTGAACGAGAATCTGCGGGAGATTTATATCGAAGCCTATACCGCCCCGGATACGGCGGAATATATCTATGTGCATACCACGGCGGAATTAAAAGAGATTTTCGGCGGGAATTTCCCCGATTACACCGACAGCGATTTTTATGAAATGGACATCGGCACGGCGGGGCTGATGCGCAGCTATATGGCACGCAAATGTGACATTCATTTCCCGCTGGAGCGAAAAATCAGCCGCTTTCTGACGGCGGAACTGAGAGTGTACAAGGTGCCGGAGGAGGAGCAGACACAGGTGCTTGCCTTTATTCAGACACTGGATATCAAGGCGATTGCCACAGAGGTTATGTATAAGCTGTTTGCCATGCTGGAAATGAAATACGATTTTAAGCTGTCAAGAGACGGCGAAACGGAGGAAGCAAGATGAAAAAACGCATATTCAGCACCCTGCTTGCCCTGTGTATGCTGCTATGCCTTATGCCAACAGCGGCTTTTGCAGAGGACAGCACGGAAACCCCGCCCGTGTGCAGCTGTGAAACGGCCTGCACGGCGGACAACATGAACACGGAATGCCCTGTCTGTGGAGCGGAGAATGCCATACCGCAGAACTGCGGTCAATACATCCCTGTTGAGGACAGAACCGGCGAAAACGGCAGCACCGAGGGAGCCGATGATCCGAATGGTCCCACAGAGCTGAGTGCCGCAGATCAGGTACAGGCCATGATCGACGGTTTACCGAACGCAGAAGAAATCACTGAAGATAACGCCGAGGAAGTCAAGGCGCAGCTTGAGGCCATCGACGAAGCAAAGGCGCAGCTCTCCGACGAGGAAATCGATGAGCTGGATATGACCCGGTATGCGGAAGCTGCCGCTGCATTGGGGGCGCTGGCTGCGCCAATGCTATTGGCTAATGATTCGCCTGACGAGCAGTTTTCCCTCACCCCCGGCGGCACCTATTACTTTGACCTCTCCGGCGCGAGCATTCCCGGCACAGCAAACAGCGGAACCTCATATGGAGCGGTTTCTCTGCCGGATACGTCGCTGCACTATGTTCCCTTTACTTATGCCGGAACGATAGAAGCCTACAAGCTCACGTCTGCGATGGCGACCACCGAGGAATATGCACAGCAGAACAAATACGCCCACAGCCTGTTTGTGGCGGACTATGCCGTAACGCATACGGTAAGCTGGGATGACTTAAATACGAAAGGTCTGATTTTCGGCAAAGATTATGCCGTCAGCGGCGTGGACTATACCCTGCGCGCACCGTCTGTGGGAAGTAACTCTACAGGTTCGGGCGATTCCGAACGCGGCGTGCCCCAAAGCAACGAATGGGACACGATGCTGAATAAGGACAGCGGATATATCCAAAACTGGAATGAAATGTATTCGTGGGGACAGGATACTGTTTCTGTCTACGCGTCGCTCCGTGCGGTTCGGGGGTACTCTTCGGCCCGCTTCTGGGACGTCAATTATGCTACGCTCTCCCACCCGATCGTCGGTTTCCGCCCTGTCCTTGAAGTCCTGAACCCTGACACACTGGGTCCTGACGGGATGAAGGTCGTTACCCTTGACCTGAACGGCGGCAAGCTGGGCGGCAGCTCCGATGCTATTCACATCATCGTGAAAAACGGCAGCGCATTTACCGCCCCTGCGTCCGACGGCCTGACCCGCCCGGCCGGAGATACGGGCAGTTACTTTATGTGGCTTGGCAGCGACGGCAAGCTCTACGCGCCCGGTGCCATTGTTCCGGCGGACGTTACCAAGCTCACGGCGCAGTTTGCTTTATCAGAACAGTTTTCCCTCAAACCCGGCGGCACCTATTACTTTGACCTCTCCGGCGTGGGCATCCCCGGCACGGTGAACACCGGGAACGAAGACGGCGCAGTTTCTTTGCCGGATACGTCGCTGCACTATGTTCCCTTTACCTATGCGGGAACAATAGAAGCCTACAAGCTCACGTCTGCGATAGCGACCACCGAGGAATATGCACAGCAGAACAAATATCCCCACAGCCTGTTTATTGCGGACTACAATGTAACGCATACGGTAAGCTGGAATGACTTAGATACTGCGAGTCTGATTTTCGGCAAAAATTATGCCAGCGGCGGCGTGGACTATACCCTGCGCGCACCGTCTGTGGGAAGTAACTTTACAGGTTCGTACGATTCCCAACGCGGCGTGCCCCAAAGCAACGAATGGGACACGATGCTGAACAAGAACAGCGGATATATCCAAAACTGGAATAAAATGTATTCGTGGGGACAGGATGCTTATTCTGCCGACGAGTCGCGCCGTGCGGTTCGCGGGTGCAATTCGGCCCGCTACTGGAACTACTACACTGCTGCGCGCTCCTACCCGTTCGTCGGTTTCCGCCCCGTCCTTGAAGTCCTGAACCCTGACACACTGGGCTCTGACGGACTGAAGGTCGTTACCCTTGACCTTGGCGGCGGCAAATTGGGCGGCAGCTCCGATGCTATTCAGATCATCGTGAAAAACGGCAGCACATTTACCGCTCCCATGTCCGACGGCCTGACCCGCCCGGACGGAAATACAGGCAGCTACTTCATGTGGCTTGGCAGCGACGGCAAGCTCTACGCCCCCGGTGCCAGTGTTCCTGCTGATGTGACGGAACTGACGGTGCAGTGGACAGCCCCGACCTATACCGTCACGCTGAACGCGGGCAACGGCACTATCAACAGCGGCAATGTCACCTCCTACACCTACGGCGTGGGCGCAACACTCCCGACAGATGTGACGCGCACCGGGTACACCTTCAAGGGCTGGTATGATAACGAGAGTCTGACCGGCTCTCCTGTTACGGCAATCGGCGACACCGAAACGGGCAACAAGGAATATTGGGCGAAGTGGGAAATCAATCAATATACCATCACAGTCAAACCCGAAAACGGCAAAGCGGATATTACCATAACGCAGGATTACGGAAAACCGATTACCGCGCCTGCCGACCCGACAAGAGAGGGGTACACCTTTACAGGTTGGGACAGGGATATTCCCGCGACCATGCCTGCCGAAAATATGACTGTCACGGCGAAGTGGAAGGTAAATCAATACACCATCACCTTTGATACAAACGGAGGAAGTGAGATTACACCTATTACACAGGATTACGGCACGGCAATTACCGCTCCCGCCAGCCCGACAAGAGAAGGCTACACCTTCATCGGCTGGGATAAGGCGATTCCCGCGACCATGCCTGCCGAAAATATGATTATCACGGCTCAGTGGCGTGATATTGCAGTGCCTACAGGCGAAATCAAGATTGCCGAAAACGGCTGGAAGTCTTTCCTCAACACCATCACCTTCGGTTTGTTCTTTAAGGATACGCAGACGGTAACTGTTACCGCCGCGGACAACAGCGGCGAAGCGGTGACAGTCGAATACCTGCTGAGCGATAAGGCGCTTACCGAATCGGAACTCGCGGGCATGACCTTCACGACATACTCCGCACCGTTCAGTATCAATCCCGATAACGAGTATGTTATTTATGCAAAACTGACCGATACCAGCGGAAACGTTGCCTACATTAACACAAACGGCATCGTGCTGGACGCAACAGTCCCCGTTATCTCCGGCATTGAAGCCGGCAAAACCTATTGCGCAGCACAGACGGTGACGGTTACCGAAAAATATATCAGCACCGTGAAGGTGAACGGCACGGAAGTCAGCCTTGATGAAAACAGTCAATTTGCTCTTTCCCCCGCAAGCGGCAAGCAGACGATTGTTGTGACCGACAAGGCAGGCAACGAGACAAGGGTTACCGTGACCGTAAATAACGGCCATACCTACGAGTGGCAGAGCGAAAACGGACAGTATTGGCAGAAGTGCAAATTCTGCAATCACGAAACTGCGAAAAAGGATATTCCGACCATTAACATCAGCGGTGCCGACAAGGTTTGCAGAACGCAGGATTACAAATTCAGCTTTACTTTGCCGGAAGGTGCTACCGGCGCAGCCTACGGATACAAATTTATCGGATTTGGTGACGGTCCTCTTACGCCGACCGTTGAGAATGGTTTGTACAGCGGCATCATAAAGGCGTCCGCATATCCGGCGAAAGAAAACAGCTTTAAGCTGATCGTGAGTGCAAAGACCGCTGACGGCTTTGACTTCTCTGCCGAAAAGAAGGTTACCATTCAAAACGAGCACACCGGCGGCACAGCCACCTGCAAGGACAAGGCGATTTGCGAGGTCTGCGGCGAAAGCTACGGAAAGCTTGACCCGAACAACCACGCCAACCTCAAGCATATAGATGCAAAGGCGGCAACAAAGACTTCTGAGGGCAATATCGAATACTGGTACTGCGACGGCTGCAACAAGTATTACAAGGACGCCAAAGCAACGCAGGAAATCACCAAGGCTCAAACCGTAACGGCAAAGCTGCCCCCGAAAATCACAGCCGGGGATGGTGCAGCGGTCACGCAGGGCGAGAAAAAGGAGCTGTCTTTCACTTCTGACGCATCCTTCGCCGATTTCCTTCGTGTAGAGCTTGATGGCACTGCGCTGGACGAAAAGAACTATACGAAGAAGGAGGGTAGCACGATAATCACGCTGAACCGTGATTTTATTGCTACACTTTCCGTGGGTGAGCATACGCTTGCAATCGTTTCTCAAAGCGGTACGGCAACAGCTAAGTTCACCGTCAAGGCAAAGCCGGCTGAAACGACAACTCCGCAGCCTACTGTGACACCGCAGCCTACAGCACAGCCGACGCAGACGGCGCAGCCCCAGCCAACGGTGCAGCCTGTTTCCCCAATTCCGAGCACCGGCGACACCGCCAACCCTGCATTGTGGTTTGCGCTGCTGATTGTCAGCGGCTCCGCGCTGGCGGCAATTTTCGTACTGCGCAGGAAAGACAATCGCAAGTAAAAAAATTGGTACCGGCCTATATCAGCGCACGGAAACCATATCCATAGGATTCACACGCACACCATTCTGCATCACCTCAAAATGCAGGTGGTTGCCGGTGCTGTCGCCTGTGCTGCCCACATACCCAATCACCTGCCCTGCCGTTACCGCTTCGCCTGCGGTAACGGCAGTTTGCGTCATAGTGTAAGTGCTGGGGAAGGCTCGTAAGCGAACGCAAAAAAAGGCCCGACAGCCATTGTGGCTGTCGGGCCAAAAACAATCTGTAATTGTCTTTATAACCGATTACTTATCGTTTCTTTTCTTGCAGACAAATACAACTGCAAGTCCGAGCAGGGATGCCACCAAAAGCACGACGTACAGCGTGGGGTTGGAGGTATCGCCCGTTTGCGGCATTGCCGTTATGGTGGACGGCTTTGAAGTGCTTGCCGGGGTGGGGGCCGGTGTGGGAGCAGCAACTTCGTTCTTCTTGGTTTCGCTGTCGTTTGAACTGTTGTTGCTGCCCGGATTGCTGCCGCTGCTCGGCACGGCGGTGTCCTTATAAGCAATCGCGTAGATAGAGAAGCGGTCGGTCTTAAAGGTCAGCGTCTTGTCGGCCGCGTCAAACGCGGCATCCAGCACAGTAATCGTGCCTTCATGGTTGCGCACAATGCAGTAGGTGCGGTAGACCGCGCTGTTCGTATTGATGAGCGCGTCCGGCACCACAACGGAAATCGTCAATGCGTTTTTGGTCGTGTGCAGGGCAACACCATCCTGCTGTTTGCCGTTCACGGTCATGTACTTGAACAGACTGATGTCGAGATACTGCCCGATGGTGCAGCCCTTGGCGGCCTGTGCCATCGCCGTTTTGATTTCAGCAGAAACATTGGCCTCTTTCACGGTCAGCGCAATGTCCACGCTTGCGCCGTCGGCGATCTGTGCCAGCTCGTCGGCGGAAATGTCGCCGCTGTCCACCAGCATGGCAAGCAATTCGGCTTTGTTGGTCAGCAGGGTGGCGGGCGGCACAGTGCCCTCAGACTTGACAACCACTTTCACCTTGCCGCGGCCGATCGCAATCTCCTTGTCGGGGGCATCCTCCGTCTTGGCGGGGATAATCACGTAGGTCTGTTCAACAGTGCCGGTATAGTTGCCCTTGGCGGTGATGGTCAGTGTGTGGCTGCCGGGGTCGGTGGCGGTGTTGCCCGCCACGGTGTAGGAATCTGCGGGGATTTCCTTGTCGTCCAGCAGGACTTTCTCTACCGTTTGGGTCTGTTCCGCGCCGTTGGCGGTAAGACCCTTGCCCAGCACAACTGTTGCGCCCTTGATGGACTTCGGCTTGATGGTAAACGTACCCTTGGCAAACGTGACATCGTAGTTCGGGTTTGCGCCTGCATCGGCGGTGGCAGTGATGGCATACTCGCCCGCGTTTTCGCCCTCGGCGCGTGTCAGCGTGATACCTTTCAGCGTTTCACCACTCAGTACACCACTGACTATGTAAGTCAGTTTGGGGTCTTTTTCCTCATATACCTTGGACTTGTTGTCCGGGGTGACGGTGACTTCCTTGGCGGTGATGGTGGCAATGGTTTCGGTCTGATTGCCGCTTTCAGCCAGCACATAGTTGGCGGCAGAATCGCCGCCCAGCGTCAAATCGGAGATGGCAACATTCTGCTTGCCTGCCTCAGCCTTTTCAAACACACCCTTAGCCGCAACGGTCAGCTTGTCGTTTTCCAGAATACCGTCAAACTGGGCATTGCTGTAATCCAGCACAGCATTGGTCGTGCCGTCATAGACTTTGTCGTTTGCCGTAATGCCGGAAACGGTAACAGCCTTCGGGGTAATCACAAAGTCGGCTGTCGTATTTCCGGTAAGCGTGTAATTGCTGTTGGCAATCGAGACTGTAACCGTGTAGCTGCCGACATTAACGGGAACCGTTGCGGAGCTGTAGTTGTTGCCGGTGTAGGTAAGCGTTACAGGAACGTTTTCCCCGTCCACAGCGCCGGAAAGATTGGCAGCGGCGGCGACGACACTGCCGTAAGTGCCGCCGTTCGAGGTAATGGTGACGGTGACTTCCTTGGCGGTGATGGTGGCAGTGGTTTCGGTCTGATTTCCGCTTTCAGCCAGCACATAGTTGGCGGCAGAATCGCCGCCCAGCTTCAAATCGGAAATCGTGACCTTCTTCTCACCGACATCAGCGCTTTCCAATTTACCTGTGGCAGTAACGGTTAAGGTATCATTATCCAGAACACCGTCAAGAACTACCTTGCTGTAATCCAGCACAGCATTGGTATTGCCGTCATAGACTTTGTCGTTTGCGGTGATACCCGAAACCGTAACCGCCTTGGGGTTGACCGTAACGGTTGCAGTGCCGGTGTTCGTCGTGTATTTTCCACCGTTGGACTCATCGGGGGTGAATATCCACTTGGCATTATGGCTGCCCGCCTTGAGTTTCTCGGCAGGTGTGACCCATGTAAACGTGCCGTTGACCGCATAACCCGTGTTGGGGTCTTGCATCGTGCCTGTGATGGTGCTCGCGCTCAGCTCGTTGCCGTAGGTAATCGGCGTTGCGGTGATTGTGCCGTCGTCCGGCACGGGGGTGATTTGGTTCACCGCGTTGACCTTGACAGTCAGGGTGATGTCCTGATAGTTGGAGGTGGTGACCGGAATCGTGACTGTGCCGATTTCTTCTGTCAGGCTGCCAGTCTGATTCATGCGCAGCAATAACCGGTAAGTCTTTAGGTTTTCAGGATCGGCGACTACCATACTTTGGGCTATGTACCCTTCAGACAAGTTGATCGTATGCGGATTGTTGTAGTCTACTGTACCATAGGATTTGCCTTCACCCAAGGCAGGCAGCGGCGGCAGGTCGACAAAATAGTCTTTTTGCACACCATTGTAGATGGTCAGCTCAACGGGCTGCACTGTGGGGGCAGCAGCCTTGGCAATGGTGCCGTTGTCAGTGCTGAAATTTCCATCGTTCAGCAGATAGTTTTTTGCTGTATTTGTTTGGTTCAGTGTCACTGTGCCGGTAACGGTCTTTTTATACCCCACATTGGCATCTTCAAAAGCAGCCGTGACGCTGTAATCCGCTGCGGTGAGGGTTTCCCCGCCTTGCAGCCCGTTAAAGGTCGGCGTCACCGTTGCGTTGGGGGTTCCGTCATACGCCTTTTCGACGCTTTGAACGCTGACGGTCAATTCCGCAGGGATGATTTTCCACTTTGCTGTGGCCGTGCCGGTGTAGTTGCCGATACCTTCGATGGTCAGGGTGATGCTGTCATTGGCATTGGTGGCCGAGCCGCCGCTTTTGATAATGTAGGTGATTCCTGTTTCATCCCAGTTATCCAGCGTCACGCGGGTGATCTTCGGCGATTGCTCCGCCGCATTGTACGCGAATTCGTATTTTTTCAGCGTAATGGTTGCGCCCTCGATGGATTTAGGGGCGACGTGGACTTTCACGGGGTCGGTTACGGCTGCGTAAATGCCGCCGTAGGATTCGTCTGGGGTGAATATCCAAGAGATGTTGTAATCGCCGGTTCGTTTGGGTTTATCGTCTGGATACGGCCACGCAAAGGTGCCCTTGACCTCTATTCCTGTGTCGGGGTCTTTCATCTTGCCCGAAATTTTGCTCTTGCTCAGTGTATCGCCGTAGGTAATCTCGCTTGCGGTGATTTTGCCGTCCGGCGTGGGCTCGATCTTGTTCGCCGCGTTGACCTTGACAGTCAGAGTGATGTCCTCATAGTTTGTGCTCTTGATTACCACGGTCACTGTACCCACAGAGCCGGTGGTTTCCACATCATTTTTCTGAATGGGCAGGGTCAGCTCGCCGTTTTCCACCTTCGCGCCGCTGGTGTAGTAGCCGTCATTTAGTTTGATTTCGCCCAGCTCATAGGTGGGTGCACCATACTCTTTGGGCGTTTCCAGCTTGGGCAGGGCGGGGAGCGTCACAGTGTAGGTCTTTTCGTAGTCGTTTATAATGGCGAGCGCAGTTTCCTTGGTGAAGTCAGGCGCAGCGGCCTTGGTGATGCTGCCAGTCGCGGGGAAGCTACTCTGCTCCAGGGCGTAATTCTTCGCTGCCGGTCCGATCAGGGTCACTGTGGCAGTGATGTGCTTGTCGTTGCCAGCACCGGCATCGTCAAAGTTGGCGGTCACGGTGTAGTCTGTGCCTCGGTTCAAGTTCACGCCGTCGAAGGTTACGCTGGTAATGCCCGCGTCTTTCGTGCCATCATAGGACTTGGACGCAGCCGTTACCCCGGTGATCGTCAGCGGCTTCTGCCCAATGCGGACCGGCACGCTGGCGGGTTCGGTATCGTTGTGGTTTGCATCGCCAAACACCCGATACCACACGGTATATGCTCCGGCATCGGTGCCGGTAGGGATGTCCTGG
>ERZ1034962.173-NODE-173-length-37197-cov-6.450272_pt1 | contig 37197 bp, 50 predicted proteins | sample MGYA00520696_ERZ1034962 | MGnify/ENA primary metagenome ERZ1034962 (study PRJEB33766, sample SAMN09781770) | gut metagenome | biome: gut microbiome | host: Homo sapiens | place: Madagascar | study: EMG produced TPA metagenomics assembly of the PRJNA485056 data set...
ACAGAGATGAGAATCATGTTATACTATTAAACGAAAACAAGTCGTTTGTCGAACAAAACTATCATGGATTTCATGAACTAACACACATTTTGACTGTTGATGAGCCTGGAACTACTTTGAATTGTTTTGGAAATACTAGACCTAATCAAAATAGTTATATTGAATGGCTTGCAAATGAGGGTGCAGCTGAATTTCTTATGCCATACAAAGAAATACTTCCGATAATTAGAAATGAAAGTAAAACATTTGACGAGCACTCAATGCCAATTTTTGATTTATCGGAAAAACTAAGTAATATGTACAATGTGTCTACCGTTGTGGTGCAAAATAGAATATCCAGTTTGTCATACGAAATATGGCAGTATCTTAGTGGTACTGATATTGACGAAATACAATTGATGTCACATTCTGAACAGCAACGCAAAGGTATTAACGTAGATTCATTACTCGATATCGAAAACAAAATGTTTGACGCTTGTTGGAACTACGAGCAGACTAAAGTACCGATAAAACCTTTCTTTTTTTATTCGAAGGATTACATATTTGCAGTAAGCAGTCGTTGTTATTAAGCGTTTGAAATAGGAGGTGCAGCGATGAATATACAGGAACTGAACGACTACACAATAGTAGACATTGAAACAACAGGCTTATCGCCGGACAAGGATAATATCATCGAAATCGGCGCTTTGCGTGTTCGTGACAACAAAGTCGTTGCTGAATTTTCTCAGCTTATAAAAGCAAGCAAGCCATTGTCGAAAACTGTTTCTCAGATTACAGGCATAACTGATGATATGTTGGCAGCTGCAAAAGAGCTTGACGATACCCTATCTGATTTTCTGCAATTTATCAACAATGACACTGTTGTAGGACATAATATTGCATTTGACGCTAATTTCATCAGCAAAAAATGCGTTGCTTGTGGGCTTGATTTTAAAAATGATACTTATGATACTTTAGCTGTGTGCAAGCAAGAATACCCCGATGTCAGCCACAAACTCGAAGATATGATAATACAGCTCGGGATAAAAGATAGCGGTGTACATCACAGAGCTCTTGCAGACTGCTACTATACTCACAGCTTAATGACCGCATTAAAAAATCACTCCGTTCTTGTACTCGAAATAAAGCCGCCGAAACAAAGAGTACTGAATCCTATCACAAAAGGGTTACAAACATTGCACGGCATATTGATAGGCATAACCTGCGATGACATTCTGACACAAGAAGAACTGTTAAGACTTGAAGAATGGATGAACAATAATGAACAGCTTGCAGGTAATTACCCATACGACATTATAAATAACGCAATCTGGAAAGTAATCGAGGACGGAATAATAGAGCAATCCGAGCTTGATTATCTTCTCGAATTTTTCAAAGCACAAATCAATCCGCTTAATGCAGAAATAGGTGCCATTGATGTAGAGCTTAGCAACAAGTCTATCTGTCTGACCGGTGATTTCGATTATGGGAGTAAGCAAGAAGTACAAGAAAGATTGTCTGAAATAGGTGCTACGGTAGTTAGTAGCGTCACAAGAAAAACCGACATTCTTCTTATAGGCGAAAAAGGTTCTGAGAGTTGGGCTTGCGGAACTTATGGCACTAAGGCGAAGAAAGCAATTGAACTCAGAAGCAAAGGCTATCCGATTATGATACTAAAAGAAAAGGATGTGCAGTTATGATAGAGCAGGTAGCATTATTTGAAAATGAACCCGAAGATTTAGATTGTAAAACTACTTTAGAAAACATAATAATCACAGTTTCAGCAAAATGGAAATGTTCAAACGGGCTTTTCAGCATACAGGAAAACAAAAGCAAAGACAAACTTACCGGGTATTCGATCTATTTTGAAAAATGCCTTTTCTTTAAAGTGAATACAAAATTCACGGTAATTTCTTGCAATAAAAGAGTTTATGATACACTTGAAATATCTCCTGCAAGCACCAAATTGCTGAAAAGCCCTCAGAATTTCATACAATGTACATTCCACACAAAAAACGAAGCTGTAAAAGCTGCTGAACTTATTACTGATGAGAATGTCAGAATATTTGAGCCAACAGAGCATTTTGGATGTTGCGGATTATATTTGAAGTGTTCAGATGCTAAAAAGTGCTTGCACCCGGATATAATCCGTTCTAAATCCTGCTATTACAAAAAGAACTTAGAAAGCGGCAAGATATTCTACGGTAAAAACGCAAATATATGAATACTCCCCGCCGTAACAAGCGGGGAAAAAATTTAGGAGGTGCAAATATGAAAAAACGTGCGGACGGCAGAATACAGAAAAAAGTATACGTCGGTCTTGAAAACGGTGTTAAAAAGTATCGCTATATCTACGGCTACAGCAAAAAAGAAGTCGAAATGAAAGCGGCCGAACTGAAAACACAACTCGGCAAAGGTATAGATATTATCGGTGCAAGAAACAGTTTCGGTTTTTGGCTTGAACGTTGGATTCAGTATAAACAAAGCACTGTAAGCGAAAGCTGGATGAGTGTTATCCGTACAAATGCCAAGCGACTTGCACCTATGGCAGCAGTGCCGATAGGCTCTGTCACTGTTCTTGATGTATCGGAGATCCTTAACGATATGGCACATGAAGGCAAAGCTAAACGAACCATTAAGGCAGTACGTGATATTGCAAACGGTGTGATGTGCCTTGCGGTACAAGCAAGAGTTATCGAGTATAATCCTATCTCTTGTATGGAACTTCCTCGTACCGAGCCGGCTGTTGAACGTGAAACTATCACCGAAGAACAACAAGCTTGGGTGCGCAATACACCGCACAGAGCACAGACAGCCGCTATGATTATGTTATATGCAGGCCTGAGGAGGGGCGAACTTATCCCTCTGCAATGGACCGATATAGATTTAACCGAAAAAACAATATCCGTTACTAAATCGGTAGAAATGATAAACGGCAAACCGTCGCAGAAAAAAGGCGGAAAGACGTATTATGCAAAACGTACAATCGCCATTCCGCAGTTGCTTGTAGATTATCTGAAAGAACAACCTAAAACATCGTTTCTTGTCTGCCCTACTGCAAAAGGTCAGATGCACGGGAATACTTCCTGGCGCAGACTATGGGAAAGCTACATGTCCGTTCTCAATTTCAAATACGGCGATTTCAGCAACGTAATAGTTGACGGTAAGCCTCTGCCTATGCCCAGCAGCAGATTCCAGCCCGGTGGGGTTCCTATGGTTATAGACACCTTTACCGCTCATCAGCTCAGGCACACTTACGTTACGCTCCTGTATCTTGCCGGCGTTGATCTGCTGACCGCAAAAGAGCAAGCAGGTCACAAAAGTATACAAGTTACTGCTGATATATACACCCACCTTGACCGAATATATAAAAATCGTGAGGTTGTCAAACTGGATGAATATCTCACAAGAAGCAGTACAGAGGGGTGTCAGAGGGGTGTCAATTAAAACAGTAATTTCGCTTATTTAAGCCAAAAACAAGTGATTTTTCAATAGCCTCCGACGCTATGTGTCGTGCGTTCGAATCGCATCAGGCGTGCCAAATTCAAATCCTCGTAAATCCGCATTACAGACGGGTTTGCGAGGATTTTTGCTTGCTTGAATTTAGTTGTTTAAAACTATCAAAACCCTTTAAAAAGTGTCAAAAAGGTGTCAATGTGGGTGTCAAAAGGGGTGTCAAGTTAGGAGACTAACTATTATAACAAAAAAATCCCCCGACAGAGCCATGTAACTCCGCCGGGGGATAACTGTTTATTCAGCCTTTAAATCCTTAACGTACATCCATCCGGTAACATCAGTACCGATACCTATCAGCGCTTCCTTGCCGTCCTTTGACATCGTGATAACGTCAAAAATCGTCGTATAAACAAACGGATACGGTTCCGTGCCGTCAGAAAAAGTAGCACTGGCATTGACCTTAACTTTACCACCAACCTTTACTGCCTTAGCAGCATCTGCTGACGGTGCCGGCTGATTAGCAAGATAAAGATCTGATATGTATATCCAGCCTGTCCACTGATCACCAATACCGATACGGGCTTCCTTTCCGTTGCGTGACAGCAACTGTACATCATAGACAGTGTTGTAGACTTCCGCAAAAGGCTTTGCACCGTCCGAAAATGGTGCTCCTGCCTTTACCCTGACCTTGCTTCCTACTGTAACAGTTGTGCTTGTGGGCTTCTTTGCCTTATAAAAAGACTTTTCGCCCATCAAGTACGGCAGAGGATCTACATACTGCGTACCGTCAAACACATCAAAGTGCAGGTGCGTTCCGTAAGAGTAACCTGTATTGCCTTCCGTGCCTAACACCGTGCCGGCTTTAACCTTCTGACCGACTTTAACCTTTACACTGCCCTTGACCAGATGCAGATAACGACTGTATACTCCGCTCTCGTGCTTGATGCGGACGTAGTTGCCTGCTGTATATGTATCACTAAAGCCGTCAACAAAATCCTGCATAGCGACAACCTCGCCGTCTGCTACGGCAATTGCATTGCAGGCATGACCTGCGTCATTGATAAAGTCCATACCGTGATGTGTGCTGTAAGATGGCTCTCTTGTGCCGTAATCGGCTGTGCAATACTCTGACTTGCTTTCCAGCACATGATACTTTAAATTGTACTTTCCACTCATATTATTCTTCCTCGCTTTCCTTCTCGCTTTCCTTTTTCAACTGAACCATTATATCTTTCAGCTTCTTCGGCACGGGCAGTCCGAGATTGCCCGCATTTTCGATAATCGACAGCCCTTCATTTGCTATGTAAAAAAGCATAACCGCTGACATAGCCACAGGCGTACCGCCTAAAACATACATATCCGCTATGTGTCCGAGCGACACAAACACAAGGATCATCAGCTTTTTGGCAAGCCCTCTGAAGCCTACCTCGCTGGATAACTGCTTGTTGACAGCCGCTACGACAACACCGGTAATGTAATCGGTCGCCATAAACGCTATCAACGCCCAGAACAGCCCGTTCACCTCTCCGTACATAAAGCCTAAAACCGCTCCGACAGCTCCTGCTATGCTGTCAATAATTATCTGTATCTTGCTCATTTTTTCGTCCTTTCCGCCTATTCGGCGCTGTTTGCTTCTTCTTTTCCCTGCTTTGCCAATATGGCGAGAGCTTCCTCACTATCGTCGGGAATCACCCTCGCTCCCTGCATAACTGCGTCCTCAGTTTCGATGCCACCGAGGACAAACGTTCCATCCGGAAATATCTGCATTTTCATCACCTACGCTCTCTTGTTTGTGTATTTTATCATAAATGACAGGGTTTTTGTTCCTGTCAGTGACATCGTAACGGTGCCGTTCTCGATTTTCAGATGCTCAACAGAATCGCCGACTGTCAGCACATCTCTGTCGTAGAATGTAGCACTTGTCAACGTCAAAACAATACGATTTCTGATAGGGCTTGCGTTGTTGTCATAGTACGGCTCAATCTCTACCTGATTGTAGCCTTCGCCGTATGTGGCATAGTCAAAACTTTTGGGTAATTCTGATGTTACAGTGCCATATATAACTATATCCGTATCACACATCCACGCTCGCCATATATTGTCGTCACACCAGCGTGTGTACGACCGCTTTCTGGTAGCGGACGTGTACCTTTGGACGCTGTTAAATGCGTCGGCATTTACATAGCGGATATTGTCAACAGTAAGCTCAAAAGGCTCATTTGCAGACACAGGGCGATTTGATATATTCTGTGCGGATGCCGATGCGCAGAAATACCGCTGACTCTTGCCTTTGTCTAATTCCGTGTTCAGCATAATGTCGTTCAGGTCAATCACCTGTCCGGTTATTTCTGTAGATTTGAGGTAATCCTTGCTATCGAGTTCGGAAGCCGTAACCGCCCCGACTTCTTCCGCTGTATACACAGGCTTGCTTTCAGCCTTTGCCCAGTCCGATATTTCATCTGATTTCAGATACGCCGACAGGTTAACCGATATTGTACCGCTGTCCGATACGTTAATGTTATCGCCTATCTTAACTCCGCCGAGCGTGTCAGCAGTTGCAGAGGGAAGCACATAGCCGACACCCCCGTCAGCTGTAAACTTTCCCGAAATATGCAGATTACCGCTATAGTCAAGCGTCAGGGCGTCGCTCCTATATTCATAGCTATCGTTTCCCCAGCCGTTGCCAACAACAAGTGCCACATCTTCAGCCTTTTTGTTATACCTTCCGAGTGCAAAGACCTCCCACCCCGCAATTGTGTGATTTCCCGATGCGTGCGAATGCTCGCCTGTAGCCTTCGTGTAATACCCCTCTGCGTGTGAGTTGATTCCGCTTGCAATACAGCCAGTGTTTTCAGCGTGAGAACAATTTCCCGAAGCGGTCGTTTCACTGCCTTCTGCATGACAGGATAGATTGGATGCTACAGTGTTGCTCCCTTCCGCATGGCTGTACGGAGCGTTAGCTGTAGTCTTATACCCTTCGGCATGAGAATAGTACGCTGAAGCAACATTATTTTCATAGTCATTGAACACCTCGCAATTTTTATCTGTGTTGGTAAACTTTCCGACACCGCCGGCATTACCGGTAGTAATTTTGTTGTTTATGATTTTCTGTGTATTTCCTGCCGTTGCCTTGTTCAGTACATTAAGCACCTTCAACTTTTTGTCACCGCAGACATAGCTTTGCGTATGCTTGCCGTTTGCGTACTCGTCCGTGATCTCTGTTATGACCGTTTCGTACTCCACTCCGTCAATGCGAATAGATACCTTCTGCGCAAGCTCAGGTTCGGCTTCGTCATCCATAAACAGCGGTTCTATCTCAAAATCATCAGATACCACATATTCTTCCGCCGCCTTAAGTGCGTATCTGTCTATCTCGGCTACACTGTCGGTATCGACATCAAGCACAACCTCTTTACGCTTTACTCCGCTTGCGGTATCATCAGGGCGCTTTACGCATTTCACTGTAACAGCGTCGCCGCTGCCGACAACAGCATATATAGCGTTTTTGTATGCCGATGTTCCGTCCTTGCGTGTATAACTTTTTATGTTATACCTGCTCTCGTCTATGATGATAACAGGCTTGTCCTCACTTGATTCCATGTGCGGATTGTAGTTGTCGCTGTCTTCCGCATTGTCATCTATAATCAGCCGCATATCGTAAAAATGCGTCTTGCAGTTTTTTAACAAATTAAAAATCGCCGTGCTGACAGGCTCAAGACGTGTCATGTAGCGGTCATTCTGTATGCCTGTAAGCGGCGGGTCTGCGTTGATCTGATTTACGGGCATCGTTATACCAAACATACCGTATATCTGTCTGTCGCTGTCTGTAGCGTTTACGATATTGTAGTTGATGATGTCCGAGATGCACGAAAATGTAGTGCCGCTCGTGACATAGTAGCCGTATGTCCCTTTGTCCTGCTCTTCTTTCGGAAAAAGCGTGACACGAAGCGCAAACAGATACTTCAGGTCATATCCCGTGATAGCTATTTTATCATTCTTCTTTTCGATGTCCGTAACATAAAGAAACGTTCCTCTTACTATACGCTTTGTCGGGTCGCTTGCTATATATGTCTGACCGAGCTTTTCCCCGACTATCAGCATACGGTCAGGCTGTATACAGCCGGCTTCATCTGCGTGTGTGGGTATTGTCATCTCGAAACTGCCGATGTCGTATGCTCTGCGTGTATATTTGAAGTTTTCAACATCGGATACGATGCCGACAAGGTTCTGAGAGAATTTCGGCTTCTCAGCCGATAAAAAATCGTATACTCTAACTATCATCAGATACTCCTTACATAATCAAAACGCACCAGCTTTGCTTTTATCGTGCCTGCTGTTGCATTATTCTTCACCGATAAAGTGTTAGTGCCGGGATAGATATACTGCGATGTTGACTTTATCAGGTCGATACCGGAACGCTGTGCATATGGTATATACACCTTGCCGAGAAGTCCCCAGTCGATGTTTATCACATCACTTGTGCTCAGGTATTTTGTCAGCTGAAGTTCTCCGGTTATCGTTTTGCTACCCCGCTGTGGCTCTTTTCCGGTAATACTCATATAGCTGTACGGTATTGCTTTATCTTGACCGCTAAGCGTAATTATAGCTGAATGCGTGTCTGTGCCTGCCATGCTGACAGGTGCCGATATGTAAAGCATAGCAGGCACTTTATCCTCCGTCTGTGCTGTGAAATTTACCGACTGCGTTTTTCCTGCGGCTGCCGACACCTCCACATCTGCCGCTTTTACACGCCAGAACGGAACGTATGACAAAATCATTATTTTTGCTGTGCATAACACCCCGACTTGACGTTCTACCGCAGGAAGCTCACTGACAACACCCTCAATCTGATATGTCTTGCCGGCGCTGTTCGTGTATTTCAGCGTACCTTCAACACCGGCGGGAAAGTACCGCAGGAGCTTTCTGCGAAGCTCGTACATCGTAGCCGGCTTTCCGCTGCGAGGAAGCAGAGCGATTTCTGCGGTGATAGTACGGATGTTTGCTTTTGCGCCGTAAAATCCCGCACCGTCAAAGCCTACACGCTCGGAACTGTCGTGCTTATATCCGAGTGCATTGCCTTCAAAACTCAGCAGGTGGAGCGGTATGTATCCGTCTGCATCGGATGATGTGTTGACATCGTCTATCGTCACCGCCGTGCCGAGAACGGTTGAAAATGTGATTTTCTCCATACTTTTCTCCTTATCTGATTACAATATCGTCCATCAGTGCGTCTTTGACAGCCTTTGTTATCTGAGCCATTGTCAGAGCCGTACCGATAAGGTTAACGTTCGCCGTGTTATTCCGTGTATTGTCGTTATTGACTATGTTTTCGACGGTTTTTGAGCCGTCAGCCATAGCCGACATTATCTGCTGTACGGTTTTCAGGCTCTCATTGATTGCGCTGATCTGATTGTTATAGCTTTTCTGCTCGCTTTCATACTTTGCGTTTGCGGCATTTTTGCGCTCCTGTGCGTTTCTCTGCCATTCTTTTTCTGCTTTATCGTCATACAATCCCTGCAGTTTTTTCTCCATCTGCTCACGGGAGAATTCGTCAAGCTGACCGTATTTCAATTGAGCCTTGACCTCGTTTATCTGCTTTTCAAGATCGTTGTCCTCATTCAGACGCTTGCGGGCTTCAATTTCATCGTCAATCGCTTTTATCGTAGCGTCACGAAGCTCTTTCTTTGCTTCAAGCTCACGCTTTATCAGCGCTATCTTCTTGTCCGCTTCGGTTTTGTATGCCTCAGAAGCTTTTTTGAATTCATTGTCTTTACTGCTTTCTGACTTCTCGAACGAATTCCCGGTACTGCTGAAACTGCCAGCTTCCATATAGGTGTCGAAGTTGTCATACATTGCCTTAAGTGCATCACGCTTGAGCTTATCGGTATCGCCCTCTATTTCGGCAGAGATAAGCAGCTTTGAGTATTTCGCCATACCTGCGGCATCATTTGCCTTAAAGGCTTCATCATACTTTTTCTGATAATCGTCTGATTCGGCGATTTTAGCATCGTACTCCGCTATCTGCGAAGCAAGCTTTGCCTTTGCAAGCTCCTTGTACGCTTCTGTATTCAGTTTTATCTTGCCCGTTTCGTTGTCCAGGCTTATACACTGCGTATACCCTGCGTCTATAAGCTTCAGCATAGTGTCATAGGATATATTGCCGTTCTTTCCCTGCTCTGCGTAGGCAGAGGCCAGCTCGTTAAGATTCTTGACGAGTGTCGATGTGCTGTCGGCAAGTTCTTCGGTGGTTTTTATGTTATTATTTTTGGTCTCGGTGTTTTCTTCGGTTTTCTTCGTTGTGTTTTCTGTTGCGGCAGTGTTTCCATCGGTGGCGGTAGTGAGTGCGGCAAGCGAATCTTTAAGGGAATCATTATTATTTTTTATATCCTGCAATTCTTTCAGCCTGTCAAATACTGTATCATAAGTATCGGATAATTCTCCGTTAGCCTCGCCTGTTTCAAGAATAGCGTCCTTCAGACTTTGGTATATATCAATCTGCTCATCAATATCAGCATATTGAATCAGAGTGCTGAAGCTGCCACTTTCGGCGGTCATACCGAAAGGTATGTTGATTTTAGCGAAGGCGGGATTGGTATTATATTTTTCCATCAAGCTGTTGATACGCTCGTCCAGAATATCTTTGGACTTGCCCGTATACTGAAAATCAAATGTAAACGAATTGCCTTCTATTTCTTTTATCTCTTTCGAAGACGTTGCAAGGTCTTTTTTTATACGGTTAATTTCACGGTTTTTTTGGTCTTCGGATAAGTTTTTCAACAATTTCAGCTGTTCTTCATATTTGCCGTTGACTAAATCAATATTGCTTGCCGAATCGCTGAAGGTTGCATTCAAAGTTTGCTGAATAGCGTTCAGCTGTTCGGCTTTGGTTGTTACATCGGCACTGCTCTCCGATATATTCTTATAATCGCTGATAATCTGCGATAATTTCTTGTTCTCATCAACAAACGACTGCGCTTCTGACGCCATACTGCCTATACTGCTGTGCAGCTTATCCACACTGTCCGCTGCATTTCCTGCCGACATGGCGAACGCGCCCCCGATGGCACTTACCGCCGCAAGGGCAAGGGAGCCTAGCAGCACATACGGATTAGCCGCACCGACAGCATTGAAAGCCGCCTGTGCCGTTGTTGCCGCCTTTGTGGCGGTCGAGAAGCTCTTTACTGCCGCTACCGTTGCGCTTATGACATTACCTATTCCTATAGCGACCTTAAACGTACCGAGAGCCACAGCCCCTGCTATTATCACTTCCTTGAAGTCAAGACCTACAGAGATAGCCTGCTTCAGGAAAGCAATAAGGTTTTTCAGCAGTATGCCTACTCCCTGCGCCCATCTGTCGAGCGTTCCGTCCTCCTCCCATTCCGCTAAAAGATCGGACGCTTCCTGCAGTGCCGACTTTACTTCTCCGAAAGCGCCCTCGCCCATTTTGCGCATAAATTCGGACAGATTATCCTGCAAGGTACTGAGCATACCCTGCATAGTCTGGGACTGCTTTTCCATCATTCCCGCAAACTTTCCGTTGCCTGTTGTAAGCCCTGTTATAGCCTTGTTCAGTGCGTCTATGCCGACCTCGCCCTTTGATACCATTTTTGAGAACTCTTCACCGGTTACGCCTATGCTTTCGGCAAGTGCTGTCTGAAGCGGTACACCTGCCTCCGTCATCTGCATAAGTTCTTCGCCTGTAACCTTGCCCTTTGCAAGCATCTGACCGTAGGCAAGCGTTATTCTGTCCATTTTTTCGGCATTACCGCTTGCGAGATCTCCGAGCTTTGTCATAGTGTCAATCAGATTGCTTTCGTCCACACCGTAACTCATCAGAAGTGAACCGCCGGAGATTACATTTTCAAGCGTAAGCGGTGTTTTTGCGGCGAAATCCCGCATTTTCTCTATCATAGCCGACGCTTTTGACGCAGAACCGAGCATAACCTCGAGAGATGTCGTGTACTGCTCCATTTCGGCGTTCGAGCCTATCAGCAGATCCCACAGCTTTTTACCGCCGTAAGCCGCAATAAATCCGGTTATCAGCGTTTTCATCTTTTTCATCTCATCGGACACGCCGGAAACGCCTGACTTCTGTTTTTTCAGCTCGCTTGTGGTTTCTTTCAGCTCGGTTTTCAAGTCGATCTGTTCAGCTTTAAGTTGTGCGGCTCTGGTGCGTGCCTTGTCAATCTCCTTTTCAAGCTTCGACATCCGGGCTTTCTGTTCTTCTGTAGCTGTGCCGTTTTCTTTTTCGGCTGTTTTCAGCTGATCAAGCTCTTTTTCGTATTCCTTTGTTTTTTTATTTGTGTCTGCAATGGCTTGTTTGTTGAGTTCAAGGGCTTTGTTAAGTTCGGTGAGCTGGGCTTTTATTTCCTGTACGCCCTTAGAAAATTTTGTACTGTTTGCCCCGAAATTCGCAGTAAGTTCCTGTGCCATTATTTTTTACCTCCCTTTTCCCACAGTTCTTCTATTTCGTCACGGAAGCGGTTTTCCGCAAGCTCCGTGATAGCTTTCTTCTTTGATATAAGCGCCGCTCTGATGTGCGAGTATGACTGCACAGCGCCTATTTTTCTGCCGAGCTTATCCTTGCCGCCTTTCTTGCGGCTTTTCTTGCCCGGTCTTCCAAACTCGATAATTACGCTTTCAGGATGCGCTTTTATGGCAGCTGTGTCATATCCGGCTTTCACCTTATACAGCTTGCCTGTTTTTGTTATCTGCTTCGTCAGCAGACCGCTGAGTTTTGTCGGAGAGCCGTCTTTATTTGACCTGCCCTGCAGCATTCGCCGTTCTTCGTCTATCAGTTCATCGCCGACTTCTTCAAGAATTTCAGGGATAATTTTGTTGTTCAGCTTTCTATCCATTTCGTTTACTACTTGAATGAGATCTTTAAGGTCCATTCCGGACAAGTCGAGAGTGAATAAATCATCAGACATTTTCTTGCTCCTTTCGGTGTTTTGGGTATAAAAAATCCACCCCTTTCGGAGTGGATTTTTTATATTCAGTTGTATTTTATTCGACTGTTATATTTGGAGAAACTCTCAAAACGCTACTACAGTTATTACACTTGAATTCATGCGATAACGAAATACTTTTTGCGTTTGTGACGTAATAGCCTTTTTTGCAAACCTCACATTTTATTTTTTCGCCTTTTCTTAATCGTTCGATGAGATTATATCCATTTTCCATTGATGTAACCGCCTTTCTTCCAATTAAATTCCGGATAATTATCTTTAGCAAGTTTTATAATATATCTCTTTTCAGCAACGGTCAGCGGTCTACCCGTCAAGAACATTTTTTCTTTAGCAAAGCAAACCGCTTCAGCCCATTGGTTTTGACCTATGCCATAATATAAATGTGTAGTTTCGTGTATCACCGTCTGTGCAGCCACTCTTTCATTCGCAATATTACGAGCATACAGCCTGATGGAATTTCCTTGTTGCATTCCTCTGTTAGTATGACGTACTTCGGAATAATCGAAGATCGGTTTAACACCTTTTTCTGATAATTTAGCCAAAGCATCTCTGCCAACACTTGATTTTTCCATTAAATCAACTACATTCTGCAATTCAAAATTAGAATTTTCAGAATTATTGGACACCTCGAAAACATCGGTAGCTTTTGCATAATTTATTATACTACTCTCTGTCAATTTGTCAACATCTTTTTTGCCGTTGTCAACCCCGCTACCGCTTGTAAACCTACCCGTGTGCGGATCGTGGTTATGGTTATATCTGAGCAGTATCCCTATCTCTTCAAGACACCTCTGTTCCATATCGACGAGGAAAAAGTCGTACCTGTCGCTGTGGCATAATTCGATTATACCGAAATATCCTTGTATCAGTGTCATTTTATCAGCTTTCCTATGACTATAGCCCCTGCTATCATAAAATCTTCCTTTATTCTTTCCATAATATCCTCCTAATACTGCACGAACACGCCGCAATCGCCGTTGAGTATCTCCTGCTGAAGCAGATACACGGCATTTATCAGCGACACCACCATATCGACCTTGCCGGCAGAGCGCTTTTTATTAACGTATTTATTCAAATTCGTATCCTCTGTACAGCGGGCGTTGCTGAAATTTATTTCAAGCAGTTCATTCTTTGCAAAAACGACATTTCCTGTGAGTATCTGCTCTTTGAGCCACTTTGTCGGGGCGTGAAGCACGCTTGAATGCTGTCGTATCTCTACGCACTCTATCGGATCATCGGCGCTTTCGAGCTTCTGCACCGTTGACAGCGCATTCCAGCGGTCAAAGCCGAGTTGAGCAATAATAACACCGTACTTTTCTTTCAGCGTTAGTATGTAATTCTCGACAAAGCCGTAATCTATGATGTAATCGCCGCACGCAAAGCAATCACCGTTTGCAATATGCGTTTTGTAATTAACGTGTTCCTTTACCGATTTTTCCTCCACCTTTTCCGCTGGAACAAACGCTACTGATTTAACGTATATCCTGCCCTCGTGATAGCATATCATAGCGAGCGCCGTATTATCCTCTGTCTGAGAGAGGTCAAGTCCGAGATAGACTATCTTACCCTGCCAGAACTCGTCAGGCACTTCTTCAGAGCAGTTCTGTACGGATATAAGGTCAACATAGCCTTCACTGCCGACACCCTTATATTGAATATTGCAGTGCTTGCAGAGGAAGTTCTCACGCTTGTTTTCATACAGCACGGCAAGTTGACGGTTGTCTTTCAGTTCCGAGAACAAGTCCGCATTATCAACAGCTACAGGGTTCGACTGGTACAGCACACTGTCGTTCGTCTTCCAGTCGGGTACAAGCTCAATATCCGGCTCGTAAAGCAGTGCAAAATATTTCTTGCCGGAGCTGTACACCCCGTCAAGCTGTTTCTTAGCTATATCTATTTCGTCCTTCAAGCCGTTATCATCATTCGGGTACTGTGTGGAAATAAGTATACCAAGCTTGCTCTTAAGCGTAATCTGCGATGATCTCATTGCTTCAACCGGATAGCCGTCCATCGCTCCGACCTCATCGGCAAGGAACAGATGTGCCAGCTTACCGTCCAGCTTATCCTTACTGTACGCAAGCGGAGTGTACTCTGTATCACACATCAGACAGCGTATCTCGGACCGCATAATCTTGAAATGCTTTTCAAGCAGCGGAGAGGATTTTATGATTTTCTTGATAGCAACCTTAAGTTCGCTTGACAACTTAAGGTCGGGAGCTACAGAGAACAGACGGGAAAAGCGTGGCAGTGTCAGCATACCGATGATGAATATTACCGCCGCTGTGAACGTCTTGTAGTTCTTTCGGGCGATTTCGAGCAGTCCCGTGCTGTAATACAGCTTCCCGTCTGTTTTCGTGCAAAGCACCGCATAGATAAAAAGCAGACTGTAATCCTCAAGCGATGAGTACATATCACGGCCTAAGTCCGGGTGCTGTATGGCTTTGAGCAGTGCGGTTATCTTGTTCCATTCCTGAGTGTCTACATAACCGTCATCGACAGCTTTCAGCCATTCGGCGCACTGTTTTCTGACGTATCTTCCGACCTTACCGGAGCTGTCCTGCGATGCCCACACGGCGTATTTGTACGCACGGCTGTCTTTAATCGTCATACTGTACAAACCTCTCTGTCGGGGCTTTGTACCCCATAAACGTTGCGTAGTCGTTCCATCTGTCAGTTATTTCGTAAAGCGTGGAATATGTGAATTCTTCCTCAGTCCGTCCCATAATATCTATAAACAGACTGCGGAGCTTCTTGAAGTCGGGCTTTTCTTCTGTCGGCTTGCTTCCCACTATCGGCGCAGGAAGTGCGGCGGTCGTAGCGGCAAGCACCCTGTCCTGCAGGTATTCCTGTGATAACTGTGTTGTTAGATCGGACACTATCTCGGAACGTTGTGCCGGACTGAACCCCAGCTCATCAAAGCAACACCGCAGTCCTGCTCTGATGTAATCAAGCGGCAGAGGGAAAGTCAGCTCAAACGGGCTGATACCCTTTTCTTCTGCTTCAATAAATGCTTTTATGTCATATCGCAGATACAAAGTATCTGTGATGTAAATTTTCTTGTTTAAAAGTTCTGTAAACATTGTTACTCCTTTTTGGGTATAAAAATACCGCCCTTTTTAAGAGCGGTGAAATTATTAAGTTTTGTGCAGTCAATTGCACACGGGTATAAGAAAACCGCTCACTGCTGTGGGCGGTTTATTACTATCTTATCTGTATTCCCTTTTTATAAGCCTCTCTTGCTTGATTAAGGCTCATTTTGTTTGCGCCGCCCTCATATTTAGGATTGCTCTCCTGTATCGCATCATCGCACCAGTCGCAAACATCACATATATCCATGCAATTATATGCTTCAAATTCGTATTTACCACATACAGGACACTTATGCCTTTCCTCCATGTTTTAAATCCTCCGTTCTCTGCTGTTCGTAATAAGACCGACCTTTTTGGGGCTTATACATTGTAATAACACCTTTTGTAATACTGCCCTTTACAAAGTCATTTTTAGCTATATCATAACGAATGATATTCTTGTCTTTGTCAATATGCCCGCAAATATTTTCACCAACAGGAGACTCAAGTAATTCAACTGCTCTTTTCTCATACTGCTCAGCAGTTATAATTCCGTCAATAAGGTATTCATCACTATGTGTGCGTCCGTTCTTCCAGTGGTTGTTCAATTTCTGCTTATTCTTAAATCCCTTAACCTGTAACTCGTTAGCTCCAGTCGGTTTAGGTTCTATTATACCACTTTCTCCGCCGTTGTCAACCCCGTTACCGCTTGTAAACCTACCCGTGTGCGGGTCGTGGTTATGGTTATACCTGAGCAGTATTCCTATCTCTTCAAGGCATCTGAGTTCCATATCCGCAAGGAACAGGTCGTACCTATCGCTACGGCATAATTCAAGCAGTTCTATGTATCTTAATATCAGTTCCATTTTTCACCTGTAGATAATTTTCGGGGCAGTTTCCTGCCCCGTCATATCTGTACTTTTTTACGCTTCAGCTACAATAACGCCTGAAGCGGTCGTAAACCATGCGTCAATGCTCGCCTTGTCTGTAACAGGATCAAGACCCTTTACGCAGTACATATCAACGCCTGTGTTGATAAGCGCCTTGTAGTTTGCCTGTAATGCAAGGCTGTTGAATGTTACGCCGTTCTCATCGGTCGTCTGTACGTTCTCGCCCTGTGAAGTGAACTTGCACTTGGGGAACTTGTACAGGTTTATCTTGCCGTCTGATGTCATAGTGCTGTAGATGCACATTACATCGGGTACAACATCATCCTTACCGCTTTCAAGCACTCCCGTTGCCGTGTTCACTTTTGCGCCGAAAAGTGCTACCTCGTCAGCGGAGTTTGTGTTCACAATTGTTACGTCAAGCGTACCGCCTGCCTTAGCTACATAGCTGTCAACCTCAACGCCGCTTGCATACTGCGATGCGCTGTTCATCTTAGGCGTGTATTTTGTTGTGATAAGTATGTCCTTGATCTCGGTCACATCACCGTATGCCAGTGTATCGGCGTTATCCGTTGTCAGCGGTGCATACGCAAAACGCTTGGTGCATACAGCCGACTTACGATCTGTACCCTGTGTTACTTTTGCCATAGTTATGTCCTTTCTTCATAGAGCGTAAACTCCATGACTAAAATTTTTCTGTTGGGATAAACATCAAACTGCGACAGATCGGCAGTGCCGGTAAATATACCGCCTACATTCTCTATCGCCGTCTGTGTTTTGTCATACAGCTCAATGTCTGCCTGTGGCGAGAAAACGCTCACAGACAAGGAATACTGCCGTATATTTGCCCTGCCGGAGCTGAAGAACGTATCCCTGTACGATAAATTGTACACTGCATACTTCTCCGGTTCTTCACCGTCCTCAAATTCGGGCATATAGCTGTAAAAATGCTCAAATACCGCCGAGAGTGCCGAATCAATCTTTTCTGTTATCATTGTCAGCCTCCTCTCGCCAGTATTAGCTTTATATGCAGGTCGCTGTTGGCCGCTCCGGTGTTTTCAACGTGATACCGCTTGTCATCAATCTGTACGACAGACTGACCGCTGTATTCACGTCTCCACATATACACCGTAAGTTCCGACTTGTATCCTGCCGTTTCGGCGGCATATTTTGCCGTTACGCCAGGCTCGGAAACCTTTGCGTATACGGTCTTTACCGCCCTGTCTGCTTTGCCCTGCGAGCCGTTTTTCTGCTCGGAGGATATGAGCGTGATTTTTCTGTTAAATGTCATTCTCATTCACTCCGTTCAGCAGATTTACGCTGTGCAGGGCGAGTATCTGAGCGGTCACGGGGTTCTGTGATGCTCTGTCGGACGAGAAGTCACGAGAGGAATACATATCGTTTATAAGCACTAAGTAAGCCACCGTGATGTCTTCGTATTCGTCTATCTGAGTATCATCAAGCCCCGTATAACCCTTGATATAGGATTTCGCCGCTCCGGCACAAATTTCAAGCATTCCGTCCTCGTCATCGCTGACACCGCAGAATGCTTTAATCTTTGCGCTTGTTACCTCGCTTAGCTTCACTTTTCTCCTCCTTGTCTACAGGCACTATGTACCCGCAGGAGAGCAGGTCGTTCAGCACAGGACCGGCAGGGAGCTCACGCTCCTCGCCCTTTGCCATACTGACGGTGCCTGAAAAGTTGGTCGTTGCCTTTACTGTCATAGGTTATTAGCCTCCTGCTTTCTTCATCTTAAGGGCGGCTATCTTCTGAGCGTTCTCGACCTTTGCGTCAATCTCCACCCATGCGATAACGCCGACAGCGTGCTGTGTTGCGTACTTTTCGTTGAGTATCTGGATAGACACGTCTTCGGAAGTCTTAACTGCAAGACCGCTCATATCGCCGTAGTAGATAGCAGTCTTCTCAGACGCAATAGCCGATACGCTGTCTGTTGTGTATACGGGCTTGCCGAAAAGCGTATAGCCCCACTTTGCCGTTGCATCGGGATTGAGGATATATCTGCCCTCGTTGTCCTTGAGCTTTCTTATAGCGGTTCTTGTAGCCTTATTCATGATCCAGCAGGCGTTATCCTGATATACGTCGGGAATTGTTTCCTGCAGGTCGATAAGCTCGTCTGCTGTGATAGCTGTAGCCGATGCGGTCGTTACCACCTGTGTAACGCCTGCGGCAAGACCGTCTATCTTACTTGCTGTGCCGTTGATAAGCTGGTTTTCGATCCACTTTGCCGCCGCAGTCGAAACCTCGTTTATAACGTAAGAAACGATGTCAAACTGCGAATTGTTGATGAGGCTTCTTGAAACCTTAGAGAGTGCGCCTGCAAGATAGCCCTTGAGTTCAATGCTGAGGAACTTACCCGATGTGCTTGCAAGGTCCGTAAACTCTGTGGCATACGCCATTGAGATAGCCTGCGATTCTTCATCGTAATAAGGAATCGAGAGCGTGCCGCCGAGCGTGTATCTTGTTGCCATCTGATAGATAGGGCAGATGTCGATAACCTTACGGATTATCTTGTTTGCGATAGTTGCAGGGATAACTGCGCCGTTATCGCCCTTTGTCAGATTGACATCTTCTCTTGTTTCGACTATCTGGCCTGTTCTCAGATAGTTTTCGAAGGCTCTTGTTTCCGCCTGCTCCTTGTCGGTTGCTGTGCCGTCTGACTTTGCAGAGTTCAGATTAAGAGCGTTCTGCTCCTCGATTGAGCGGATTGTCTTGTTCAGTGCCTCGACTTCCGCCTTCTTAGCGTCATAGTCTGTCTGCTCCTCTGTTGTCATCGCTCTTGTTTCTGCTGTAGCCTTATCGCAGAGTGACTTCATATCGGCGATAAGAGCATTTCTCTTTTCGATGAGTGCTTTTAAATTCATACTGTTTCCTTTCCGTCGGAGTAATCCGACATAAGCTGTAAGATTTCTATTTCCTTGCTGTAATCGGGGATAAACTCCCGGATTTCGTCTGTTACTTCGACCGTATCGTTTCCGGTGCTACGCTGTTCCGTCACGGTCGTTTCTTCGCCTCTTGTTTCTATTGACGTTGCGATGTAAGCGGGGTTGCGGTTGAGGATTGACACCTCGTGCAGTGTCAGCCCCGTAATCATTCTGCGCTGTACACCCTCGTCACACGGCTCAATGTGCGCCTGTGCTCCCGAAAAGCCGAAGCTCCACCCTGTCAGATGTCCTGCTCTCGCCTCTGCGATCACTTCTCTGTCGGTGATGTCGGCTTCTGCATGAAGTCCTATGCTATCTTCACGCAGTTTAAGCGTTCCGTCTGTAGTGTCAAGCACCTTGCTGTGATTGAACCTCAGCTCGACCTTTGGATGATCTTTAAGGCTTTTCGCAAACGTACCGCTTACGATACGCTCAACAAACGGCGTTGTCATGCCGGGCGCCATTGATGCAGGAAGCTGCTTGCTGTCACGCTCGACAGCGTTTACATATCCGCTGATGTGCATAAGATCAGCGGAACGGATTTCGATTTTCATTTTTATCACTCCTTTCTGTGTTGTGGGTATAAAAATACCGCTCTTTGCAGAGTGGTAAAATTATCAGTCTTTGCTTGTGAATGTAATCGGCACAATCATTTCAGGCAAGAAATTGATCTCGTAATGATATTTGTCAACGTAAGCACCGCTTACGTCTTCCACTGTGTACATTGTCCAGTCATTCAAATACACATAATCAACCTTGTACACGTTCGGAGCAACTTCTATCGTTACAACCAGCTCGTTTGCTTCGTTGTTTGAAATAGAAAAATTACCAATAAGCTCAAGCACTGGTTTGTCGCTCCTTGCATTGATAACCGACAACCGCCTTGTCACATTGAAGTTATCGGCTTCTTTTTGCACATTGTACGTCACTCTGTCAGCTTCCGTGCAACCACACAGAAGAACCGCTGACAGTAAAACACCGACTGCGGCAATAATAACTTTCTTAATTTTGTTCATGTTTAAAAACCTCACTTTCATATTTCAGGTATAAAAATACCGCTCCAAAAGGGGCGGTAAAATTATTAAGTTTGCTTGTATTTGCGCCGAACTTCACAAAAAACGGCTGTTTTTGCAAAGTTTGTGTTTAAAATCAGATATAATTGCAAATAAACACTGCAAATTAACATTTGGCTTTGTTGAGCCGTTTGTTATATCGTTAGTGCGCACTATGCAAGTTAAAATGAAGTGCAATCAATTGCACACGGTATAAGAAAACCGCCCTTGTTAAGAGCGGTCGTCATATTCAATTTCATTCTTCGTCCTCGTCATCTTCATCAACTATGCTTACAGGGTTATCGCAATCAATCCCGTCCATAGTTAATAGCAACCAACCGATAATATCAGAAGTGTCGGCTTTAGGGTTATCTTTAATATATGCAATGATTTCATCTATACGATCATAATGTTCTTTCGCACTTAGCAATATTCCTTGCACAAAATCATAATACGAATCGCTGACATTTTCTAAAAGCACTTTCAGTTCTTCCATATTCAAGATCTCACTTTCTTTGTAAATGTATAATCGGCAAATCCGTTATTTATAAAATAATATGCAAAGTACTCATCATGCCACAGTGTGTAATGAAGGCACTTTTTCTTTCCTGCATATTTTCTGTAATTCGTGCTTATCTCACTCGACACTTTTTTGATTTCCGCTCTGCTCATCTTAAGCGAGCCTGTGCCTGTCGCACTGCCGCCGCCCTTACTTGCAAACCGCCCTTTTTCATCGTGCTTATCGTTGTATCTCTTTTCTGCTATTATATCACCCTCATCGCCGCTTTGCAAGCCTGCATCATCAATTTTAGCGTGGCTGTCGGTGTTCGGTGTGTATATCTGCCTGGTCTTAGGGTCGTAAAGCACATCGTTAAGTCCGAGCTTGATAAAGTCAAGTCCGAGCGGCGCAAGGTTTTCCTTGAAGCGTATTTCATCCGGCTGTAAGAAGTTTGCCGCAAGTCCTATCTGATATGCCTGATAGCGTGTCAGAATATCCGCTTTCAGAAGCTCGGAAGTATCTATGATAAAATACTTGTTATGCTTCTCTTTTTCAAGCAATAGTGCCCTGTTGAGCGCCATTTCAAACGCAGACACAACAGGCAGAACGGCTGTCCTTATGCTGTTTATGTACGTTCTGTCATCGGCTCTGCCCGACAGCACATCGGGAGATAATCCAAACAGCATTGCTATCTGCTCTGCATTTGTCACCTTGTTCTGATTTAACTGCATTTCAACGGCGGTGGAGCTGCTTTCCTTGAAGTCAAGCCCGTTCTGCAGTATCATCATGCCGTCGCCGTTGTTGCTATAAAGCTTTCTCCATGCTTCACGTATAGTCTGCATCGCTGGCTCGTCTACTTTACGTTCTGTACGCAGAAATCCCTTCTTGTTACCGCCTCTGCGGCTCATCGCCTTTTCAAGCTGTAAAAGCATATAGCTTGATGTCAAAAGCGTGGGATTCTCGGCAAGTATGCTTACTCCCTTTCCGCCGTCAACGCTGTTACGGCTGAGAATGACAAAATCCCAAGGGTTGTACACTCTGCCGTCAACGAGCATACGGAGCGTCTTATAGATTGCGTCCGAATTTTTCTCCACACTCACAGCACTGTCACGGACATATCTGAGAGCCAATACCTCGTTTCCGCTCCGCTCTATGTGCATATATCCCGTTCCGTCAAGGAGCATATCACGGATAACCGCACGCTTTAGTTCTGTCGGGTTCAGAGTATCGCCCGATTCCTCGTTCAGCAGATACAGACGGTTATCCTCAGTGATTTCCACCGCTGTCTGAACCTTGTCATTGCTGTTGTACAGCCTTATCGGCAGGCTCGCTATTGTTCCGGCTATAAAATTAACAGCCGCTGAAACCGCAGGGATTTCAAGCGCCTGTTCTCTCGTTATATTGCTTATCTGCTTTAGCCCGAAAGCCACTTCAATATCAGTGCCTTCAGTGTCACGTCTGAATATCTTGTCAAACAGCCCCATTGCTCTCACCTCCCTGTAATATCTTCATTAAAGCGTCATCTTCGGACTTTTCCGCCTGCTTCGGTATTGCTCTGATAGCGGAAAGCACCGTCCAGCCATTTTCCTTTTCAATGTCGCTCATCATTTTTCGCTTCGTCATGATTTTGTCATCGCATTTCATCGACTGTGTGATAAGGCTTGTGTATGCCTTTGTAAACTTGATTATTTCACCGCTGTCAAGTTCTTCCTTGTCCTGCTGTTCTTCAAATGCGGCGTTCAATTTATCGGCGGTCTGCCGTATCACAAGCATATCCGTTTTCACCTGCTCGATTTCCGATACAAGCTCACAATAACGGTTTATCCCTGCCGAATAAAGTGCGTCGTCTTTTCCGACAACTTTAAGCAGCTTCTGAATACGTTGAAATTCTTTATGTGCCGTTTCGTTCTCTCGCACCTGCTTAAACTCTGTTAGCTTCTTTCCGGTAAGCTGTCCCAGCTCCGCATTTTTACGGCTTTCCTTTTCTTTCTTTGTCCTGTGTCCTGCACAGTTATCGATCGTTTTTGCTCCTCTCGGCATACTCAGACCTCCTTTCAAAAGTCATATTGGGAATATATCGTGTAAAGAGGTGGCGGTCAGATGTCAGACCGGGATCCCTCAAAAATCGTAAGGGTAGGGGGGTACACTATATATTGCGGTGTATAGTATTGTACCACTATATGTTGTGGTGTGAAAAATCGACGGTACAAGTCATAGTTGCCAGTTCCTGCCTGCTGATATGCCCACGCTCAGCCGCCTCGTGATGATAACGGCACAGCGTTATAAGGTTATCGTTATCAAGCCTGCGGTCATAATCGACCTTTAGCGGTACAATATGATGCACAGACAGGTCCGTGCTGTTGATAATACCTGCCGACAGGCACACCCTGCAGCAGTGACCGTCACGCTCAAGTATTTCATCGGCTTTTCTGCGCCATATCTTGCGGTTACGAAACCTATCGGCTTCGCTGTCCCGTATCTTCTGTGTATACTTTATCCCGGCTGTGCATTCTCCGGGCTTGTGGATCTTGCCACATCTTGAACATGCTTTTAACATAAATTTAAGATATAAGAAAAGCACCCTGTTAAGAGTGCTTGAGTTATTCGTCTTCGTTGTCATCTTCATCAACTATACTTACCGGGTTATCGAAATTGATCCCGTCGAAAGTTTCCGAATCCCAACCCAAAATATCAGATGTATCGGCTTCGGGATTATCCTTGATATATGCGATAATTTCATCTATCCTGTCATAATGCTCTTTTGCACTTTGCAACATAGCTCGTACAAAATCATAGTATGAATCGCTGACGTTTTCTAAAAGCACTTTTAATTCTTCCATAGTTATGATTTCTCCTTCTTGAAAAATACATAATCAGCAAACCCGTTGTTTATAAATCGATACTGATAATACTCATCATGCCACAAGGAATAATGAACACACTTTTTCTTCCCTGCATATTTTCTGTAATTCGTGCTGATCTCACTTGACACTTTCTTGATTTCCGCTTTGCTCATTTTGAGCGAAGCGCCGCTACTGCTTGCAAAGCGCCCCTTGCTGTCATGATTCTTGTTATATCTCTTTTCTGATATTATACCACTCTCTCCCGAATTGTCAACCTCATCTCTGTGATAAACATATACGGTTTTGATAAAACTGTAGTCAAACGACCGATATTCTATTATTCTCATAACGTTCTCCGGATATAGAAAAAGCACCCTGAAATACAGAGCGCTTGAAATATTCTCACCGTCCGCACGAAAGAATCAGAAGAGCGGACGGCTCGACTAAGAAAAAGGAGGCCCAATGGATACTCTTGTACGCATAATTGACAGAAAAGGTGACCTGGCGGCTTATTAGCCGCTCCTCGGTCACTACGCTTTCGCTTCTTTTCTATCGTAATCATATCACAGATGCAATAGGACATTCAAGGACATCTTGCACCCTCAGAAGCGCTTTACCGTGAAGTCGGCATATCTGCTTATACGAGTAGTGCATCTCGCAGGCAATATACTCAAACGTCTTACAGTTTATGTACCTTGCTATCAGTATCAGCCTTAACCGCTCATCAGATACCGCAGAGACAGTGCGCTCTATCTCAGCTTTAACACGGATAAGTTCGTCTATCTCTGCGTTTATCTCCTGCTCCAGTGCTGCAATTTTTGCAACAGCCATACCCACCTTGTCAGATACCCCGCTGCTGTGCCCTCCGCCTGATGACGGCGATATGTTGGTAGCGAGCTCCCGAAGCTGTCGTTGCTGATCTATCTTCTGATTTATGCGTATATTGATGAGATGATAGCGTGACAGATATTCTTTAGCGGTCATTAGCATTCTCCTTGCTGATAAAGGTTTCCTTCAAGTCGATAATCTGTCCGTTTTCAACACGCTCCGTTGCAGTATGAATATTTACCACTGTGCGATTTTTATCAATTTTCCGCTGACCGACAGCGGTAACCGTTATCGCTTCATCGTAATAATCAGGTAGTATTAGTGTTACCGTTTTCATTGTGCCTCCTTTGTCATGATAGCCTCATCGCAAAACTCTTTTGCAGAACAGTCTTTGCAATCTTCTGCTATTGGATGTCTACAGTAAAATCCGCATTCTTTCACCAATGCGATTCTGTCTTTCGGATCTGACCAGTCCATTTCTGTTTTTCCCTCAGCGTAATACTTGTCCATTTGCGGTACTCGTCTTACTTCAATATCGCAGAAATTTGCACCTTCACAGCAATCGGTAATTAATGCGGCTGATTTTGCTTTGCCTCGTGTTTCAGCAAAGACGACTGTTGTCCTAAAATTAACAGTTTCTTTTGCAAGCCAAGCTTTCATCATGCTATCTTCTCCAATTACCTCCGCTATCATATTATCCATAAGTTCCTCAAGCTCCTCTGGCGATATTCTGTAAGTTACAATGCGATTGCCAAGTAATGTCGTTGTCGATTCACTTGCCGTCTGCTGAAAACGGCAGACAAACTCTCTGATTGTATCTGCGTTGCTTCTGTCAGGAATTTTACGCCCACAGAACAGGCAGGTTTCGGTTGCTATCTTACTCATTAGTTTTTGCCTCCTCGAATCGTTCTATATCGTTTGGGGTGTCTATATTGACGATAATCACCTTTTCAAATGCTTTTTCGGCTACTTCGTCAAGGTATTTTTCAAGTTTCTTTCCGTTCTCCTCGTTTTCGTTATACTGCTCCTGTGTGTAATGTCCGTTTTTGAGCGAATACTCGTTGATACACGGCTCATAGCCGAATTTCTTGCACAGTTCATCGTCGTTGTAATCGTAAAACTGCTCTTTGAATTCCTCACGGTCATCAATAAATCGGTCGTTGTACAGTACAAATTCTCCGAGTTCTACGCTTCCGAAATAGCCTACCCAACGGCTGTAACTGTCGTCACCGACTACTTCTCCGTCTACCATTGCAATAATGGGTAGCTCCGGGTGATCTGCTGCAAGTGTTATAAGCTTCTGAATGTTCTCTGTGATGTTCAGCTTATCAAACTTTTCCATCTTCTATGCCTCCATTCTTGGCAAGCCGGAAATCGTGACGCTATGTTTGACATAGTGATATTCGCTCTGCGAACCCTGCGTGCTGTCGGTTACTGCCGCATCGTTCAGCTCTGATTCAAGCTGCTTGATGCACTTGCAGGTGTAACGGTAATCTTTAAGTTTCTGCTTTGTCATTCTATCACTCCCCATAGTATCCGAAATCGTACAAATCATTCTCACGCACAATTTTTAACTCACCATCTCTTGCCTCTACAGCCCACAGCTGAGGATAATCTTCCGTCACAAGAGCTGTGACAAGCGTAACACTGCCATACCTATTGTGGCTGGCAACGCAACCGGGTCTCATTTCGCACTCGTAAAAACTACTCATTTAAATTTCTCCTTTCAAATCCTTCCTCGCCGGTCATCAGCTCAATATACTCTGTCATTTTCAACCTCCTCCATATTCACGACAGACAAGCTGTCCGCTTTTCTGTCTTTAAGTTCAAGCACATAATACCAGCCTCTTATCTTGCTGTAACGGGATATGACACCGCTTATTGTGTATTCGGCGGTTATTCCTCCGTGTGTATGCCTTACGGTCTGACCGCTTACCATAGCCTGCTGAACTTCGTCAATTGTCATTTCAGCACCTCGACCTTGATATATATTCCGGGATTTGCCGCCCAGAACTTTTCGCATATCTCGCTTGCAACAAGCGCATCATCAGTCCAAAAACCGCATATCGTCATGCAGTCCTTCAGCATTTTCTGAAGATTGTCGGTATCGGGCTTTGTTATACGATACTCTCCGTCTTTGTGCTGTTCTTTCGGGAACAGCCACTTTGCCGTCAGCCTTACGCCCTTTTTATACGGCTTGTCGGGCTTATGCTGAGAAAGGTACGCTGTCAGTTTAGCCTTTGCCGATCTGACTTCGGGCGGATCATAGAATATCGGCTTGCCGTGAGAAACCGTTACTTTGTGTTCCTGTGCCGTTACCGTAGGCGGTATCATCGGCATAAAAAAGCTCAAGCTGTTATCCATATATTGACATCTCCTTTTGAATTTTGAATCAGTGCTTTTGTCACAGTCAGGGGAAGGAGTCGTCGTGCGTAGCTGTCGCACGACTACTTCACCCTGTGACCGTCAGGGAAAGAAAAAACCTATATACGTAGTATATAGCATTTTCCCTGACAGTGAAAATCTCGATAATTCACCGACTTTTTCACTCTGTAGGGAAAGTGAAAATTCTCGACTTTTTCACTGACAGTGAAAGAAATTTTCTCGACATTTTCCCTGTCAGTGAAAATGAAAATCACCGAGATTTTCCCTCGCAGTGAAAGTTTTCACTTCGACTTTTTCCCTACCTCGTTATCGTCGATCCAGAAACCGCCGTGCTCTTTTATACGGTTTCGGACCGTCTTTTCGGTCACGCCCATATACTCGGCCATACCGGATAAAGTAACCTTGCCGTCAATCATGCAAGCATCAAATGCCGTTTCGAGCGATTCTTTACGCTCGTCCTTACGTTCCTTTTCGGTCTTTTTCTTGCTGAAATTCTTCTGCCAGCCTACTGCTCTGCCGTCATCGGGCTGTATGTCTTTTAGTACGTCGGTCTTGTCTATACGATGAACGGGATAATCAAACCACACGTTCACCGGCGGGAACTTCGGAAACTCTCGGAGCGTGCCTTCTATACGCCACGCTGTACGGCTCTCTGTGCGTTTTTCACACTTGGCAATGAAATCACACACATGCTTATAATCTGCGTCCGGCACGGCGTTTCTGAGCGCTTCACGCATCTGCTTTGCACTGCATATATCATCCTGTGAAACATCGTCTTCGTGTCCGCATTTCTTCAGTTGGTCATAGCATATCTTGCAGGTCATCTTGTCTTTTTCGTGCTTTATTATGCTGTCGGTAAGCTCCAGTTCCGTAAGGTCAAGCAGTGCATCGGGATCTCTTGCGAATACACCTGAACCCGAAGCTCTGTCCATTGAACGTTTACCGCCCTGTGCGCCTTTAGAATGGTGGTGGCAGTATATCACCGCACAGCCAAGCTCCGTGCACACCTTATCAAACTGATTGCAGAAATGCGCCATCTGATCGGCACTGTTCTCGTCACCGGTAATAACCTTATAAATCGGGTCTATGATAATGGCGATATAGTTCTTCTTGCTCGCACGGCGGATAAGTTTCGGTGCGAGTTTGTCCATCGGCACACTGTGTCCACGCAAATTCCAGATGTCAATATTCCCGAAGTTATCAGGTTTTAACCCCATCGCCGTGTAAACATCTTTGAAACGGTGCTTGCAGCTTGCGTCATCAAGCTCCAGGTTGACATACATTACTTTGCCTTTTGCGCATTGCCAGCCGAGCCAATTTGCCCCCTCGGCTATCGCAATGCACATCTCGATAAGTGCGTAGGATTTACCCGCTTTTGACGGTCCTGCAATAAGCATTTTATGTCCTTGTCTAAGCACACCGTCAATAAGCGGTGGAGCAAGCTCCGGCATATTATCCCACACATCCGCTAAATTTTCAGGATCAGGCAAATTATCATTTACACTTTCTATCCATTCCCGCCACTCATTCCAGCCCGATTTACCGATATTAGTGTCAACTATGTACTGCCTGTTTTCACCACGCTGAACACCGGGAAGACGTGATAATCTTGACGGATTACGATTCTGCGTATCGGGTGACAGTCCGTTTTTCTGACATATCTGATACAGAAAATCTACACGTTTACGGTATTCATCGTAATTTGCGGCATCTACCTTTACAATAGCGTGCAGCGATTTCTTTCCGCTGTACACAAGCACAGCTACTGGCAGTTCAAGCTCACAGATTATGGCGTGCTGTTTTTCTATATCTACATTGTCGCTTTCAACAAGCGCATATCTGTATTCGGTTACGTTTTCATTCTTAACGCCTTTACCGTCAAGAGGGTTGAAACGTATCCACGCCCCAGCCTGCGTGTTGTAATCACCGAGAACGGAGCCTATATCGCCGTCACACTGCGACAATGATTCGATAAGCTGACCTGCCGTGCGGTCATAATAGCCTTTGTTGGCAGGGATGAATTTACCGTCTTTTTCGTAGCTTTGCACAACATATCCGACATTTTCGCTCTGCTCGAATAATGCTTCAAGGTATCTGATTATTTCTCTGTGAGGCTGCCAGTCTGTCGGAGCGTTTATTTCTTTGCCCTCTATCCAGTTTTTGTTTACAACAACGTGTTCATCGTGATGTTCGTATGATATTTCATCGTCCCAGTCAAGCTCACGGTCTTCTCCCGTGCCGAACATCATTCCTCTGTCCTTAGCCATCTGAACTATGGTAGCGCCCGTGACAGGCGAGGAAGAGCCGTTGAAGCTCTCCCATTTCTTTTCACATTCGCCTTTATGGTATCTGTTGTCATTTGCCGACCAGTTATCCCATACGGTAACGGAATAGCCCTCTTCTTTGAGTGCCATACCGACATTCACCCATTCCTGATAGGAAAGGTCTGACGGGCTTATATATTTAAGTGCTTCGTTAAGATCAAAATCAAATTCCGACATCTGAATTATTCACCACCTTCGGTTCATAGCTTGCAGGATCTATTCCGTTCGGAACGTGCCAATTGTTAGCCGCTATTCTGTCAATCAGATTTCTTGCACTTTCAAACTGCCATGTGCCGACGTGCTTAAAGCCCCTGCTTTCGAGAAAACGTATCTGCTTCGGTGTTGTAAGTCCGAGAGTGCGCCGTTTGCCGAGCCTGTCCAGCAAAAGCTGAGCTTTACCGGCATTGTCAATTTCATCGGGGAATATACCGAGCTTTTCAAGCGTTGTTTTCTGCTTGTCCGACGGCGGAGAACACTCCCAGCCGAATGCCGGAACATAGGAAGATAAGTCTTCCGCCTGAATGCTCATTTCATACTGGAGAGGATCTACAAGTTTTCTCTTGCGTTTTTTCATTTCCGCAAGCTGTTTTGCAAGCGCTTCCTCACGCTGAGTAACTACATCTTCTTTTGCCTTTTCTTCTGCCTGTTCAATATCAACCGGCATACCTGCCGCCGCAATATTTTCGGTCATCTTTTCGGCAACTTCAGGGCTTTCACATATCAGATGTGCAGGACGGCACAGCTCGTGCCTTTCTGTGTGCCACAAAAAGTCAAGAAGCAACAGATCTTTCTTACCCTCACAAAGCCTTGTTCCTCTGCCGACCATCTGACAGTACAGCCCTCTTACCTTAGTAGGTCTGAGAACTATTACGCAATCAACGCTTGGACAGTCCCAGCCTTCCGTCAGAAGCATTGAATTACACAGCACATTATATTTACCGCTATCGAAATCAGCAAGAACAGTACCTCTGTCAACGCTGTTTCCGTTGACTTCTGCCGTGCGGAAGCCTTTTTCGTTAAGTATCTTGCAGAATTTCTGACTCGTTTTTATAAGCGGCAGAAATACTACCGTTTTACGTTCCTTGCAATATTTCAGCATTTCATCCGCTATCTGATACAGATAAGGGTCAAGAGCCGTGTCAATGTCACTCGCCTTATAATCTCCTGCCTGAGTACCGACACCTGTCAGATCGAGTTTCAGAGGAATGGTGAGTGCCTTTATCGGTGACAGATACCCTTCTTTGATAGCTCTCGGCAAAGTATATTCATACGCCAGGCTGTCGAATACCTGTCCGAGATTTTTCATATCTCCTCTGTCCGGTGTTGCCGTAACTCCGAGTACCTTAGCTTCATCAAAATATCCGAGTATCTTCTGATAGCTGTCCGAAATGGAATGATGTGCTTCATCAATTATGATCGTATTGAAATAGTCTTTTGAAAACTGCGCAAGTCGCTTTTCTCTCATAAGCGACTGTACAGAGCCTACCGTTATACGATACCATGAGCCTATACAGCTTTCTTCCGCCTTTTCTACAGCACAGCCAAGCCCGCAGGCATTCAGTATCTTGTCTGCCGCCTGTTCAAGCAGTTCGCCCCTGTGTGCAAGTATAAGTACCCTTTCGCCGTTGCGGACACGGTCTTCTGCGATTTTTGCGAAAACTATCGTTTTACCGCAACCCGTAGGCAGTACGAGCAGGGTTTTTGAATTGCCCTGCTCCCACTGTGAAAGTACCGCTGTTTTGGCTTCTTTCTGATACGGTCTTAATTCCATCAGAATTTACCCGGTGTAAATACACCCGCCTGAGAGCTTGCAGGTGCCTGAGAAACAGTCTGTGCCGGTGACGGCTCATAGAATTTTTTTATTCTGTTAGACTGCATTTCTTCGCCGTTCTTGTTCTTCCAAGTATCTATGTACACCTTGCAACGACCTTTGGCACCGATGACGTTGTTCCAGTTCATGCGAAGCGGTTCGCCGTATTTCTTCTGACCTATGCCGATAAAAAACGCTGAAAGCATACCCTCGCACTTGCTGTGCAAAAACAGATTATGCTGAATTGTAGTTGAGCCTTCCGGAGCATCTATATGAATAGATACTACAGCCTTGTTGCAAGGGGGAAGTTTTTCGCTTCCCTCATGCCTTGCACGCTCGAAACCTGTTATCGTAAAGTCGTAGTCACCTGCGGGAAGAAGCGTAAAATCGCTTTCTTTCTCGATCACGTCATCCCAGCCTAATTCTTTTTCAATATCACTCATGTTATTTCTCCTTTCGTTTATCAGAACGGGTAAGCCTCGTTCTCATAGTCTGTCATAAGCATTTCCGTTATCATTGCTTTTACCTGCTCCCATGCCCCGATAAGCACGCCCTCGATAAATTCCTTGGGGTAGTCCTTTATCGGCATATCGGCAGGGAAATAGCCCTTGCTTGCTACTGCCGCTCTTATCTGCTCTTCCGTTATGCTGTTTGCTGTCATAAGGTCCGCAAGGGCTTTGGGTATACCTGAGTTTTCCTGCGTTATTGTCGGAGCAGGAACCGGCGTTACATTATCATTCGTGGCGGTTGTTGCGTTTTCTGTGGCTGCCACTTTTGCAACAGGCGCAGTCTGAACGGTGGCGGCAGACTGTGTGGCAACATTTCTTTCGATAATGTGCTTTATCTGCCCGTACTCCATCGGAATTTCTTCCGGCAAACCGTAACGGTTCTTTGCGTCCCAGCAGGGATGATGTGACGTGTACATTATGCGTCTGCCGCCCTGCGCCTTATGCTTTTTACCGTCCTTGTCAACCGCTACCGAAATAGTCTTGTAGTTTGCGAAAAGCACCATATCAGCCCATTCTTTAACAAGAGGAGATATAAGATTGGTTGTCTTCTTGCCGAGCTTCAGCTCCCAGCGGTCATAGCTTCCGAGCTCATCAGGCTGTTCAAACTTTCTGAGGATAGCGTGAGCCGTGAGTACAACGTTAACTCCGGCTTCGATAACATCTTCAAGCAGGTTAAGGAACCTGCCGAACTCTTCCTTTTCATACACATAGCCGTTGCCATAGCCAAAATCTTCGATACCCTTTTTGTCGTACTTATCGCAGATAGATTTGATACAAAGCTGTTCTGCCCAGTCTATCGTATCAATTATAAGCGTGGAACAGGGCTTATTGAGCTTGACATACTCGATCTGGCTCTTAAGCAGCTCCCACGATGTCGGTTTATCAAAACGGGCAACGTCCATTTCCTTTGTACTGCCCTCGGTGTCTATAAATAACGGATTGGGAAAATGTGATGCAAATGTTGACTTGCCTATTCCCTCAGGACCGTATATAACCACCTTCTTGGCGGTTTCGATTCTGCCTTTAGTGATGTTCATTGTTGTACTCATCAGAATGTACCTGCCTTCCATGTTGTAGTTTCTTTCTTTTCAACCGGCTTTGAATAGCCGTCCTCGATTATGATACTGCACTCGTCACCCGTGCTTACTCTTGTGGCGATTGCCTGTAAGCCCTCGCTTTCAAGCCATCTGCCGAATTCGTTCAGCGTATCGGTATCCATCTGTTCCAGCTTGTCTATTAGCACAAATCCGCAATTAGGATTGAGCTTGCGGACAATTGCGGTCGCAACCTTGAGCTGCTCCGAGCCGGACATATTATCCCATTTAAAACCGTTGTATGTAAGCTCGCCGTTATCTACCGACAAGCCCTCAAGCAGTAAGTCTGCCCCATCGAGAAGATCTGTTTTAGCTTTTCTGACAGACTGTATTTCTTCGGTAAGCTGTATATACTGAGTTTTATACGCTTCAGCGTCAAGTTCAGCTTTTTCACGGTCAAGATTTGCACGGACCTTTGCGTTTATCTGCTCAATATCTGCTATACTCCGTTCAAGCTCTGCCGTGCTCTCGTCTGCAAGGTCTTCAGCGTCACGATGTGCGGTTTCTGCGTTTGCCGTTGCCGTTTCAAGTCTTGCCTGTGCTTCTTCGTATGCCTTCCGAGCCTGTTCAAGTTCTCTGTCGTACTGTTCTCTGAGCTGTCTTTTACGCTGATTTTCGCCGTTCCTTGCAAGAATATCCTGCTGCTGTCTGATAAGCTCGGTTGCAGACACAAACTCTTTCGGAGCATCTGCGAATACCGGCATTTCCTTAGCGTATTTCTTCTTCTGATCCGCTATCTGACCGATAGTGTGACGCTGATTGTACAGCTTCTGTTCTTCGTTTTCAAGCTCATACAGCTTATCGCCGACACCGATTATTCTGAGGAGCGTGTCCGCCTTTTCCTTGCTGGACCGGTCGAGGAACTTAGGAAGATCAAGTGCAAACTGCTCCACAAATTCGTTGAGCAACTGCTGACCGCCCTTGTTGCCGTCCGGATCAATAACCTTGAGCGTACTGTTATTGCCGCTCCTGACTACCTTTATACCGTTGCTGAGCGTAACTTCCATGTGGGGCGGAATCACAGAGCCTTCCCGCACAGCCTGTGACGGTTTCAGCCTGTCGCCGCCGAGTGCCCAGGCAATAGCGTCAAGTACCGATGTCTTGCCCTGATTGTTCTTACCGCCGATTATCATAAGACCGTTCTCGGCAGGTGTTATCTGTACCGCTTTTACTCGCTTGACATTTTCGATTTCAAGTGAACTGATTTTTACTGACATTTGGTTTTCCTCCTTATAACTTAATTTGCTTCGGGATCGTATTCATTATCAAGTCCCGTTCCTTTCAAATCAACCATTTCTGCAAAATCATCATAAGCGCAAGGTCGCACGTCAAGAAGTGTAAGCTGTTCTCCTGCTGCATCTATCATTCTTGCTGTTCTGCCTAAATCGGTTGTTGCCGCTAAAATATTCTGATTTTTCTTCATTTCAAAGAGCTTGTTTAACTCATGCTTGTATCCATACTGATCCATACAAACACGATATGCTTTCGGATGTGTTTGCCTAAGAACAGATAAATGATTATCTTTGAACTGAATATCCGTACCGCAAAACATACATCCGTTGCGCTTGATATACTTTTCTTCGCCATCCTTATCGGTGTATGTAATGTCATAAAGGCTCGAATACTCTACATCATATTTATGGATATACTCCCAAATGTCATCATCGGTCCACATCGCAATCGGCGATACATGATAGAATGAGCCGTCTTTAACATGAGGTCTATGGCTTGCAAAAATATGACCTCTTGTTGCTACATTTACCATTCTTGTATGGCTCTCTGCCGCCATAAGTCCCTTTATAATAACATCGCAATCAAGCTCTGCTTGTATCTTTTCACTCGGTTTCTTTTTGAGTAACGTGCAACAATGCTGAGAGTATTTACATTCTCTCAATGTGTCGTAATACTCTTTCAGTTCATCTTTTTCCGAAGACGTGTCTGAGTATTTCAAAAAGCATTCGATGTTTATACGATGAGCGTCAAGTTTTGACGCAGACTTACCGAGAAGCGGAGCGCCGTACTGCTCCAAGCAGTATGCAAATGTCATCTTTGTACCGATTGGGAAGCAATTAGAACGGTCGAGGATATATCCTCTCTTTTCTGCTGCTTTAATCAATGCTTTCTGACCTTTCAACTTTCCGTCCGGCTTTAAGATTTCATCAAGTGCGTTTTCTTCTTCAAGTCGCTGTACTATCTTTTTTGCGAAATCGTATCTAAGTTCAGGTTCTTTTAACTCAAGAAACTTAGTTTCTTTGAAGCGTTCTCCGAAGTGTTCCTTGCCATAGTTCCGTGCAAATTTCAAGCTCTCAGGAAATTCAACGCCTGTGTTACCGAATATACAGAATGTTTTTGAAAACTCTGTTGGCAAAAAGCGTTCTATAAGATCAGCAACAACCGTGCTGTCCTTCCCGCCTGAAAAAGCAATTGCCACATTGTGACGACTCAGAGCATACGCTTTTCTGAGAACATCCACAGATAGATGTATTTTCTCTTCAAGAGGCTTTTTCTGCGCCTCGATTATTTCTTTAAAGGTGTAATTGTCTTTTATCAATTGACATTCCTTTCATGCTGTGATATAATCACTGTAATAACGTTTTTATTTGTTTTATGGCTGTCCTTGTGACAGCCTTTTTTCTTTATACTGATTCTCTACCGACTACCGTAAAAGTCGTATCGGCTATATCTCGGTACTCGTAGCATTTCTCTGTGTTTTTCACGCCGATGCGGTGAAAATGAGTTACCGTCACACCTTTCCTGTACGCTTCACAGCGTTCGAAAACAAACTCGCACCGGTTACCCTCAATGCCGTATTCGGTAACAAACACATCACCGAATTTCATCTCAGAGACCTTCTTGATGATAGGCTTCTCATATCTGATCATCGTCTTCCTCCTCGTCAATCATCTCGACCTCATCGACAACACCGACAAGAGCATTGACAAGCGCCATTGCCTCATTTATTGCATCAAACGTAGCTGTTACCTTGTACTTCATTTCTTCTTCCCTCTCTTTCTCTGTATCTCCGCCACCTGTCTTGCCCGACGGTAGTTTTGCTGCTGCTCAAGCGTTGCTCTCGCTTTCCATGCAACATACTCACCATATGTCATGCCGTGATCGGTGGCTTCTTTGGCGATTCGCTCAAGATCTGTCATCGTGCCCACCCCCTATCATATCCCTATACCACTCTCGCACCAGCCACCCCAGCCCGTACCAGACCGCAACAGCGACTATTGCAACGGGTAACATCTCACCGCCGATAGCCTTGTAGCCACGCTCGGCGTATGCTAACGCTGACATCGGGCAGTAGATTGCAATCGCCGCCATTGCTGTTACCCACGCTCTCAGGAGCTGGGCGAGTATGTAGGCGATTATCTTTCCTATCTTCATGCTATCACCCCCGTGTTAGAAATGCTTTCAAGGTAATCCTTGAGATCGTGCTTATTTATCAGCCAACGGCGAGAAAACTTAGAGCCTTTGATTACGCCGTTTGCCGCTAAGCTCCTGATATGGTCATCTGTCGAGTGTAACAGATTCGCCACTTCTCCTGTGGTCATCAGCAACGGGAGTTCGTCCCAGTCATAGATGACTTTGCTTTTGTTAAAAAACTTCATAATGTACCTCCTTCGTCTATGAATAGGAACCGGAACTTACACCGCAATATATTTGTTTATAAAATATGTCTGACCTTTCCCGGTTACCTTTGTTGTACGATTTATTCTTACAGAACCATCAGGATTGTTCACTGTGCTTTCCTTGACCTCAAATAAACCCATTTCCATCGCTCTTTGTGTCGGCATATTATGTGAATTGCCACCCTTTATCAGATAGCCGTCCTGCCTTAACTGCTCGAATAACCTTTTCTGTCCTGTCTGAACGCCGTTTTGCTTAAGGATTTTCGCTAGGTCGCCTATCAGTATTGATGTGTGTGCCGTTTCGACTGCTTTTGCAAATAACACTTTAGGCTTGTCCTGCTCAACCTGTGCTTCTAACTCTATTCGCTTTGCTTTTTCTTCCTTGAGCTTTGTTGCAAGCTGTATCAGAAAGTCCGGAGACGTCAGCGCATGCTCAAGTGTATCGTCTGTCATATATGCACCGTTTCTGCGTATTGTTGGCAACACCTCGTCAAACACCCAGCGCTCAAACTGCTCAGCCGTAGGGAGCTTGCTGTGTGCAATAAGACGATAAACATTGCCCTCGTTGATAAATTTTGCCTGCTGTTCTCTGCCCATGCTGTCTATGAGGGGGTAAATCGCCACCCCATTTTCTTTGCAGTGCTGAATAATCGCTTTCTTCGGGTCTGCATATCCCAAAGCAACTGCGATATCCTTTCCGCAGAACAGCACTGTGCCATTCTCCTCGATTGTTCTTATCTTGCCAAACTTGGCATTGTCGAAAATCTGTAAATTGTTCATGTATGTCCTCCTTTAATCTTTAAAAAATGGTATGTACTTTTTATCACAGTAAACTAGTTTTACTCCTAATTCATCTGCAATTTTTTCAGCAACCTTTCGACTGTTATTTGCCCCGCACATAAAACATTTAATCGTGCTT
>ERZ1034962.174-NODE-174-length-37108-cov-504.023831_pt1 | contig 37108 bp, 60 predicted proteins | sample MGYA00520696_ERZ1034962 | MGnify/ENA primary metagenome ERZ1034962 (study PRJEB33766, sample SAMN09781770) | gut metagenome | biome: gut microbiome | host: Homo sapiens | place: Madagascar | study: EMG produced TPA metagenomics assembly of the PRJNA485056 data...
TTCCAAGGGCATCGCCCAAACTTTCTGACCCCGGGGAGGGGTCTGCAAGGAAGCCCCGCGCGACGCTCTCGCGACGCGCCCGAGCGCCCAAGCCTACTGCCACACCGCCGCGCCGCGGCGCTTTGATTTGCTGCGATTCTCGTGCATTTCTTGCGCCGTCTTGCGGCTATGGCAGCTGTGGCAGAGGCTCTCGAGGTTGCTACGGTCGCAGAACTTTGACCAGTCGCCCTTGTGGTCGACGATGTGGTCCACATCCGTCGCGCGGATCCGCCGCCCGTGCCGGGCGCACTCGCGGCAGAACGGCTCGCGCAGGAGCTGCGCCGGCCGCAGGTCAAGCTTCCACTCGTTGGTCTGGTACATCCAGCGCCAGGACTGCGCTTCTTCACTGCGCCGGTCGCCGCGCGGCCGATGGGCGTCGCAGTATCCATCGCTCACCAGCACGCAGCAGCCGGGATGCCGGCAGGGTCGGAGCGGCTTTAAGGCCATCGGGCTATCACCTCCGGGCAAAACAAAAAGCCTGCACCGACACAAACCGCATACAGCGGATCATGTGGCGCAGGCGCTAAGGCACAGGCACTCGTCGATATTCACGATGGACTCCATCCGGCAGCACTTGCAGTAGACCGGCAAGTCTTTTGCTCTGGTTCCGGGATCGAGCCGAAGGACTTTGCCGCGCCCGCATCTCGGGCACATCAGCCATCCGTCCTTTGTGACCAGTTTACCATCATTTCGTTTTGATTGCAACACTTTTTGCCTCCTTTTTGCCTCTTGTCTACAAATAAAGCATAGCGTACAAGTAGTGACGTTCTATAGAAGTATTATCTTAGATTCATTAGTCTAAAATAAAAGTCCTTGCGTTTTCCGGCGGTTTTGCGATCCAGTCCGCGTACTCGATGCGCCACGCCGCCATGCCGTTCACCTCGCGCGCCAGCGGCCGAGAGCGCTCACTCCAAAAGGTCTCACGCGGCATCGCGGGCGCTCGCGTCTGCACGCGCACCGTGCGCGGAGGGATCAGCTGCCGCATCCCGCGCGCCACGCCCCACGGATGCTTGCCGAGCGGGATCATCTCGTCCGGCTTGCAGAAGTACCGCGCAAGCCGCCGGTAGCCGCCGTCGCGGCTGAGCACGGGATACTCCTTATAGCCCGGATTGACGAAGCCGTAGCCCCACAGGAACTGCACCACGGCAAACGGCAAATCGTCCTCGCTTGCCACAAAATGGATGTGCCAGCGCTTGTTACTGTGCCCCGCCTCCACCGCATAGACATAGCGCCGGATGCTCGGGTCGAAACGCCGCACGCGCTTGCAGAACGCAGCAAAGCACCGCTTGACGTCCTCAAAAGACGCCGGCAGGTGCGCATCGTCGAAGGTCAAAACATAGTGGACGCCCAGATAGCCGAAGAGGGCGAGGTAGAGTTCCAGTTTCTCCGCGCTGGAGCTCCACATAGAGGGCAGCGCGGGCGAGCCGCGGCATTGCTGCTCGCCCGCCCACGAAACGAGGCGGAAGCGGTCGGTGGTGTAGGTCTTCGTCAGCGGCCCGCTCCGCTGCGTGACCACGCACAGCTCACTCATACATGCTCCCGACCATGCCGGCGACCGCGCCGGTCATGTCGCCCTCAATAATGTACTGCCTGCGCAGCTCGCAGAGCGCTTGGGCAAATTCATAGCACAGGTCGTAATACAGCACCGCGTGTGATATCCTTCCATCGCACAAGTTCGCGGCCTTGACCGCATCATTTCGGTCGCAGCCGACGCTCATCAGCAGCTTGATCATCCGTTTTCTTGTCATTTCACGCCCTCCGTTTGCTTCTGGCGTCCGCGCTTCTTCGGCAGCGGCTCGCCGGCCTCGCGCAGAATCTCCTCAATGCGCTCCTTCGAGCAGGCGTTGAGATCCGCAAGCACCGTGATCTGCGCCGCTGGCTTCGCCGCCTGCCGGTAGGACGCCACAATCTCGCTCTCGCTCATCGGCAGAGCATGAGAGCGCGGCGCGCCGCTCCGCACCGGAGGGCTTCTCAAAATCGGCGCCGGCTTGGCTGGCGCATCCGGCTGAGGCTTCGGCGTTTCCGAGGGAACCTCCGCCCGCTCCGGTTCCGGTGCGGTGCCCGAATCGGGCACCGAGCGGACGACTCGCCCGCCAACGACCAGCCCGGCGCCTCCGCCCGCAGGCGTTGGCCTCGACCCGCCGATCACGACAGGAACGGCGCTCCTCGCAACCACCTCCACCGCGCCGAGCGCGGGGAAATCCTCGACCGCGTAGGTCGTGCCGAGCGGCAGCACCAGCGCGCCCGCGCCGAGCGCGTCGCACACATAGGCGCGGAACGCCTCGAGCGCCTTGACGTCGGCGTGCAGCTCCGGCAGCTTGACGATCAACACCTTGCTTCCCGTCATAGTGTCGCTCCTTTCAGCGCCTTGCGCAGGTCAATGAAGCGCCCGCCAAGCCCCTTGTCCACAAGCTCCTGCAGCACGTCGAGCGTCAGCTCGGCGTCCTTGGCGCTGTACACGTCCTCGCACAGGCTCTCCATGTCGCACAGCTTTGCGGCCGCGCCGTAGAGCCGCGCCGGGCAGGAGAGCAGGCTCACGCCCTCAATGCCCCACGCCCCGTCCGGCGTCTTGTAGGTCAGTCTCCGAAATTCAGCCATTTTTGTCACCTCCGTCCATTTTAGCCCCGCAGTTGGGGCAGTAACCAAAATGGTTGATTACCTGTGCGTAGTATTCCTTGCCGCAATTCGAGCATTTCGCAAAGCCCTGCCGCCAATTACCGTTCTCGTCAAAACACGGCTCGAAGCACCCATGCACCACCGGCACAGCATAGCCAGCCAACCGTGCCAATGCCCTTTCGCAGATCGGGCATAGGGGCTCGCGTTTATTTACTGCCGCAAACCACGACCCGCACGCTTTACAATCAGGCATCATTCTCCATCCTTTCCCGCAGCCGCCGGACCTTGTGTGCCCGCTGTTCCGCCACCGCGTCCTCGACCTCAAACTCGATCGCCATCTGGTCGAGCATGATCCCGACGTCGGCGAGCTCCTCGGCAATGTTGGCGAGCGTGTCGCCGTCCACGCGCCCGCGCAGGAATTTGCACAGCACATCCTGCAGCTCGGCCATTTCCTCAAAGACCATTACGATCTGCGCCTGCGCGCCGTAGCGGCTGAGCGCCGCGCAGAAGGTCTTGCGTTCCATGTCAGTCATCCTTCATCGCCTCCAATGCCTTCTCCGCCTCCTCGCGGGTGAGGAATACGGTCTTACCGAGTTGCGGAATATCTGTCCACCACAGTTCTGTCTCTCCTACAACATCAGCCCCATCAAATGTTCGGCGTAGTATATACACCGTATCTCCCACCTTGCACGGCAGCACCACCAGCCGACCGTCCTTGTCGGCCTCGGACAACTCGCGCAGGCGGGCAACGCCCTCCTGCTCCGCATCACGCATTACGATGTACCGTCCTTCCGCGTCTGCTCGCGCAAATTCAGCACAGCGTTCCGGCGTCAGCCCCGTGTCCTCATATTGCATGAGCCTGCCACGCAGTTCTGCGTATGACCATGCTGCGGTATAAAGCAGGGCGAGCAGGCCTGTCGGCTCATCAGGGCCGTCCAACAAAAGCTCACCCATCGCATAGTCTACGCCGTCATCATCCATTGGAAAGTCTAAATCCGGCAGTAAAATCTTTGCGGCTTTGCGGATGAAATCGTAGAGCCGGATGTCCGGGTAGTCCGGGCCATCACCTCCGCCCCGCACCCACGTCTCGAAGTCTTTGATGTAAAACAGATTCAGGGCGGCATCAAGGTTGTCATCCGGGCAATTAGTTGTCAGTCTTTTCATTTTTACCTTTCCTCCTTCGGCGGTTCCGGCAATGGCATCCAGTGTGTAATCTCGTCAAACGCATACCACCAGCCAGCCGAATCAAACCAGCAATCATTGCCATCATCTGGGTCTTTTTCCCGTGTCCAAATTCCGATATATTTATTTTTTGCTCGCATGTCAAACGCCAAAACTCTGGCATCGTATTCCGGCAGGCGCTCCTCCACCGGCACCCACCGTGTCCGCTCCTGCGCCACGGCGATCTCCTCGGCGTACCGCGCGCAGCGCGTGGTCAGGCGCTCGATCAAATCCGCGCCGTCCAATCCAACGCGGTCGACATCGCATGAATGCATCGTGTCGGCTCCGTATATGGGCCGTTCTTCTTCCGGGACTTCCTCTTCCTTCCAGTACGGACAATGCTCGCAGGCATTCTCTCCGCCTGCGGTGGAAATGCACCGCAGGGCCTTGACGATCTCTTCGTTTTTCATGTTCATCCTCCTATCGGTTCCGCTTTAAATTTTTTGCCCATGCCGGGCACCTTGACGTTGGGGTAGCGCTTCTCACGCGGCATGAAGTCCTCCGGGTGGTCACGGCAGATGTACCGGAGCCGCTGGTCGAGCTGCTCGAACCGCGCGTCGCTTTCCACGCCGTAGGCGAGGCACTCGTGGAAATATTCGCCGTGCTTCTCCGCGCGGTGGATGATGCGCATGATCCGGTCATGGCCAAAGCCTTCCTCGTTGAGGGCAAGGCACATCATGTCCACGTTGAACTGCTGGCCGACCAGCGCCCCGTAGTTGAGCAGCTGCCGCCGCAGCTCCGCCTGCTTCCTTGCGTAAGCGTTTTTCATGCGCCCTCCCCTCCGCGCCTGCACTCGGCAAGCGGCATCCAGCGGTCGCAGCGGCACTCGACGATGTCGTCGACCGTCGTCCCGGCGTCCGTCGAGATGAACGGATACGCTTCGTCCGCGCCGCCGGCGCAGCGAGCCACAAGGTAGCTGCTGCCGCCGAGGCCGGTCTCATAGCTGAGCACGACCAGCGCGCCCTCGGTCGGCCAATGCTCCGCGTCAAGCGGCAGCCACTCCGGCGCGCAGAGATCTACGCTGAACAAGGTGGGAAGCTTTGTCGCGGGGCGTTCCGCCGGGGCGGCCGCCGTGCGGCTCCGGACGAACTCCTGCACATTCTTGATCGTCCAAGGTCCCCCGTTGTCAATCATCCAGTCCAAAAACCGATACTGTGTATCAATATCCATGCGGGCGATCTCGAGCGCCGCAGCTTCAGGCAGTTCGCCCGCCTCCCATCGGGCAATGATGCCCGGCACCTTGATTCCGTTTTTGATCGCGCTTAGGTTGGCGAGCTTGGTCTTTTTGACCTGCATCGCCTCTGCCACACGGTCGCGGATGCGTCCCGGCAGCTCCTCGCCTGCTTCGCGGCGCTTGATGTAGATTTTCGTCAAGCGCTCTGCCTCTTCCGCCAGCAATGCAGGGGACTTCACGCGCTGTCGGTTCGCTTCGATCACCGCGCACTCTTCCTGCTCTGGCGTCATGCTCGGCAGGACCCGGCACATCACGGTCTGAAATCTATCGGCGATTTGCCGGTCAAGATAGATCGACAGCGCCCGCACTGCCTCCATCCGGCTATGCCCGGAGATCAGCCGGTACTTTCCGTTCCCCGCGGGCACTACGGTCGGCGGCTCCAGCATCCCATTGGCCCGGATGGAGTCCATCAGCTCGCCAAGATTGCCCTTGTCCGGCTTAGGGTAAAAGTTCAGCGGATTGTCGAAAATATCTGTGACCGCGATCTCCCGCGTCGTGCCCGATTCGGGCACGGCCTCGGGCAGCGTCGCCGCGAACTTCGTGATGTCAAACTTTTTACCCGCCATTGTTAAACCTCCTCCATCAGCTCGCCGGCAAGGCAGCGGTAGTCGACCGCCGCGCTGCTGCGTGGGCTGTACTCCCGCATCGGCGAGAGCGTCACCGTGCTCTCCGGCACCTTGTCCGTGCGCCGGATCTTCGTGCGGTACAGCGGCACGCGCTGCGACCGCAGCAGCTTTTCGCATTCACCCACCACCTCCGCGCTGCGCGTCTGCGTCAGCAGCACGCGGGACCGCAGCCCCGGACAGGCCGCGCTCAGGCCGCGCAGCTGCGCGGTCACGGCAAACACGCCGTCGAGCGAGAACTTGTCGGCAAGCGCGGGGATCATCACCTCGCGCACGCTCAGCAGCGCCGCGACGCTCGCGAGTGTGTAGCCCGGCGGGCAGTCAAAGATCATCCAGTCGACCTCGCTGTCCGCAGCCGCGGCCTCGGCGAAGTGGCGCAGGCGCTCCGGCGCGCTCACCCCGTCCTTGATCGCCTGCAGGTCGAGCTCGTAGAGGTCGGAGCTGCTCGGCAGCAGGTCGAGCCCGGGACGGATGGGCACGAGGTTGTCGCTCCACAGCGGCTCGCAGTCGCCCCGCAGCACGTCCGCCGTGGTGACCAGCTCCAGCTTGTCTGCCCCCGGCAGGAAAAAGCGCGTGAGGTTTGCCTGCCCGTCGCAGTCCACCAGCACCACGCGCTGCTTGTAGTCCGCAGCGAGGATGTCGGCGAGGTTGATGGCGGTGACGGTCTTGCCGACGCCGCCTTTGTTGTTCATGATCGCAATGGTTTTCATGTCGTTCTCCTGTTTCTCTCTCAAAATTTGAAGCCCTCGCGGACCTTGACGCCGTCGCCGAGGTCGGCCTCGACGAGGAACCAGCGGTGCGCGCGGTTGATGTACACGATGCGGCCGGGCAGCAGCCGCGGGAGCTCCCGATGTCCGGGGCCGATGGCCGCGCCGATGTCCGCCAAAATGGCGTGGGGATCTCCGATTCTTGGCATGTCGTTTCTCTCTTTCTCTCGATTTTTTTTCAGAACGGCGCGTTCTCGTCCTCTGGCACTTCCTCAAGCGCCATCTGACCGGGCGCTTCGCCGTCCGTTTTCTCCTTCCGGCCCTTCTCGTCATCGCGGGTGTAGAGCGCGAAGGTCTGATGCTTGCCGTCAAAAGCAAACACGCCCTTGCCGCGCCTGCCCTCCTTGCTCTTGGCGATCTGGATGACGCGGCATTTCTCCTGCGAGTAGTTCTGCTTGGGATCGGGACGGTAGACCATGACGATAAGGTCCGCGTCCTGCTCGAATTGACCCGTCTCCTTGAGGTCGTGCATATCCGGCGCGCGCCATGCCCCGCGCTCGGGGCGCGAGAGCTGCGCCAGCTCCACCACCAGCACGCCGCGGCTCTGGGCGAAGGTGTGCAGCGCGCGGGAGACGGTCGCCATCTGCTCGCTGCGCAGGTCGCGCGGGTTGCCCTCGGGGACGACCAGCTGGACGTAGTCCACAAAGATCACGTCGTAGCCGTAGGTGATAGCCTCGGCCATGATGTCGCCCGCAGTCATGCCGCTCGCCTGGATGACGTCGAGCCGGCGTTTGGACGCATCATCCGAGCAGACCGCGAAGGTCCCCCAGTCGCGGTCGGTCAGGCGGCTGCGCTTGATCGCGTCGAAGTCGATCTTCATGCCCTGCGTCACGATGCGGTCGCCGATCTTGCTGGCGGACGTTTCAAGGCTAAAAAAGCCGACCTTGAGCGTCTTGGCCATGTGATAGGCCATCATCAGGGCAAGGGCCGTCTTTCCGTCGCTCGGGTAGCCACCCAGCACCACCACGTCGCCGCGCCGGATGAAGCTGTTGTGGTCAAGCACGTCCAGCCCGAAGCCCACGTAGTCCGCGGCTGCGCCGCTCGCGTGGCGCGCGGAGAAGTCCTGCAGGAGCTGCAGCATCGGCACCACCTTCACGCCGCGCCGCGAGGTCATCTGCGCCTGCATCTCGGAAATCAGCGGGCGAAGTGCGTCGAGCGTGGGCTCTCCGCAGCCCTGCGCCATGAGTGCGTGGATGCGGCGGACCGCCGCCTGCTCGCGCATGAGCTGCGCATACTCGCGCCAGTTCGCGCTGGTCGGCGTCAGATCCATGAGGTCGATGATCTGCTTCTGCTGCGGCGAGCCGGAAACATAGCCGAGTTTGGCGTTGATCGTGACGGCGTCGGGATGGCCGCCCTCGCGGAGCACCTCGCGCGCCGCCTGAAAGATCAGCCGGTAGGAGGTGGCGGAGAAGTCCCGCTCGTCCACCTCGGCGAGCACCTGACTGACGATGCTCTCGTCGATCAGCATCGCGCCGAGCACAGCGCGCTCGGCTTCCAAACCGGCGCTTGGCTGCGCGTCTACTCGGCCCATGTCCACCCTCCGTCCTGACTATCCGGCGGCTGCTCGATGCGGCGCACCGGCTGCGCCTTGGCGCTCTGCGCCGGGCGCTTGGCCTTGGCATCCTCCCAGCGCCGGCCGTTGAGGAAGGTCGAGGCATACGGGATGCCGACGCCGTCCCGCCACGCGGGCGTGGCCTTGAGGACCTGCAGCGCCCGGCCGATGGTCTCGATCAGCGCGTCGTCCGGCTTGAGCTTGTCCCAGGCGCGCACTGCGCCCATGCGGTTCTCCCCGCGGGGATAGTAAGCCCAGAAGCCCTCAAAGCGCTCCGGCTTCCATGTCGGCGTCGTTTTGCTGCGCCGTTTTCTTGGCTCCGCGCCGTCCCCCTTGGGGGGACTATAGGGGGGTATAATATAATCTTTAGTCTCTACGTTCTTACTTTGGGTCGGAAACTCCGTTGACGGTGTTTCCCGACGACGGCTTTCACCGTTGTCGGTGTTTTCCGACAACGGTGGCTTTTCCTGCAAAACGTAGGTGTTCGCGGAAAAGCGCCCGCTGCCGTCATGCGATTGCTCGCGCATCAGATAACCGACCTCCTCAAGCCGTCCAACGAGGCGGCGCACCGTGTCCTTGCCGACGCCGCGCTCCTTTGCCATGCCGGAGATCGTGAACTCCCAATCGGGAGGCTTGTCCAGCATATAGGTCAGGAATCCGAGCATCTCGAAGCTCAGGCGCGTGTCTCGGATCGCGGACTTATACAGGACGGTAAACGGCTCACGATGGCCGGACTTTATTACGCCCTCGCTCATACTTTCCTCCATCCAAATAGACGATGATCTTCATCAGCCGCTCCGTGAGAGACGTGACGCCGACGAGGATCAGGAAGATGTCCAGTCCCGTCATGCGCGCGCCTCCTCTCGGAGAGCCTTGACATTTCTCTTTTTCTGCGGTACAATAGCCTTGCAATGGTTTTCAGGGGTTTTCCTCTGGGACACGGAACGCTTCGAGGTGCCAGCCTCGGGGCGTTCTTTTTTTGCGTCCGCGTAGATCACCTGATAGGCCGCGGCGATGGTCTCGCGCAGGTCCTGCACGATGTCGTCGAACTCCGGGCGCTCCGCGTCGTCAATCACGCCGTCCTCGGCAATGCGGAGCAATCCGGCCAGCCGGTCCGCTGCGTCGCGCAGGCGGTTGGTCAGCAAGATGGTCGCCATCGGCAGGGGCTTGGGCTCCACCTCCGGCAGGATGCCGAGCTGGTCGGTCGCCTGCGCGTGCTCCAGCGCCAGCCACCTCGCGCCGTAGACCTCGCACATCCGCGCCACGGTCTCATCCGGCGGTGTGAGCCGTCCGCCCTCGTAGCGCTTGAGCGTTTCGGGCGAGATGTGCAGCCGCTCCGCCGCCTCCTCCTGCGTCAAAAGTGTCGTTTTCCGCCCTCTTTGATAGATATTTGGGTATAACGCTGCCATTGTCTTTCGTCCTCCTTTGTGGTAATGTCAAATCACCAGGTAGCCATCCACCGCGCAAGCGGCACGATGGGAATGATGTACTTCTTGCCGACCTTCTTGGCCGGAAAATCCTTGTCGCCGAGCAGCGCCGCGCGGTCAAGACCGAGGAGCTTACTGCTTTGGTCCAGCGTCAGCACCTCCTGCCCGGCAAACTGCTCGCGCAAAGATTGCAGCTGATCGCGGAACGCCTCGCGCTCTCGCATGGCTTATCCCTCCTCACTTTCCTGCGGCCAGCGCTCTCGCGTCGGCCGCGCCCTTGGCCGCCACCGCGGCCCTCGCCGCCTCGCTCGCCGCGCGAAGCGTCTCGTCGTCGTAGAGGTCGTTGACCTCGCAGTCGAGCATCGCCGCCAAAACAGGCAGCTTGTTCGCGGACGGTGCCACCACGCCGTTCTCCCATTGGGCGATGGCCTGATAGCTGACCGCCGCCGCCTGCGCCAGCTCGTAGCGCGTCATGCCGCGCGCCTCGCGCAGTGCGCGGATCCGGAATCTCGTCAATTCTTCACACCCTTTCTATTGATTTTGGCAAAAATGTGTGGTATAAGTTAAAGCGTAACTTTAATCTTTCTCGCCGCGCGCGCGGTCGATCGCGCTCTTGTCGATGCAGACGCTGCCAAACGAGATTAGATTCTCAATTTCCGCGCCCGTCATGACCGCGGCCGCGAGCAGTTCGCGCGGGATGCCGCACCTCTCGCTGATGGAGTTTGCAAGGATGCCAAACTGGACAACGATGGCCGGCGTGCTCCCCTGCACGGTGACGACCGCGCCGTGAGGCGCAGACTTGATGATGATTTCAAACTCGTGCATATTCCCCGCTCCTCTCGTACGATGTATGCTGCGCGGCAATGATCTGATTCAGCGCGGCGCTAAGCTCGTAGAGCCGCTGAACCTTTGCGACGTCCGACATCTCCTGTGCGCTGACGACGGTCTGGACCATACCGGCAAACGCCGGATAAAGCCCGCCGCGATCGGCTGCATCACGCAGGAACTCAAACTCTTTCATGTTTCTTCTCCTTTCGCTCGGTTAAAGTCTCGCTTTAACCTTGTACGCCTATCATAATCAGAGTTTTTCTGATTGTCAATACAAAATCAAAAATTTTCTGATTTTTATTTTAATTATACAAATGGATGTGATTTTATTTGGGTAACTTAGACAACGAATACAATGCCGCCAGAGACCGAATTTTTGACTTGTTGAAGTCCAAAAACATATCACAGAAAGATTTTGCCATAGCTATTGGGGTATCGCCGCAAACAATTACAGACTGGAAAAACGGAAAAAGCAGGTCTTTTATTGGGATGGCTGCGGTAATTGCCCCAATCTTAGGTACTACGGCTGGATGGCTACTGTTTGGACAAGACAAAGAGAGTCAACCAGTCCAACAATACGAAACTGCATTGCGGGCGGAAATTATTCAGCTAAAAGAATTGCGCAAACAATCAAATAAGGACTGGAACGAAACGCTTGAATCGATGTTAAGTTTGATAGACCATGTCATTGATATAATTAGTGATTCAGACAGGAAAACAGAAAACAGCCCGCCCTCAGAAGAGAGCGGACTGCCGCATATTTGGAATATGCTTAATTCCGAAGATAAGCAGAACGCGGTAGATTACATGAAATACCTTGCAGCGAAGCGAGAAAAATCCTGACCTTTTCGCGGTCGTTCGGAGGGAGAGACCGATAGAGCGCCTCGGCGCTGCGGTCGAGTTCGGTCGCGGCCGGTGCTGCGTGGGAAGTGTCGGACATAGTATGTACCTCTCTTTCTTTTGTTGCAGCACAACAATCCTGCTATTCCATTTTAAGGCGGCCCCGCCGCCCCTGCAACTGACGACGGGGCCTGCGCAGGCGAGCTGACACCTCCGGAGCACCTGCGTGTATTTTTACCATAGCACCTTTTTTGGGACGATTGTGTCGAAACAAGGGATGAAATTGTTAATTCCCCGCAAATTTGCGGAGAAAATAAAAAATTGTGCCCGATTCGGGCACGGAAAGAAGGCAATGCCATGAAGCGGTCTCTTGCAATGATCCTCGCGCTTGCCCTCGCTTTTACCTTGGCCTCCTGCGGAGCGCCGGAATCACCCAGCAATAATTCGACGGAGCCCGAACAGACAGAACAGCCGACGCAGAATCAAGATCAGGAGCAAGAGCCGGCCTACGTTCCGCATGACCCTATTGTTTTTACTGGCAGCGGTGACGATGTCCTTGAGATTGAGTCTCCAGACTATTATTTTGGATTTCGTATTACTGGAAATGCCGTCAGAAAACATTTCGCAGTTAAGACCTATAATTCATCCGGGGACTATGGCGAGCTTCTTGTAAACACCACCGATGAATACAGCGGGGTTACTTATGATCCGTCCCTTGATGTGAGTATGATTGAAGTAACTGCGGAGGGCGAATGGACAATTGAGGTTATTGACCTTATAACGCTTGACATTATCGAAACGGGCGATACGATCACAGGCAACGGTGACTATGTATTCTCGCTGTATGAACATGGAAAAACTGCAACAATATCGGGGAATGCCGCAGGTCATTACTTTGCCGTAAAATCTTATGACAATTACGGTCGATATAGCGATTTGCTTGTTAGCTCGTCTGATCCATACGAAGGCAAAGTCATGCTTGGAAATGACGATACTATTGTTTCGGTCACTGCTATTGGGGATTGGAGTTTTACCCTAAACTAACACACAAGGCCGCCACCCGGCAGGGCGGCGGTCGTTCCATTTGCGCGAAGGGAGGCGGCGCGATGCCAAAATATCCCAGCTATTACATCCGGCCGGACGGTCTGCATGAGACGATCCTCCGCATCAACGGCAAGCGCAAGGCCTTCCGCGGGAAAACCGACAAGGAAGTATGGGAAAAGGTCAAGGCGTTTGACCGAGCCCAGTTGCAAGCGGAGATCGACGCGGAGACGACCTTCTCGAGGATTGCAGAGCAGTGGTGGGATGAAGCCGAGCCGAAGCTCGAGCCGAACTCGGTGAAAAACTATAAGCCGGCGTTGCGCCGAGCCGTGGAGGAATTTGGGGCGCGGCAGGTCGGCAGTATCACCGCCAAAGAGATCGACGCATTTATTCGGGACTTTGCCGCCGCGCGGGCGAGGAAGACCGTCGCCATGCAGCTGCAGGTCATCCGCCAGGTCCTGCGCTGGGCGGAGCTGCAAGGAAAAACGAATTACAATCCGGCACAGGCCGTCCGCGTGCCGCGCAATCTCCCGCAGACGCGGCGCGAGGCCCCCGACAAAGACCAGATCGCCAAGATCAAGGCGTCCGCAAATCTGCCCTTCGGGCTTTTCCCCGCGCTGATCTACTACACCGGATGCCGCAGAGGTGAGGCGCAGGCCTTAACCGGAGCCGACATTGACCGCAAAGCCATGCGCGTGCATATCCGCCGGTCCGTCTATTACGACCACGGCGCGAAGATCAAGGAGCCAAAGACAGCCGCCGGTGTGCGAGAGGTCCCGCTCCTGCCCGCCTTGGATGCGCTTCTGCCAAAAAAATTGCCGCAAGGGTATCTGTTTGCCGAGCCGGACGGCTCGCTGCTGACAGACGGCGATTTCCGCAAGCTTTACAAGGCGTACTGCGCCGCCAGCGGCGTGACGGTCTCTCTGCATCAGATCCGGCATGGCTACGCAACCGCACTGTTTGAGGCTGGCGTAGACCCAAAGACGGCGCAGAAGCTGCTCGGTCATGCAAAGCTGTCCACGACAATGGACATCTATACGCACGTCTACGGTGACGCGATCGCCGCCGCAGCGGAGAAGATGAAAAAGAGCTTTTGACTAAGCCTGTGAACACAGTTGCAAACACAAAATGCGCAGAATGCCTGATACGCAAGGGGCGAAATAGAGTTTCCTCCTCTCGTTCGTTGTAGAAAGAGAAAGCCTGATATTACTGGATTTTCCAGCAATATCAGGCTTTTTCTTAACTTTCATCTTGCTCGTTTCTGCCCGTTTCTGCCAGTTATAGGGCGTGCTGTGAACACAGCGGCGAACACAGACAATCAATCCTTGTCCTTGACGATGCCGCAGTAATAAGCCGCCATTTTGGGTTTGGGGCCGGGGCCGTCCTCGTCGAAAAGAAAGGCGCGGGCGAGCTCCGCGAAGAACTCCGGCGTTGCGACGCCAAAGTGAGAGGCGACGCCGTAGTAGTCGGAGTACATCATGTTGACGGCGATCCACCAGCACCAGGGCGAGACCTCGTCGCGGCTCACGCCGAGGCTCTCGGCGAGCGAGGTGGTCTGCTCCATGCTCCAGTGCGCGCCGGTGCTGCCGTCCGTGTTGCGCATGTGCTGCGCCCACTGCTCGGCGTCTGCCTTGGTAAACTCGCTGCAGGTGCCCGCCTCCGCCGCCTTGAGCATGGTCAGGCACTCCCACATTGCCATGATGCCCTGTGCGGAATTGGGCGAGGGCGGCGTCTGTGTCATGTAGGACTGGATGCTGCGCTCGAGCTTGGGGATGTATGCCTTGAGCTGCTCATGCAGATTTTCCATCTTCTGCCTCCTCTCCGGCCGCGGACGCCTGCACGGCGTCCTTGACCTTTTTAAGCGCCGCGTCGCCGATCTGATTGCCGATGCTGCGGCCCGTGGGGGTCGAGACCATCGCGCCGAGCAGCATACCGATCAAGAGCTGCATCATAGCGCACCTCTCAGATCCGCTGGACGCGCAGCGCCACATTGTCGACCGATGCGGCGGCGCCGGTGAGCACCAGCGTCAGGGCAGAGCCCTCCGCGCAGCAGACCTGCCGCACGAGAGCCGTGATGTTGAGGTCAAGCGCATCGTCCGCGGCGGCGGCGGTCGCCGAGGCGGTCGCGCCGGGGACGGCCACGCCGTCCTTAAAGAGCGTGACGGTGACGGTGCCGACTGCGGCGGGCGCGACGGTGAGCGAGGCGTCGACGTCGTAGTAGCCCGCGCCGGTGATGTTGATGGCGTTGCCGTTAAGGCTGAGATCGCAGCCGTAGCGACGGATGAGGCTGCCGAGCGGGATGACGCCGCCGACCGCGACCGCGGAGGGCGTCTGCATGGCAGCATAGAGAGCGGATTTACAAGACATTTTGGAGTCTCCTTTCAAATAAGATAGGCGGGGCATTTGCCCCGCCTGCTTCCCGGCCTGCAGGGCCTAAATTCCTCTTGACTTACAGGTGTCTATGTGCTAAAGTAAATGTGCAGGCTACCTTTTTCGTCATTGGGAACTCTGCGTTGAATGCTTGGAGCGCGAAAGCGTTTCAAGCATTCTTTTTTAGAGGTTGGTGCTGCCGTTGCAGCCACAGGACGCGGGGATGATCTGCCCCGCGCCGGTGGCGGCCACGCCGTAGAGGGTCGGCTTGGTCAGCATACGGCACTCGATCGCGTCGAGGCGGCGATTAAAGCCGCAGCAGCAATCGGAGATCTTAGCCGCCAGAGCGTCGGTCTGCTCCTTGGTAAAGATGCCGTTCTTGAGGCTCTGGTTTTCCATCTTGAGGTCAAAGATGGTCTCCTGCAGGCGCTGCTCATAGATGTGGCTCGCCTGCGAGGTGATGGCCTCCGTGCTTGCGTTGATGGCCGCGCGGGTGTTGTTGCTCTGCTGCTCAATGAGATACTGCGTGCGCGCCGCGTCGACGATCCCCTGCTTTTCGACCTGGCAGTTGCTCACGCGGTTGCAGCCGCCCTCCTGCGCGGGATAGGGGTTTCCGCTGCGATTCCAGCCCCAGCCGCCGCCGAGGTTGCCGCCGAAGATGGCGACGACCACGATGATGACGAAAAGGACTGCGATCCAGCTCATACCGGTGCTGCGCTCTTCCATGTGTTCGTGCTCCTTTCACAAAAATATTTATTCCGACGGCTACTTGAGCCGGGGGAATTTTGTGGACTGCCCCGCCTTGCCCTTTTGCGGGGCCTGTGAGGCGTTTTGCGCGCCGCCGAGTATTTTATTGGCGTCGGAGCGCAAAGCCTCCGGTGTCGTGCCGAGGAGGCCGCACAGGGCCTTTGCCTGCATCGTGCGCCCGTAGCGCGCGTAGAGACTGTTGGCGATGTTGGGGTCGATGCCGAGCCGGCGCGCCGTGCTCTGCACGCCCTCGAGCGTGTCAGCCGTCCCGCTGATCGCCTGCTCCGCTCTCGCCGCCGCGCCTTGCAGGTCGGCGCTGGGGAACATTTTCGCCGCTGCCGCTAAGAGTTGTTTGAGGTCCATTTTCCTTCAGCTCCTTTACCTGATCGGTCAGATTTTTGATGACCGCGGCCATGTCGCTCATGGCCGACTGCATCTCGCCCATCAGCTCCTCCTGCGTCTTGGGCGGAGTGATGACGCCCAGCTCGACGAGCTTGTCGTAGTATTCCTGCGTGGTGTCCTCCAGCTCGGCGTAGGCCGAGGCGGTCTTGCCGATGAGCTGCTGACGGTTGCCGAAATAGTCCACCTGATATATCTCGCTGCCGTCGATGGCGACCATCACGCAGCCGCTGCCGGAATAGCCCGCGATTGCAAATTGCTCCATGCACCGCACCTCCTTTTGTTCTGCCTCTATCGTACCGCGGTTCTGTGTTTGAGAACTGCCCGAAAACTGCCCGCAAACTGCCTTAAAAATAATTTGAGAAATTCGGTTTAACCTATTGACAATAGGTTAAACCTATGCTATACTTTAGGTACAGTAAGGAAAGGGGATCACAGATATGAAAAAGCTCGCTACGATGAAAAGATGGTTCCAGATCGAAAAAAAGATGGAGCTTAACGATCGCTACCACTGCCAGAGACTGGATGCTTTTGGTGAGATCATCGGCGAAACCGAAAAGGCCTATAAGCTGTCCGTTGAGGCACTTTTTATGAGCGGCGAAAAGAATGTGACGATCTGGTGCCCCAAGTCCTGTGTTGAAAACGTGGTCGAGGCATAAAGGAGGAAATATTATGAAAACCATTTTGATGGACACTTTCAAAATCTTGGGGGAAAACGCAGAAGCCGCTGCCGATTACATCAACGATCAGGAGTCCCGCATGATCTCCGCCGGAGCAGGGAATGCGTATTTTAGCGAAGACTACCGCAAAAACATGAAGCGCTTCAAGAGCGAAGCCGCCGAGAAGTTCGGCGTCACCTTCGAGAACCTGTTTTAAGCCATGCCGGATAGCGAAGCGAAGCGGGCGTGGGCCGCGCAGAACACCACATTTATCGGGCTGAAATTGAACAACAACACGGACGCGGATATTCTCGCCGCGCTGGAGGGTAAGGCCCGCCAGACTGAGATCAAGCGTCTCATCCGCGCCGGGATGGAGGCGGAGAAGAAATGAAACTGGAGCGAACGAAACGGATCGGCACTAAAGTCTATACCTACACGATGTCACCTGAGGCAGCCGCGAAGGAGAACGAAGCGAAGCGGGCCTACTACGCCAGAGCCTACGACCGCTTGACGCTCGACGTCCCGAAGGGGATGCTGCAGGAGCTGTCCGATCTCGCCCAGCGCCGCGGTATCTCGCGGAGGAAATTGATTATCGATCTTTTTCGGAAAGAATTAGAAAACGAGAGCGCCGACGATTAGTCGGTGCTCTCGTTTTGTCCGTCTGCGATTTTGCGGTAGGCGCGGCGGCGCAGCTTGGCAAGGCCGTCCACGCTGAGGTGGAGCAGCTCCGCCGCCTGCACGCAGGACCGCCCGCGCACGTCGCACTCAATGAGGCTTGCGGCCTCGTCGGGCGGCAGGTCAAAGGAGCGAATGTAGGCAATGGCTCTGCGCGGAGCCATCGCGGAAAGCTGAGCGCGGATCTCTCTGTGCTGTGTGTCCATGCCGGCACCACGGCTTGCAGGCGCCCACGCGAGGGGAAGTGTTGCAGACTTCCCGCCGGTTTCCCTTTCCGTGCCCGATTCGGGCACAATTATTTTACGGTCTTGAGGATGTACGCGGCGAGGTACTCCCCCCACGCCTTCTGCGTCGCGGGGCCAAAGGAGTTATCCACATCCAGCTCATAGCCGCAAGCGTTGAGGAGCTTTTGCAGCTTCCCGACCGCCGCGCCCTTGTCGCCGCGCACTAACGTGAGCTTTTCCGCGGGGTATTTCGGCACGCCGAAGCCGCGAATATAGCGCCCGTTGACGGGGAGGATGCGGTACGCGCACTCGTGGCTGCTCCCCTTGTTGCCCTCGAACACCGTGATTTTCTGCCCGTCGCAGGCGGTCACGATGCCCGTGTGGTTGGGCGCGCCCGTGCAGTCCGTGAGGGCGTAGTCCTTGCGGTCGTTCCAGCAGTAGAAGACCTGCTCGCCGATTTGGGGGACGTGCGCGTCGTCCTCAATCCATTGGCCGCGCGATTGATACCATTTCATCTGCTCGCCGCAGGAGCACTCGATGGGAACGACCTCCGTCAGGCCGCAGAGGATCGCCGCCGCGGACACCATCGCCGCGCAGTAGTCGTCCGAATAGGTGAGCCTGTGGCCGCGCGGGTGCGGGAGATAGCTGTTGTAGGCGTCCACAATGCTTTTGTGCACCGCGTCGCCGCGCACCGCGCCCTCCCACGCGGTTAAGGTATCAAGAAACCTCTTCATTTTTCTTCTTTTCGGCCTGCGTGCCGAAGTAGAAGGCGATGATGGTCGTGAAGATCGTCAAAAACTCCGTCCCGCTGATGCTGCCGCGCAGGGCAAGCGCCGAGAAAACCGCCGTGAGTGCGATGGTCACGATGCTCTTGACCGTGAGCAGATTGGCAAGTCGATTTTGCATTTTTCCCCTCCTTTACAGAAACCGCACGGCGTAAAATTGCCGCGTCTGTGTGTTGATCTTGCTGCACGCGCCGTTGATGGCGGCAACATGCCCGCCGTCGAGCATGACGGCGTAATCCAGCTTGAGCTTGTCCCGCACGAAGGCGTTGACCTGCTGCGCGGTCATGCTGCGGCAGTAGACGCCGTAGAGCATCCCGCCCTTGCAGCCGAGGACGGTGTGGTTGGTCTTGCGCAGCACGTCGCTGAACGCCCCTGTGAAGCCCTCTGCGCCGGGGTTATAGAGGTCGAGCAGGCCAAGCCCACCGACCGCCCACACGACGCCGCCCAGCGCCGCCGCCGAGGAGACGCGGGCAATGCGCACCGCGCCGCTCGTGGTTTTGTAGAGCACGCTCTCGGGCGTTGGGTAGTGGCAGCTCATGCCGCGCACGACCTTGCCGCCGCGCACGAGGATGCTGCACGGCGCGCCCTGCCACGAAAAGCTCCCCGAAATGGCGTTTTTCGGCAGCGGCCCGCTCATGTTGACGGGCTCGATGTCCCGCGCGACGATGCAGGGCTGACCGTATAGCTCGACGTTAAGGGGCCAGCAGTCCGCGCCGAGCTTGGCGGCGATGTCGCTCAAGGTCTGGTTGCCGATGTAGCCGTTGTCCAGCGCCCCGACGGAGCGCTGGATGGCGCGGATCATGCGAATTTCCTCCGAGGTGGAGCCCTTGATGTCTCTCATGACATTACCTCCCACTCGTCTATCTCGCTTTTGATGCGGTCAATAAAGCTGTTTCCACCGAGGGCCTTGTACCCGCGGTAGAGATAGAGAAAATCCTCCAGCTCGTACTGCCGGATGGTGCGGCCCTCTCTGTGGCGGTAGTAGGTGTGCAGCATGTCGTGCCGGAGCTGGCATTTGAGCGCGTCGGTCAGCTTGTCCAGCCCGAGCAGCTTGCTGCGCAGCGGCTTGACGAGCATGGCGACCGCCGCGAGAATGACCGTGATCTCCGAGCACAGCGCCGCCAATTTCGATAAACTTTCCATAGGCGTTGTCTCTCTTTCCGGCGGCGCGAAAAAAGCCGCCTTGTCGTGCTTGACAAAGCGGCTTTAGGTGTGCTATATTTAGGCCAGTAAGAACGGCTGCCATTGCTGGTGGCGGTCGTCCCTCAGTGAGTTTATAGCTCGAAGGAAACGCCGCTTACCGCTATGGTGGGCGGTTATTTCTTATGTCTTGTGACCGTGAAGATCAGAGACGCAAGACCGATGAGCACAAGCGAATATGTGAACATATCAGCGTATGTAACCATCGCGCACCTCCTTTGCAGGAAGTGGACAACCTCGCCGTTCTTACCGGCAGGCGAATTATAGCACAGTCTGCCGCGCTTTGTCAATTTGCCGCCCTCCGGGGCGGCTTTTTTACTTGTTCAGCTCCGCGAGCTTGGCCGCGATGTCCTCGGGGATGGCGCAGGTCGTCATCTTGACGCAGTAGCCGTCCGCGTCGTAGGTGAGCTTGTAGCAGGGGGCGACATAGATCTCCGTGCCGGCGCGGGAGAGGTCGCGCGCCATGACGGGCTGCACGATGCTGTTCTTGACACCCGAGTTTTCGCTCAGGCCCGCGGGGGTATCGGTGATTTTGATGGGCTTGCCGTCGGATGCGATTCTCTTGTAAGTAGCCATTGTGTTTCTCCTTTCTTACTCTTTCGTAATGTCCGCCGTACCGCCGTACTCCGCCGGCACCAGCTCGGGCAGGCCGCACTCGTTGATGAGGATGTCCGCCACCTGCGGCTTGAGCTTCGCGGGCACCTTGTCAAACTCCGTCTTGCCGAGGATCACTCTCTGTGCGAATAACATTGCCATCATTTCTTTACTTCCTTTCTGTAATGTAAAATATACGTTTAACGCCAGCTCGGCGATAAACTCACGCATATACGACCGTCGCCATTTCGGCGATGCAGTCCTCGTAAAATTCCGCCTGATCAGCCTGCGCGCTGACCTGCTCCTTTAAGAGTTTGTTCTCCGCCTCCAGCGCGGCGACGCGCTCCTCGGTGGTCGGCGGGGGAGGCGGCGGGTTGTACGATTCCCCAATGGCCGCGCCGTCGTAAGAGGCTACGGCCCCAAACTGCGCTGCGACCTCGTCGCTTTCGCAGACGATGATGTTCTCGATGATGCCGTCGGCATTTACAATGCAGTAGTTCATGTTGACCCTCCTTTACGCCGCGTCAAAGTGGAAGCGGAGATAAACGCCGCCTGCGCCGCCAGCGCCGCCGAAGCCGTAGGCGCTGTCTAACTTGCAATCGGTTCCTCCGCCACCGCCACCAAAACTTTTACCATTGCTGTTGGTATTAGTAGTTGATTGGCATGTCCCAGTTCCCCCGTTAGGCGCCCCCCCATTTGCGCCGATAGAAGAGTGAGACGAATTGATGTAGCCGCCGCCCCCGCCTCCTCCACCGCCAGCAATACCAAGAGAAGTGTCATTAAAAATGTAGCCGCTTGCGTTTTCCCCGCCAGAAGCAAAAGCCACGCTTTCATTTACATTAAGGCTTCCGCCACCGCCAGACCCATTCCCAGCACCTCCTTTTGCTGCGACGTACGGAGCGGAATCCCCAATCAGCTTTGATTCACCTTTCTTTCCACCGGAGGCAGTAATGATTTTTGAGGATAGCTGCACAGTCGTATTCCCGCCATCGCTTGCTTCGTGCCAATTATCCGGTCTGGGGGAGGAATCAGTGATAGCGCCCACTCCACCGGCACCGACCAAAATCGAAATTTGGGTTGTTTTTAATAAATCAACAGCAAGTTCGGTCGTTATATAACCGCCGCCTCCGCCGCCTCCGCCATACGAGTTGCTTATGCCACCGCCTCCGCCGCCGCCTCCGCCGACCGCGGTAACATCTACTGTTTTGGCAAGCGGTGATATTTTTAATGTTTTAGAGCTTGCGATCGTCAGCATATCGGTAACGTTCTCCAGCGTCAGCGGCACATCGGTGATCGTGCCGGTAGAGGCCACACTCTGGCTTGCCGGCGCTTTCTGGTCGATGTACGGCGATGTGCAGCCGATGGACACGCTTGCACTGGAGGAACGCCCCACCACGATGCCGTCCGCACCGGTCACCAGCGACGAACCGGGCAGCGCGGAAATGCCGCTCACGGTCACGCCCTCGGCAGGTGTTCCGTCGGTATACTGCACCTTAACGCGGTAGCCGTAATAGCCGACGCCGATCAGCAGCGCCAAAAGCGCATCGTCGGGCACGGCGGCGCTTGACAGGCCGAGCAGGCCGCAGGTGTAGTCCTTGAGCAAACTCGCCTTGTTGAGCGGCGTGCCCTCCTGCGTGGGCTGGTCGGCGCGCGTGAGGTCGTAGAGGTTGGCCTGTCCCGCGACCGGCTCCAGCTTTACGCGCCCGGGATACAAAGATACTCTGTCCTGCATATTGTCTCCTTTCATACCTCTCCGGCGTACAGCTCGCCGGAAAAGTGCCACGATTTGATGAGTTTGTCGATGAGCGCGTCAAGGTCGAGCAAAATCTGCTCAATGTTGTTGGCCTTGACGTAGTTCAGCCCCGCCATGCTCGCCGGGGCCTCCGGTGTGGACGTCATAACCGCGATTTGTCCGCGCAGCGTGACGATGTTCTGCCGGTAGGTCTCCATCTGCCGCTGCGTCGGCGCGTCGCTCGTCAGCCAGTCCTTTTTGACCGTCACGGGGCAGGCATAGCCGAGCGCCGTGAAGCGGCCCGCGATGTACTCCACCGCCGCGCCCACGCGATTGAGGTCGGTGGCGTTGTAAAAGCCCTTGTCGGTCTCATTCTCCACGTCCGCGCGCGTGCGGTCGGTGATGAGGCTCAAAAGGCCGTAGTAGAGCGTGAGCGTGTAGTTGGTGCTGACGCCCGCCGCGGTGACAGCGGTGAGGGCGACGGCGTAGGTGTCGTCCGCCGCCCGCTCGACCGTAGCCGTCCACGCGCCGTCAAGGAGCGTCCAGGTGTAGGCCGTGCCGTTGACCGTGCCGCTCACATAGATGATCTCGCTCGGCAGCGAGACGCTCAGAACCTGCGCGCTCATTCGATCTCCACCGCAATGACCATCGTCGCGCCCGCGTCGACCGGGTTCGGCGTGATGGTCGCCGACTTGATGACCGGCACCGAGGTGTCGAGCGTCACATTGCGCGTGACCGTAGAGACCTTGCCCGCCGCGTCGGTCGCCGTAATGACGATGATATTCGCGCCCTCCGCCAGCGTGACGGCTTTGCTGAACGCGCCGCCCGCGCCGACCGTGACGCCGCCCTGATCCGCGCCGTTGAGCGTGATCTTGATCTCCACGGGCGAGGAGGTCGCGTCGTTGGTGATACCGGCCACCGTGAGGCTCTGCGAGGCCGTGATGAGGTTGTCCGTCGGCGAGGTGATGTTGAGCGTCGGGGGCACGGTGTCGACCGTGTAGGTGGTGGACTTCTGCGCCGCGGCGTTGCCGTCGTGGTCCTTGCAGTTGATGGTGACGGTGTGGCTGCCGTCGTCGAGGGCCGAGGCGGGCGTGTAGGTCACCTGATAGCCGTTGGCAATGGCTGTGCTCGCGAGGGCCGAGGACGCGGCCGCCGCGCCGTCCTGTTTGACCACGAGCGTCGAGAGGTCGACGCCGGAGCCGTCAGCCTCGTCCACAACGGTGAACACGACCGGCTGCTTGCTGTTGCTGACATACGCCCCGGAGGACGGAGAAAGGATGGTGATGACCGGCGCGACCTTCTCCTTGACGTAGAGCTTTAATCCGGCAAGCGTCGAGGCGTCTGCCGAGCTGACGGTGCCCGCGTCGTTGGTCGCGTTGATTTGCACGTTGTAGTAGCCGCCGGACTGGTTGTAGGATGTTTTGCCCGGCGCGGTGATGGTGGCCTCGTACTTGCCCGTCGCGCTGTTGAGCGCAAGGGTATAGCTCTGGCCGTTGATGATCGCTTGGACTGTTTTGATCGCCATAGTTTAGACCTCCCCGGCGAATATCTCGCCCGCGAAATAAACGGACGGCTTGGGTTCGTAGACAAAAAGCTGCTCGATGACCCCGACGGCCAGCAGCGTGGGAGAGTTGATCCCGACGGGGTTCACGGAAAATTTGCGCTTTCGATCAGCGGCTTGTATTCAAAGTAGCCGCTTTTGGTGTAGACCGTGATGGACGTGCCCGCGCTCTCGCCGCCGCCGTTGACGGCCTTGACCGTGTAGACGTAGGTCTGATTTGCCTCCGGCGTGGCATCCACATACTGCGTGCCCTCCGTGCTGCCGAGCTTCACGCCGTCGCGGTAGACGTCGTAGCGGTCGGCATTCGCGCTCGCGGCCCATTGCAGAACCACCGCGAGGACGGTCTGCAAGCCGGTGGGAGTTGCGGGCGGGTCGGGAATGATCTCCGGGCCTGCCGTAAACGTGCCCGTTCCGGCGTTGGCGTAGAACTGGCCATTGACGGTGTCGTACAGACCGACCGCGCCGGAGGCGTTCTTGCAGGGAACGAAATCACGAACGAGTGTGCCGCTTTTTTTGATTGAAAACGTATAGAGTTTCACAGCAGCCGGGTACAAACGGACATTGCCGTTATTAAAGCGAATTGCAAAAATCAGTATAGTGTCCGGAATGGGAACGCCGATTGGCCTGTTTAGTGTAACGCCGTTGATGGTCGCGTACATGGTTCCATCGGCTATGCGCTGCTGCATTTTTATCCGTGCGGTTTGCGTAAAACTTAAATCTGCATAGTTGTATTCGAAAAGATTGTTTTGATAAATAGAGTTGTATGCATAACTGTCGGAATTCTGTTGAACACCGTATATGTAATGCGGCAGAATTTGCTCAACTTCCAGATCAAGGTCGATTGTCGTATTTGACGTTTCAACAACGCCGGTGTTGACGTACTGCGTGCCGCTGCTCCGAATGTACTCCAGCTGTGTATACCCGCTTGGCAATCCGCTCATGCGCTCTCCTCCTTGTCCCAGTACACCACCACGCAGCCGCTTGCGCCTGTCGCACCCGGCGTGCCGGATCCCGGATATACGTCAATAACTGTGTAGCTGCCAATGGGATTTCCGTCAAGGTCGTAATTGGTTTCCCTGTGTTTTTCTCCCTTGTTTCCACCGCGCCCCTTCATGCCGCCGTCGCCCGTGCCCGATTTGGGCACGGCCACGCCCGTGCGGGCGAAGCTGTCGCCGCTTTGGATGTCGGTGAAGCCGTTCGGGTAGCGCTGCCCGTTGGCGGAAGAGTAGGCGCCGAAGGTGGAAGCCTCGCCGATGGTGATGGCAAAGGTCTGCTGCTCGTTGATCTGAATGGTGTCTGCCCACACAAGGCCGCCGAGACCGTCCGTTCCGTCCGCGCCCGCCGCATCGAAGTCGCCGTCCGCGCCAGCCGTGCCGTTGCCGCCGTGCCCGACGAGGATCACGCGCAGCCGCGTTTTGCCCGCCGGGGCCGTCCACGATCCGCTCTCGGTAAAGACCGCGCGCTCGGTGTAGAGATACGAGCCGTCTGCCTGCAAGAGCTTACTCTGGCAGCCCTGCAGCACGCCGTCCGCGAACTGGAAGGTCTGGTAGATGCGCCGCGCCGTGGTCGCGCTGCTCTCGTCGAGCCACACGGTGTCTACGTCGCCGATCTCGGAAGACGGGTCGCCGCGCCCGGTCAGCTCCAGCTGGTTGCCGCCGTAGCACGAGAGGATCAGCCGCGCCGCCGTGAGCGCCTGCGCCTGCGTGCGCAGAAACGGGTTCTCAATGGTCACGGTCTTCTCGCTGCTCGTGGAGTTGCCCGAGACGACGTACTCCGTCCCGTCCGAGAGGTGGAAAATGAGCGACGCGAGGGACTGGTTGGCCTTCATCGTCGGGTAATTGACGAGGTTTTCCAGCGTGATTTTGCTGCCCTGGTTCCACAGCGGCTCCACCGCAAGCTTGCCCGTTTCCGCGTCCGCGCGCGGCCATGTGCCGGTCGCCATGCAGGCCCAGCGCAGGATGTCGCCGCACTTCTTCCCGCTCACCGCGGCGCGGCTCGAGGCCGTGACCGCGAGGTCGGCATAGTCCGCGTCCACCGTGTAGCGGCTTGCAAAATTGGTGCCGAGCTGCGAAACGAGCGAGGCGATCCAGCCAGAGAGCGTGATGGGCAGCACCGTCGGCGCAAGGTACGCGCGGTCCGCCAGCAGGCCGATGATGTCCACAAGGTCCCACTGCATCGTCAGGCCATTGTCGCCGGTCTTCCAGCCGTCGGAGTATTGGTAGAAGACGCCCACGCGCTTATACTCCACGCTGCCGTCCGCGAGCCGCACGCCGATGTAGGTCTCCACGCCCTGCCGCTCCTCGATGCTCTGGAACAGACCGGACTTGCTCCGCGGCTCAAAGCGCCGCGAGAGGTTATCCATCTTGAGCGTGCAGGTGCCGTAGGGAAGGGACAGGCAGCTCACGTCGCTCTGCTGCTTGCAGTCAAAGGCCGCGACGATGTCCTCCGTCCACTCCTCGTACACGCCCGGCAGGATCTCCACCACGCGCATCCGGCGCGAGGGAAGGCTCCATTTGGTCACGGTCACGCGGATGGTGTCGGGCGTCTGCACGGTAAAGCCCTCAAAGGCGACCGCACTCGCCGTGTTGCCGGTGACGGTCTTGGTGAAAAAGGTCTGCCCGGCGCTCAGGACCTCCACGGTGAAGTCCTCAGCCACGCCCTCGAGCGGGTCGGTGGGAAAGTAGACCGAGAACGCCTGCAGCACGCTGACGTCGGAGAACGTGATCGCCGCCCAGGCGGAAGCGGCAAAGCTGCCGTCCGCGCCCGAGAGCTGCGCGTCCGCGACGCCCATGTGCTTGCTCACCTGATAGTCGTCCGGGAAGATGTCGAAGGAGCCGTCCAGAAGCCAGCGGTCCTGCTCCAGCGTCGCGTAGCGGGCCGTCGTGAAGCGGTAGTCGTAGAGCTCCGCGGTCTTCGCCCAGGGCGCGAGGCTGTCCGCGCTGCCGCCGGTGAGCTGCATGTCCGGGTCGATGATGTTGATGACGGCCTTGAGCAGCACGCGCCGCGTGTCGCCGGTGATGGCGGCGAGATACGCCGCCGAGGACTCAATCATGCGGCCTCACCTCCCGCAGCGTGAACCCCACGTTGTGCCAGCGCGGCACGCCGTGGGAGGTAAATGCGAAGGTCGGGTCGGTCAGACTCTCGACGAGCACCTCCGCGCTGACGAGCTCGTCTCCGTTGTCGGGCAGAAAGGCTGCCGTGAACGGCGTGCCGGCGCGGAGGACCGCGAGCGCCGCGCGGCAGGTCGTGTCGTCGATGTAGTCGGCGCTGTAGGTGATGCGCCAGACCTTGCCGCGCTCTTCGCTCACGACGCGGCCGGAGATCATCTCGACCTGCCGGCTGAGCGCCGCCGGATGCGCGCTGTAGCGGTCGCCGGAGACGTAGGGCAGCGCCACGCCGTTCAGGATAAGCTGTGTCGTCCGTACTTTCTTCATGCAGTCTCACCTACCTCCGGCGTCGAGCGGTTCACGGTGCGCAGGTCCTCGATCGTCTCGCGGTAGAACTCCTTTCCGTTGACATTCATGGTGCTCACGACGGTGACCTTTATGTCGCGATTCATCGCCGCCATCGCATTGACCGCCTGCGCAAGCGAGGCGCGGAAGTCCTGCGCGGTCATGGTGCGGCCGGTGCCGCCGTAGCGCTCGAGGGCGTTGTAGGCGTCCGCCTCGCCGCTCGTGAGCACGCGCTCGCCGCGGTGCAGCTCGGCGACGTAACCGTCGTAGGGCACGCGGTAGAGGCCCGCAGCATGGCTGCCGTCGATCTTGTAGCTGTCGAGCAGCGCCTGGTAGTCGCTCGCAGGCGTGCTTTCCGCCGCCGTGAACTCCTTCCACTCCTCGCTGTTGGAAATGCGGTCGTTGAGGTCCTTGAGCCATTGGATGGCTCCCTGTATCTTCTCGATCAGCCACGCGACCGCGTCCGCCGCTGCGTAGACGCCCTCGGCAAAGACGTCCTTCAAGCCCGCTGCGACCGGCGCGAGCGTTTCGCCGAGCTCACCCATTGCCTCGTCGAGCTTCAACTGGGACTCGTTGTAGGCCACGATGTCCTCGTTGGCGTCGCGCCATTCCTTGGCATACGCCGGGAGATTCTGTGATGTAAATTGATCGATAACCAGCTGCTGAATCTCTGCTTGACTTGTTGCAGCAGCAAGCTTTTCGTTAAATTCGTCCTCGCTTACGCCCGCCCAGTTGAGCGCGTCGGCAAAGACGCCCGTGACTTTAGCTGTTTGAATCGTCTCGTTGATTGCCTCAGAGAGGCTATCAATCGGGACAGAATCGCCATAGGTGCCCCACGCGCCGATTGCTGCGTCGAGCATGGTGTTGAGGTCGTCCTGCGCCAGCCCGATCGCCTGCAGGTTGGCGATTGTCGTCGCCGTCTGTTGGTGATCTCCCAAGACGCCGTAGAGGTACTCGTAGGACTCCGCCGTCTGCTCGGCTGTGTAGCCCGCCGCCTGCGAGCTGGCCTCCAGCGTGCCCATGATCTTGCGGTACTCCTCGGTCTCGTCCACGATGCCGATAATGGCGTCGCTCGTCGCCTTGAGTCCCGCAACGACCGCGCCGCCGACGAGCATTTTCTTGAGGCTGCCGAGCTGCCCGATCAGATCGCCGATGCCGCCCTTGCCGCCGCCTGCGCCGTTGAAGTCGTCGGTGGCCTTTGCCGCGTCCTTGACCTGCTTGCCGTACTCGTCGATGCTCTTGGCGCACTTGTCGGCGCTCGTGCGGGCCTCGTCGAGGTAGCGCTCGTTGGAGCTCAGCTCGTCGTTGAGGTCAATGAGGTCGGTCTTTGCTTTGTTCAACTGTTGACGATATTTATCCGTAGCCGCGCTCACATCTCCATTTACCTTTGCGGAATCCTCGACCGCTTGAGTAAGGGCCCGAACCTTTTCTTCTTGCTGGTCAATTTCTTTTTTAAGAATTTCGCTTTTTTTTGTGAGGTACTCAGCGCTATTGGCCTGCCCCTTAAATTCAGCGGTTGCCAACTGCATTTCGCTGGACAGGTTGCGAAGCTCGCCATTAACCAGCCCCATTTGCTTTTTAAATTCTTTCTCGCCCTCCAGCGTCAGCCGCGTGGCGATGGTCCGCGTTGCCATTTATTCCCAGCTCCTTTCCCGGGGGACTCTGCGCGCCTCCAGCGCAAGGAGATCAACGAGCTCTCCAGGCGTCAGGATCATCGTCTCGCGCAGGCTTAGATGCAATCGCTGCGTGCCCGCCTGGCGCAGCAGCAGCGCTAAATTCTCGTTTTTTTTTGAAGCTCCTGCAAAATGAGGTCGACTTCCTCTTCCTCGTCGTCCTCGTCGCGGTCGCGCCGGAAGGCCTGCTCATAGGCCGCGCCGAGCGCGCGCTTCGCGTCCAGCGCGTCGAACGGGGCCATGTTCGCGCGGAAATAGCTCTCCGGCACGATGGGCCGCCGGTCCAGCCCCTCCCAGCGCCGCACGAGCTCGCCCTGCTCGCTCAGTTTCCACAAAAGCCAGCACAGCGCCTCGAAGCTCGCCTTGTCGCTGCCGCGGTAGAGGTCGGGGATCTCCTTTTCCGTGCCGAAGCGGTCATAGATGTCCGTGAGCGCCGCGGCGTTCAGGCACAGCGTGAAGGTGTGCCCCTTGAGTTTCCATTCGGTCTTTCGCATATTTGTCTCCTATGCCGGAAACGGGCGGAGAAAGGTCCCCGCCCGTTTGTCTCAGCTCGCGCTTTCTGTGAATTTGCTGTCGATCCAGGCCTGCGCCAAGGCCTCGGTGTCAAGGGCCTTGGACTCGATCTTGCTCTTGCGGCAGGCAGGCACCGTGCCGTGGAAGCTCAGGTCGTCGCCCGTCAGCTGGATCGATGTGCCCTTGGTGTTGTAGGTCACACCCTGCCGCACGGCCTGCACCTTGGGGTAGAAAATGCCCTTATAGAACACCTTGCCCTTGTACTTTCGCTTTGAGATCAATCCGAGGCCGCCCTGCGGGGACTCGTCGTCGAAGCTGTAGCTCAGATCGCCGTCCGAGCTCAGATTGGAGCCGAACACCGCGGCTGCAACCGCGTTTTCCAGCTCCGTCACGGAGGTGGAAACGTCGTAATCCGCGACCTCGTCCACGCGGTCCTCGACCGCGTTGTCGCCGCTGATCTCCGCCGACTGCACGTTCACCGTGTCCGCCACGGTGATGAGCGAGCCAAGGTGGACCTTCGTGCCGTATTTCGGCAGCTTCGCCGCGTTCGTGTCGGGGTCGGTCTCCGCGAACGGCGCGAAATAGAGATAGGATGCGCCATATTTTGCCATTGTGTGCCCTCCTTACAGGTCTTTTGATTTGAGCCAGTCGTCATAGACGCTGAACTCCGCCGCGGTCACGGCGTCGGCGCACTCGGCGTTCGCCTGCGCCATCCACTGCTTGCCGGGGATGTTGCGCCGCGGCGCGCCGAACTCCTGAATGAAACCGACGTCATTGTTGGTCGAGCGGCGGCGTGCGCCTTTTTTGCGCGGCTTGCGGACGACCGGCTTGCCGCGTGAGCCGCTCGGCAGCACAAGCACTGCCGGCGCGTTATTTTTGCGGCTGTCGACGTAGAGCTTCTGCTTGACCGTGATGCTGCCGGCGAGCTTGCCGGTGTCGACCAGCCCCAGCGCACGGATCTTCCGCCGCTGTGCTTCGGCTGCCACCTCGCCGCCCGCGGTCAGCATCTGCCGCTTGACGTCCTCGGGGATCTCTGCGATCTCCTGCACCGTCAGCGCGAGACCGTCGATGCCATCCGCCTTAAACTGCGCCATCGTCCTCGGCCTCGGTCAGCGCGTCGAACTCGAACACATAGTGCTGCCCGAGCTCGTCCGTCGCCGGCGAAATAGTCGGGAGGGAGAACTCGTCCGTTTCCTCGATGGCCGCGGTCAGCGCCCGCCGCTTGGCGACGGTCGACGCCTTGAGCGGCGCAAGGTAGTGCAGCTGCACCCGCGCGAGCCCGACGTCGGTCCCGTCGTCGCCGGCAAGACCGGCGGTCTGTGTGTAGTCAAACGTGCAGTATTCCTCCGGCGGCGTCTCGCCCGCCTCTGTGACCAGCAGATCCGGCACGCACACCGGCACGATCGGCGTCACGACTGCGATGATTCTCTCATTCAGCGTCATACCTTGCCCTCCTGCGTGATGCGCTCGCACCAGAACTCCATGTACTTCCCCTCGTCGCCGTAGGTGTTGACGTAGAGGATGTTGTAGTCGCGCCCGTCGTAGCGGATCAGAAGCCGCCGGTCAAGCAGCTCCGGGTTCGCGCGCGTGAGAAAGCGGACCTTCGCCTCGCCAAACTCGGCGTTTGCCCGGATCAGCTCTGTGCCGCTCGTCTGCGAAAATTGCGCCCAGGTCTCGCGCACGAGCTCCGGCTCGCCGGGGACGTCGTAGCCGTCGGCGTCCTTTGCCGTCGTTTTCCGCAAAAACTGGATGCGCCTCGAGAGATTCCCTGCGTCGACGTGCATCACGCGCCTCCTTCCGCTCCCTCGCCCGTGCCCGAATCGGGCACAGGCTCGGTCAGCTTGAGCTGGTTGAGCATGAGCCGAACGACGCGGTTCTCGCTGGCGGCCTGGTCGATGGAAATGCCGCGCCGGTCGTACTGCTCAAGCGTCAAAGCCTTGACGCAGAGGAGATACATCGCGAAGCGCGGCGTCCCGTCTTCCGGCTTGCTGCACACGCCGGAGAGAATATAGCCCTCCGCCGCGTCAATATAGCCGGGCAGCTCCGCGTCGTCCGCGTCGACCTTGCAATAGGCGGCGATCTCGCTCAGCCTCTCGCGCAGCATCGCTTAGCCCCCGCTCTTGGGCAGCGTCGCGACGACGACGCCCTTGTCGACTACGAGGTTGCCGCCCACCATCACGTCGCCGAGGATGGTCAGCAGGCGCTCCTGCGCCTTGTAGCTTTCGTCCACGCGCACGGTGAAATCGGAGAAGAGACCGAGCTCATAGTTGAGCGGGTTGCCGTAGATCATGGTCTGGATCGCGGCGCTCGCGCTCGCGGTCGAGCCGAAAAGGCTCGTGAGGTCGGGGCAGAGGGTATAGGGGATCACCACGCCGCCGTCGCGGATGACGCCGATGTTGGGGTTCGCCATGTCCGGCTCGATGGTGAACAGGCGGCGCTTCTCGTTCGTGCCGCGCAGCTGACCGATGGCCTTGAGGTCGGCCTTGGTGAGCAGCAGGCGGGCGCTGCCGCCGACCTCGGTGTCCGCGCCGTAGGCAAAATAGAGGGTGTCGAGCAGGTCGACGTCCACCGCGGTCACGTCCACGCTGGCGAAGATGCTCGCGCCCGCCTTGTTCTTGGCGTTCTTCATGCCGTAGAACACATGGCTGGTCTCGCCGTCGCCGTTGACGATCAGCTCAGAGCCCTTGCGGCGCATGGCGCGCATCGACATGCCGAAGATCTTGGCGTAGTAGTCCGCGGGCGTCAGGTTGCCGATGTTGCGGTCAACGAAGCTCGTCACGCTCATGTCGTAGGGCTTGATCTGCGCCACACCGAAGGTGGGGTCGGTGCTCGCCGTGCGGGCCTTGCCGGCGGTGGACGCCACCGTGCCGACCTTCGCGTCCAGCTCGGTGATGACATAGGGCTCCTGATACTCGCCCATGCCGGAGAGGTTGACGACCTGCACCTGGTCGATGATCGCGCTGATCGGTGCGTCGCCGCCGCGGATGTCGCGGCCCACGCCGGTGGGCTCGGCGAGCGAGGTGGTCGCGAGCGTGATGGCCTTGCGGACCTCCGCCGCGCTAAACTTGACCTCGCCGCCCTTGCGCAGGATCTCCGCGCGCTCGAGAGCCTTGTCCCTGGCCTCGCCCGGAGTATCTTGCTTCTGCATGAACTGGCGGTCCTGCTCGTCGATGAGGGTCTTGACCTCGGTGATCTCGCTGTTGAGGTTCTCGATCTCGGTCATCTTGCTCCGATAGTCCTCGCGCTTGCCCTCCTTGAGCAGGCCCTCGGCCTCCGTGAGCATGCCGGCGCGCTTCGCCAGCAGGTCGTTGTACTTTCTACGCATTGTGTGCCTCCTTAAAATCTCATTTTTTCAAGCTCCAGTGCGGCCTCGTCCGCCCAGTGCTCGTCGTTATCCGCGCCCTCCGGCGCGTGGGTCTCTTGCATTTCGGCGCCGCCGTAGCGCTTTGCCTTCACCACACCGGCCTCCGGCTGTGCGGGTACGGCCACGAGGCTTACCTCGTAGGCGTCCGCCGCGCCGTCAAGATCAAAGTGGCAGAACTGCCCGTCGTACTCTCGGCCCGGCCAGTGCTCGCACAGCGTCTTGCGCTGGTCCGCGCCGCAGATCGAGCAGTTGACGTGCTCCACCGCGCAGCCCACGCTGCACTCGCGCAGGATGCCGCCCTCAATGGCGGCGATGGTGTCTGCGGTGCTCGCCGTGCGGACCATGTAGCAGCTGAGCACCAGACGCTTGATGTCGCCCCGCTTTTCCAGATGCGCATCATAGACGCGCGCGGTCTGCGTTTCCGCACTCCAATTATGGTCGCGCAGCACAGGCTTGCCGATGTACAGTTTACCGAGCTGCTCGAGCGTCGCCTCGGTAAAGCGCTCGCCTTCGCGGTCGACCTGGTTGTCACAGGCCGTCAGGCGGAAGGTAAACACTTCATCTTCGGTCAGTTCCCGCAGCGTCTGCTCGTTGATCATTGCAAGCTCCAGTGCGCCGGCGGTTTCTTTTTCCAGCCGTGCGGCCTTGTAGATCATTTCCATGTGGTTTACTCCTCTCCGGCGGCCGCGCCGCCGTTTCTCTGCGCACTCAGCTCCGGCCACAGGTCAAGCGGCACATAGTTCAGGCTCGCGCGTCTGCGGTTGCCGCCCGGCACGTTCGGCAGATCCTCCAGCGCCGCGATGTCGTCGGGACTGAATACGCTCAGCTCGCTCATCGTGCGGTACCAGTTCGCGCGGCTCGCCGTGTCGCCCTTGAGCTCCGCCATCATGTTGATGCGCAGCTCCAGCCCCGCGGCCAGCTCGCTGTCGGTCAGCAGCTTGTAGCTCTGTTCCTCCTCGTACTGGGTCACGATGGGGTGCAGCGTGCCGACGACATACTCGATCGCGTTCTGCTCGTTGCTGCCGTAGGCCTGCTTGCCCTCATTGAGCTTGTAGAGGGGCACGCCAAAGTAGCGCGCGATGTCCGTGATCGACAGTTGCTTGTTTTCCACAAACTGCGCGTCGCGGTTCGTCCCCGCGATGCTTGTGTACTTGAGACCGAGGTCGAGGATCGCCGTCCGGTGCGCCTTGCTCGGCCCCATGTGAACGCGCTCCCACTCGGCGCGCAGCCGGTCCTTTTTGGTCACGAGCGAGCCGTCCGCCGCCTTGACCGGATTTCCCTTGGTGTCCAGCACATAGCCGCCGAGGTCGGTGTCGGTCTCCAGCACGCCGCCCGGCTGCCCGCCGTTGGCATAGTAGCTCAGCTCATACTCCTGCGCGGCCCGCGCCGCGGCGATCACCTCGCCGGCGCGCGTCACCGTGCCAAGACCTAAAAGGCCGTTGCGCGTGGCGTTTTTGTAGTGGCACACGTCCTCGTTCGGCAATCGCATGACCTTGCCGGAAATTGGATGCGTTACGTCGTACCACACGCGCCCCGCCATGTCGTGCCAGGGCTGCACCAGATACCACGGCACCGGGATCAGCTCCACCGGCTTGCCCGTGCGCTCGTCGCGCACGATCCAGTCGTAGCCGTTGCCGCCCTCCAGGCGGCTCGTCTCCAGCACCTTCTTGCGAATGAACGGGGTCATAGCCTCGTTCGGCCGGATGTTCAGCAGCCGCAGCAGCTCGTGGTCCGTGCGCTCGCGCGTCCTCGTGTCAATCACATAATTCGGCAGCTTCGCGATGCTGTCGCTCAGCAGCTCAATGCAGCGGTCGACCGCGCTGAGCTTGCGCGCCGCGCTCTGCGGGTCCTCGCCGGCGGCCAGACCGCCGGAGGCCGTCAGGCTGCCGACCGTTACGGACTTGCTCACGGTGGGCGAGCGTGCGGTTGCCGCGCGCAGGCCCTTGATGATGCTCATGCTTGACCATCACTCCCTTCGTCGTTTGCACTATCGTCAAAGCCGTCGACAACGGCCATTGCGATCAAAAGAATGCCGCCCACGATAAAGCCGGCAGGCAGGTAGATCATGCCCGCGCCGAGCGTAATGAGCAGCACGCCGAGCTTCAGCACGGCGTCTCGCAGTTTTTCCACAGTTTTCCCTCCTCACAGCGTGAAGCCCGCCCGTGCCACCGCCGCGGCAAGATCGGGCTTCTGATTCCTGGCAACCATCCACACAACCATCCCGATGATGCTTGCGACCGTGGGGTCGATGCGCCCCGTCGGGTGGTTCTTGAGCGGCTTGATGTTGCCGTTGCCGTCTGCGTAGCAGCGGACATTGCCAAAGGTCCAGCGGAAGCAGGTGTTGTGCACGTGCAGCAGCGTGTGGCGCTGCATCATGTAGTCCATCTCCTTCATCGCCGGGCTCATGTTCTTAAGGTCCTGCGGGATCTCGATGATCGGCACGATCGGCGCGAGCCGCTGCGTGATGGTGCGGCTCAGATAGGGGTCAAAGCCCACCATGCGCAGGTCGTAGCGCTCCCGCGCCTCGCGGATGCGCTCCTCCACCGCGCCGTAGTCGATGACCTCGCCGGGGCAGAGGTCGAGGAAGCCGGCACGCGCCCAGTCCCGGTATGGGACGTGGTCGCGCTTTTCTGCCTCGTCCACCGTCGCCTCGGGCCGCCAGATGCCATAGGGCAGCAGCACCGCCGCGTCCAGTCCCGGCTGGGGCGGGAAGAGCAGAACAAAGGCCGTCAGGTCTCGGCTTGTCGAGAGGTCCACGCCGCCGTAGCAGAGTTTCCCGTCCAGCTGCCGCAGCCATTCCTCGCGCTCGCGCTTTTTGCTCGGCCCCCATTGCGTCTTGTCATAGAGGTTGAGCGAGATCCAGCCGACCGCCTTCGTCGTGATCCATTGGTTGAGCCGCAGCCAGCGGAATACGCGCTCCTCAGCTTCGCTGCGCTTTGCGCTTGCCGCCTCCATGCGGATGTTGCGCAGGCTCAGATGCTTGCCGAGCGAGGGGTTGCAGAGATACCACAGGCTCTCGTCCCAGATGTCGAGCTTTTCCAGGTCGTCCGGATCATCGCCGAACAGCGCCGTCAGGCCGTAGAGAATCGGCAGCCAGTTTTCCTCGTCACGGCCGAGCAGCTCGTCCTCCGCGTCCGCAAGGTCCTCGTCCCCGACATGCCGGAGGGAGAGGACCGAGCGAACGTCGCCGCCATCGCTCCGGATGCGCCGTAGCTGCCGCGCGTCGCGGATGCCCACAGCTTTCTCGTGGATCTCCCAGCCGATGGAGCTGCGGTCGGGGTCGTCGCCCGCGGTCGTCAGCACGATCCATGCCGGCTGCCGCCGGCTCGCGCCCGCCGCGCCGGTCATGACGTCCCACAGCTCACGGTTGGGCTGCGCGTGCAGCTCGTCGAAGATGACGCAGCTCGGCTTGTAGCCATGCTTGCTGTACGCCTCGGCGGAGAGAACCTGCAGAATGCCGACCGTGATCCACTTGTACCCGCCGTTGCCGGTTTTCACGCGCTTGCGGTACTCGATGCGCTTGCGGCTCTCGATGGGCCGCAGCTCGCCCTGGGCGATCATCTTCGCCGTCCACGGCGCGCTTGTCGCCATAAAGACCGCGGCGTTGTAGACGATCGAGGCGTTCTCCTTGTCCGCCGCGCAGACGTAGACCTCCGCGTTCAGCTCGCCGTCCGCGAAGAGGTGATAGAGGGCTAGCGCCGCAGCCAGCTCGCTTTTGCCGTTTTTCTTCGGGATCTCGAGGTAGAGGTACCAGTACCGGCGCAGCCGCTCTGCGCCCTCATTCATGCCCGATTCGGGCACGTCCATCGTGCCGTAAAATTCCATCAGCGCCTTGCGCTGCCAGTCGTAGAGAGAAAAGAGCTTGCCCGTGTCGGTCGTCGGCAGGCGCTCGACGAAGTCGCACACAAACTGCCCCGCCTCGCGGTCGAAAACGTATGCCATGCTACAGGCTTCGCGCCAGCGCGTCCGCCTGCCGCTGCCGCAGCCGCTCGGTGAACTCGTCAACCCCGTCGCTTACAGGGATAGCCCCGGAAGCGGATGCTGCGTTGACCACAGCGGTCGGAACCACGATCCGGCAGCGGGAGGTCACGCTCAGACCCATTGCTTCGGCGCACTGCCGGGCCTGCTTAAAATAGCTGGCCTGGATGCTCGTCCATTCGCGGGCGAGCTTTTCGTCGCTTTTTTGGATCGCTGCCGCAGCCTTTTTGTCGGCCTTTGCCCAGCGCTCGCGGCAGAGAAAATACTGCCCAAGGACGTCGCGGTCGAGCTCGGCATAAAGGCCCGCGCTGTTAAGCAGCTCGCCGATCTCGCGGTACTCTTTATGCAGGGCCTTCGGCAGCCACCTCGGGGGAGCGACCGCATCGACCGGAGGGACGACGATCTCCCGGTCACGTCTGCTGTCGGCCTCGGCTTTTGTGAAATGCTTCCGGCCATTGGCTTCCACCAATGCCGTCGGCTGTCGCTTTCCGCTCATACTGTCCACTCCTTTCCGCCCGCTGCGTTTTGCAGCGCAAGATTCTCCGATGCAGTCCCCGGCCCTCGACGAGCGAGAGCGCGGGGGACAGAACCGTGAAGGCTATGGCCGGCTTCAAGAGCCGGGGACTACACCGGACGCTTTAGTATCCGCCCCACCGGGCCTACGTCAATACACCACGCATCAAGCGCAGTCCTTCGGCCCAGGCAGGGCGGCGTTTTGCTTTTCTTTGCTCCTGCGCATCTGGCCCACCGTCGCGGCAGGCCGTCCCCGCTTCGTTTTTGCTCGCGGCGACAGCGCCGCGAACTCGAATGCTTAGTCGTTTTCTCCGCCACTGGCGGCGCTCCTGCGCATTCCCCGCCCCTCGCAATTCGAGGGCCGCGGGGTAGGAGGAAATTCATGACCGCCCCGGTCAAAGAGCGGGGAACACGCAGGAGCTTTCCGAAAATTCCCCGTGGGGAAAAAATCTCGCACGAGGGAGGGTCGGCGGTTTCCAAG
>ERZ1034962.176-NODE-176-length-36764-cov-23.249748_pt1 | contig 36764 bp, 41 predicted proteins | sample MGYA00520696_ERZ1034962 | MGnify/ENA primary metagenome ERZ1034962 (study PRJEB33766, sample SAMN09781770) | gut metagenome | biome: gut microbiome | host: Homo sapiens | place: Madagascar | study: EMG produced TPA metagenomics assembly of the PRJNA485056 data...
TCCGCGATGAGCGCGTTCCCGACCTCGCAGAGCCATTCCCCGTAGTCCCGCGTCCTCATTTCCTTGTCCGGCATCTGCATTGCTGCATCTCCTCCCATTCCTCGCCCCAGGCCGCGTTCATGACGGCCCGGTAGATTTCGCAGGTCTCGTAGCTTCGCGCGGTGCAGAAGCGCAGCTGCGCGTTGAAATCCGCCCGCTCCCGGAAGACCTGCACGATGCTGGAGCCCTCGCCGTAAAGCCCCTCGCAGCGGATGCGCAGGTCCGGCGCCGTGGTCCCGCCCCGGAAGAATGGGCACCTGATGTCCGCCGTCTTCAGCACCGCCCGGGCCATCTCAGCCCAGCCCTTCCAGCGTCCGGCGCACCCGCGCCATGCGCTCCTCAAACTGCCGGTCCGCCATGTCCGCCACGAGCGCCGTCAGGTCCTTGAGCTTGCACACGGGCATCTCCCCGCGCTTGTATTTTATGAGCAGCCCCGGGCTGATGTTGTAGCTCCAGGTCCCCGTGCTCGGGTTCCGGGCGGCGCAGCCGAAGGGCGCCCGCTCCTCCTGGAGCGCATAGCGCACGGTCACGCTGCTCCAGCCGATGTACTTCGCCGCCGTCTCCAGCGGCACGTTGTCATAGCTGAGGATCTCCTCGTCCTTCGGCGGATTCTTGCTCCGCTTTGCCATGTCTGCCCCTCCTTCCCTCAAGCCGTCTTCTCCTCGGTCTTCTTCTGCATCCCGGCCATCTGCGCCATGCCCTCGCTGAACGCGAGGAGCCGCTCCTTCCCCTGCTCGCTCAGCAGCGGAATGCTCTTCTCAAAGTTCCGGATGATCGTCTGTTCCTTCTCGCTCATGCCCTCACCCCCTTGTGCTGCCCTCTCTCCTGTGCTATGCTGGAAGCATCTCACCCGAGAAAGGACTGATTCTGTGAATATCCGCTTCCCCGTTCTCTCCGCCCTCTCCCTCGGCTCCGTGGAGTATTACGCCCTGCTCAATTCGCTCCGCGTCCCGCCCCACCTCTGCGCCGATCTGCTGGAGCAGATGGAAAAGGAGGGCCTGATCTCCGGCTCCTTTTCCCGCGGGTGCTATCTCTCCCTCACGCCCGCCGGCTCCGCCCTGCTTCTACAGCTTCTGGAAGATCAGCGCGCAGCCGAGGCCGCACAAAAAGAGCAGCAAGCCAAAGAGCAGGCTGCGGAGACCGCCCGCCTCGAAGAGCACGAAAAAGCCGCGGGCGATCAGCGCGCCCAGAAGAAAAAGGACCGCATTCTTGATTTTGCGAAGCTGCTTGTCGGCGGCGTGATCACGCTCGTCGTCCAGTATCTCATTCACCTGTTCGGTCTCTGATCTCATCCCCTCACCCCCTCTCATCTTTCTGCGATATTCGCTTGTTGTTATGTGATGATATTACATCACGTCCCCCATATTGTCAAGCCCCTTTTTGTGATTTTATGATTTTTCTATTGACTAGTGCGTTGCTTTGTGATATTTTCATTTCAGAACGGAGGTGATAGGCGTGCGTGATCGTATCAAGGAGCTGCGCAAGTCCCTCGGCCTGACGCAAGCCGCCTTTGCCGAGAAAATCGGCGTGAAGCAAAACACCATCGCCCAATACGAATCCGGGCGAAACAATCCCACGGACGCGGTGCTTGCCCTGATCTGCCGGGAATACGGCGTGAACGAGGTCTGGCTGCGGACGGGCATCGGGCCCATGCTGGTGCCAAGGACGCGGGAGGAGGAGATCGCCGGCTTCATGGGCAGGCTGCTGCTCCGGGAGGAGGGCGGCTTCAAGCGCCGCTTTGTCAGCGCCCTCGCCATGCTGGATGAGGACGCCTGGGAGGCCATCGAGCGCTTCGCCCGCTCCCTCGTGGAGGAGGAGGCCGCCGGAGACAGCCCGGATGGCGAAAAAGAGGAGGACCGGTGACCCCGGTCCTCCTCTTTTTTCCGCCCCTTATGCCGCCCGCGTCAGCATCAGGCAGACGAGCCGCAGCTTCCCGAGCGGCAGCTTCGACAGCATTCGACAGATTTCTTCCATCAGCATTGCGCGTTCTTTCATCATTTCCCCCAAATCTCCGCCGTTCTTTTTAGTCGTTCCTACGATTTTCCCCGCCGCCTCTTTCCTTCCGTTGTGCAAAGTGCTATGATGCAGACAGTGTATATGAATTTTCGAAAAGGAGACGGTCAAATTGAATAAGCTGAAAGAGTTCCTGCAAGGCTCCCTCGGCATCTTTGGGTTCGTTCTGTATCTCGTGGTTTACATCATTGTCGATTGTACGCCCCTGGTCGTGCTCCCGCTCCCCCTGCTGGTTTCCACGGCGCTGTTCCTTGCGATGATGGTTCTTCCCGTCGTGTCCTCCGTGCTGAGCCTGATCCTCTGGCCTGCCGGTCTGATCTACATGATACGTGAGCCGCAGGACTTCTGGAGCATCTTATACTACATTCTTTTTGCGGTGAATGTGGTTCGGCTGCTCCTCGCCGTCGTCCCGGTTCTGGCCGCCCGCCGCAGAGAGCGAACTTGAACCCCCGTTCTTGGTTGGCAACTTCCTCCGGCGCCGCCGGACCTTGACCCTGTATCGTTTTGTGATCTGCACTTTCATGGTGCCGCCTCCTTTTGTTTGGTGGCCTCATCGTAAGCCTGACACACCTTGTCAGTCAAGTGCGGGAATCGTGACACACCCTGCGGGTTTTCCGCAGGGCACTTTGGAAAGGAAGCGAGGATGTGCAGCAGGAAAATGAGCTGATGCGGATGAAGCGGAAAAGTGGGAAATCCTGGCGTGATCTGGAGCGCGAGACCGGGATTCCGTCCTCTACGATCCGGAATCACATGGAGGGCCGCGTCCGTCCCAATCCGGAGATCGTGGACGCCCTGACGGATGCCATGCAGCCCTCCGCAGGCCCTTGGCACACCCCTGTCAATTCTGGCACACCCGCCCCTGTCAGTCCGCAGGACATCCCGCAGGCCCCGCAGGGCGTCGAGATGGTCCCCGCCTCCACCCTGGCCGCCACCCGTGAGCTCTACGAGCGCCAGCTCGCCTCCACCGTCGAGCTGTACGAAAGTCAGATTGCCTCCCTGGAAGCCCAGCTGGCCGAGGCAAAGGCCCGCATCAGGCGTCTGACAATCGCACTCGCCCTGTGCGTTATTTTTTTTACGCTTTTGATAGCCCTTGACATCCTGAACCGCGACGTCGGCTGGTTCCGCGGGTCCCTCTTCTTTGCGCTGGGAGGTGTTCTGCCGTGAAGCGTGCCAACGGAACCGGAACTGTCGTGAAGCTCTCCGGCCCCCGCCGCAGGCCCTGGGCCGTCCGGGTCTCCGTCCGGGATCCCGCCGGGCATATCGTCCAGCGCGTCCTCGGCTGCTACGAGAAGTCCGCCGAAGCCCAGGCCGCCCTGGAGGCCTATAACCGCAGCGTGGCCGAGGGCGGGGCCCCGCTCCGGGACGTGTCCTTTGCCACCCTCGGCGAGGTGTTCAAGGCCTGGAGCGCCCGGGAATACCGGAAGCTGAAGCCCGCCTCCATCCAGAGCCACAACGCCGCCTGGCGGCAGCGCGTCTCCCGCCTTTCGGACCGCCGCATCCGCTCCATCACCCTGGACGAGTGGCAGAGCATCCTGGATGCCGACGAGGACGCCGGGCTCTCCCAGTCGCTCATCAACAACGACGCCCTGCTCATCAAGGCCCTGTGCCGCTATGCCGCCCGGCGCGACATCCTCCAGAAGGACTATTCCCTCTATCTGGAAATCCCCTCCGTCGGCGCAAAGCAGCGCCGGGACGCCTTCTCAGAGCTTCAGCTCCGCCGTCTGGAGCAGCTGGCCGCCGCCGGGGAGCCCTGGGCGGACACCGCCCTCATGCTCTGCTATACCGGCTTCCGCATTTCGGAGCTTCTGGCGCTCACGCCCTTCTCCTATCATGCAGACGGGCACTATTTGCAGGGCGGTACAAAGACCGCCGCCGGCAAGAACCGGATCGTTCCGGTCCACCCGAAGATCCGCCCGTACCTGGAGGCCTGGCTCGCCCGCGGCGGCCAGACCATCGTCTGCCGGGAGGACGGCTCCCCGCTTCCCTCCGCCATGTACCGGCAATTCTTTTCCGTCATCGCCGAGAAGATCGGCTCCCCCGGCGCCACGCCGCACTGGTGCCGCCATACCTTCGCCACCCTCCTGCACAACGCCGGCGCCGACCCGCTGGCGATCAAATGGCTGCTTGGCCACAGCACAGAATCCGACATCACGGAGCACTACACCCACGCCACCCTAAAAGAGCTTTCCCGCGCAATTTCCCTTATCGCATAATGCACAGTCATAGACTGTTAGTAACGGGTTAGTAACACGTTAGTAACACAAAAGCCAAAAAACCCGCATGATTCCAGGGTTTTTTGGCTTTTTAAATTTAAGAAATTGTTATTACCTTTACCACATCTGTTGCTTTTTTCAACCGATATATTCACTTTTTCCGTACTTTCTTTGAATTCTCCAAACTTTTCCATTTCCGTCGCAATGCACAATCATAGACTGTTAGTAACAAAAAACGCAGCGAGGCGGCGAAGATTTCCTCCGCCGCCCCGTCTCAGTGCGCCACAATGTCCGCGTAATACCTGGCCGCCTTGTCCCTCCTGGCGTCCTCGTCGCAGAGCCAGTCCCGGGCGAGGTCTGCCCAGAGGTCCGTGCTGTCCATCCCCCGGCGCTGGATGGTCGCGCCGTAGTCGGACCAGAGCGAATTCATGACGGCGTAGAAGGCCGCCTCGTCCAGCCTCCAGCCCCGCTGCGCCATGACCTGCCGGGTCTCCTCCTCGGACCAGCGCGGCCCGCGGCTCCCGTCGCTGTTGACCATGTGCGCCGTCCATTCCCGGGCGGTCTCCATGTCCAGCGGCGCGGCCTCGCGGCATTTCATCCGGTGCTCGACGTGCAGCAGCAGGTTCAGCCGCTCCAGCGATTGCCAGGACATTTTCCCCTGCATCAGCTCGTCGATCTCCGCCCGCACGTCCTGTGTCGTAATCATGTCATGCCTCCTTGATGTACCGGGCCAGGGTGTCCAGGTCCGCCGGGTAGAGCGTGATGCTGCCCAGCACGGGCACCTCAATGCCCATGCCCTCCGGGCCGATCTGCGGACGCACCGCCTCCAGCAGCCCGTCGAGGTCCACGTTCCCGTCCCCGTCGATGGCCCCCAGCTTGTCCAGCCCGGCCTTCGCCGCCCAGACGGGCAGCAGCGCGTCGAGGCGGCGGATGGCGTAGACGCACCAGGCAACGGCCCCGCCTGCCCGGATGTTCTGTGCGAAGTCGCCGCGCGGCAGCTTCGGCGCGAATTCCGCATCGAGGTAGCGCGTCAGCCCGCCCTTGATCTGTTCCATGGATACCATACAGCCCTCCTGTTATGTGCGCGGGGAGGTCGCCCTCCCCGCTTTGGTGGTCACTTGCAGCAGCAGTCGCACGGCAGCGGATTGTAGGTTTTCTGCGCCGTGGTGCCGGTTCCTGTGGTGACGTCCGCGACCATCTTCGGATAGAAGGTGGCGTTGGTGTACGTCACGATGGAGTTGTCGGCGCACTTGCGCTCGTCGCGCTCCCGGTGGATCTGGCACTCCAGCTCGGACTTCACGCCCATCAGGCGCTCGCTGACAAGCTGGAAGCTGTCCTTGTTCGCCTGATTCACGACCTTCTGGCCGCACAGCTCCTCGCGGATGTCCTTGAACTGCCCGTCGATGTACTTGTACATCTCGAGCATCTTCTGGTCGCCATAAGTGTTGGCGTCCCGGAGGGCGATCTCGCTGCGCAGCTTGGCGATCTCCTGCTCCTGCGCCAGCTCATAGCGGTTCACCGTGTGGTCCTCGCTGCAGCCCGATTTCCCGACCATCGCAGCAAACGCCGCGCCAAGCGCCGGCGCCGCCATCGATGCCGCCGCATCGACCGGAGCGGAGCGTCTGCCCCAGCCTGCCAGCTCACCGAGACCGGCAAGCGCGCCGAGGGACGTGCCGATGATGCCCGTGGTCAGACCGGCTTTCGCTACGCCGGAGCTGCCCTGCTTTTCGTTGATTTCCATGGTATGTGCCCCTTTCGGTTCTGTAGTCCCGGATGTGCACCTCCGGTCTGCCTCCAGTGTGCCACTGTGTAGGCAAAACCGCCACGGACGAGAACCGTAAAAAGCGCGTAAAAAGAGCAGCCCCCGCAGGGGCTGCTTTCATTCGTCCATCAGCTTCCGGATCCACCATCGCCCGGACCATACCGTCCAGAGCTTGTTCTTCGCGCTCCGGCTCCATTTCTGGATCGCCTCGACGCTGCAGTCGAGCGTTTCCGCCGCCTGCTCCTGCGTCATCCCGCGCCGGAGGCAGAGATCGACCGCAGTTTTCTCTGTTTCCGTGAGGTTGACGAGACCGGTCACCAGCGACACCAGCTCCGCGTCCGGCGATTGCAGGAGGCGCTTGATCTTCCCGTCGCGCTCCCGCACAGCGCGGACCGGAATGTCGCGGATGACCGGCATAGTATTACTCCTTTAGCTGCTTGATTGCCTGATTCACACCTGTGGACGCCAGCCCGGAGGCCGCGCCGACGGCAGCGGCGGTGATGGGGTCCGTGGCGGGAAAGTCCACCATGCCCGTGTAGAGGCCGAGGAGGCCCATGGCCACGCCGGACACGCCGACGATGACGGGAATCCACTTGTTGTCCAGCTTCGTCGCCTTCGCCGCCTGGCCCACGAGATAGCACAGCACGGTGATGGCCACCACGGTCGCAATACCAAAATCAATCATAAGTACGCCCCTCCTATCGGACGATGGTCCATTCCTTCATTTCTTCGTACAGCTTCACAATAAACGAGTTGCCGCCCAGGCGGCGGTACGCCTGATAGCACGCGTCCAGCATCCCCCACTCGTATTCCTGGAGGTTCGGGCTGTCCTGGTGCTTGTAGTACAGGCGGACGATCTCCGCCCGGAGCAGGCACTTGATGCCCTCCTGCTGCTCCTTTGTGCTCTTCCGCTGCTCCTTGATGCCGAGCATCCACTCCCGCACCGGCTTGATGAGCAGCGACAGCAGCGTGAGCAGGCACACAAGCCCGGAGGCGGTGGTCACGATTTCCGAAAACATTTCACTTCACCTCCTCCGTGTAAGCCAGGTACACCCAACCGTTCCGCCGGTCCGCGTATGCTTTCAGCAACCCCCAGCCGTCCTGCTCCTCGACGATGGTGTACGCGCCGCCGTAGGCCAGCGTTTTGACCACGTCGTAGCCCGTCCCGGGGCCGCTGCGGACGTTGAGGCCGCTCTGTGCCTTGATGCGGACCAGTCTGCCGGTCCTGCCCGCCGCGGTCCCTGCGGCCTCCAGCGCCGCCCAGGTGAGCCTGCCGCAGATGCCGTCCGCCGAAAGCCCGGACTTGGCCTGGAAAGCCCGGACGATGCTGTCCGTATAGTCGCCGAAGATGCCGTCCGCGCCCCAGGGCGAGAAGTTGTAGCCCGCCCGGATGAGTAGCTGCTGCATCCTCACCACGGCCTCGCCGGAGCTGCCCGTGGAGAGCGTGGGGTGCTCGTCCGCCGGGGCCGGGCTTGCGCCGCCCAGCTCCGCCGCCACGTCCCGCCGGAGCTTGGCAAGATCGATGCCCAGGCCCAGGCCGTCCCAGAGGTGCTGCGGGTCCACGTGGTCCGTGTTGCTGAGGCCCCGCCTGGTCACGTCGTAGTGGGTCTCGATGCACGTGTAGGGGTCCCAGCCGTACCTCCGGCAGAGCTTGGCCAGGAGCCACACGGCGTTTTTGTAGGTCCGGAGCGCGTAGTTCCGCGCCGCCTCCAGATCCCCGACGGTGAACCGCGCCCCGCTGGTGTAGGTGATCTCCCGCGGCTCGCCCATCTCAATGCCGAGCCATTTGTCGTTGCCCGGCCCGCCGACGTGGAAGCACTTGCGGTCGTCCGGCATACAGTGCAGCACCTGCCGGTCGTCCACCATGTAATGGACGAGGTACGGCGAGCCGTTCCGCTGCCAGTAGTCCCGCAGCACCTGCGCGCTCGGCTGCGGCGTGCCGATGGAGTGCAGCACCACGCCCCGCGGCGTGAGCCTCTGGTTTGCCCTGTACCGGCTGTTTCCGGTGCAGATGGCCTCTGTGATCTGCATGACTTGTCCCTCCTTATGCGTTCAGGGCGGCCCGGACGGCCTCCCGGTATTTTGCGGGCACCTGAGCCAGGGTGATGCGCCCCAGCCGCACCTGCAAGGTCAAAAACTGTACCATTTACTCCGTGCCTCCCATCACAAGCTCCAGCATTGCCGCCTCCAGCGCCTCCAGCCGCTCCTCCGCCGTCGGCTCCGGCGCAGGCTGCGCGGCCAGCATGGCGTTGTATTCCGCCTCTTCTTCCGGCGTCATGTCCCGGATCACTCCGTTTTCGCAGATTTTCATGTTGTCACCCCATTTTGTAAATGTTGACGGTTGTCCCGCTGATGATGTTGACGTCGGATGTTGCGGAGTAGATGTATATTTTGTTTGCCTTGTACGCGGCATTTGTCGGGACGTTTTTGGAGTTTTGCGTTCGGTCGGATACCGAGTGAATCGTCCCCCCCAACACAAAAAACGTCCACCTGGATTGTAAAGTCGAGTATTTTTGTTGTCCGGTGACCGTCCCCACCATCATACCTGTGTATGTGTTTCCTTCCGACCCGATCCTGACGTTTACAAGAGGTACTGTAACAACGTTGGCGGTCAAATCTCCGTTGTTTGGTACAATCGTCTCGCAAAAATACAGCTTGCCCGGTTCGATCGTCAGGTCATTTATTGCCGACATGGTCGTCCCGTCCGCGGTCCAGGTATACACCAGCTCGATGCCGCTTGAGCTTCCACCGCCCCCCGGCGCGGTCCACAGCTTGCCGTCTGCGTCCTTCCCCACGGCCTGGGTCATGGCGTCCGTCTTGGCCTCCGGATGCGGAATTGCGTTCCACACGGCATTTGCGCCGGGGTACTGCGTATTGGTGGAGCTTGCGGAGAGGTCGGTCGTTTTGTTGGCCGCATTCTCCGGCGTGTAGCCCAGGGCGGCGGTGATGTTCGCCTTGGTCACGCTGGCGTCGGAGCCTGCCGGTCCCTGCGGCCCGGTCTCGCCCTTTGCGCCCGTCTCTCCCTGTGGGCCTGCGGGGCCCTGCGGTCCTGTCGGCCCCTGCGCTCCGGTGTCACCCTTGGCCCCGGTCTCGCCCTTTGCGCCCTGGTCGCCCTTCGGCCCCTTGATGTTCTCCTCCGCCGGGGCCGTGGTGGATTTGGACCGCTCCCAGCTGATCTCCCCCGCCGCGCTCACCGTTGGCCGCCAGAGATAGCCGCCGTCTCCGCCGCCCCCGCCCGTCTGCGCCGCCTCGTTGATGGCCGCGACAAGGGTGTTCTTCGCCTCGGTCGTGAGGTCGTCGAGGCTGCCCATCCTTGCGAGGATCTGCGCCCAGACGGCGAGCGTCGGGTCCGTGGACGTGTCTCCGCTGGGGTCCGCGCCCCGCTCGATCTGCCCGAGATCCGCGTAGACGGTCGGCGTCTTTTTGTCCCCCTCGACACCGTAGACGCCGCAGCGCAGCACCCCGCCCGGCACCGTGAGGCATTCGTGCGGGATCACCGCCTCCCCGTTCTCGATGAGGCAGTCCCTCGTGACGCCGCTGCCCTCGAAGACCGCCGTCCGGGCCGTAACGTTCTCCCAGCCCGCGCCGAAGCGGAATGTGACGGCCTTTCCCGTCAGGCCCGTGGTAATGCGCTCATTCGCCGACCGGACGCACCGCGCCCTCTGCCGGTCCGCGCTGATTTGGATCATGCCTTTCTCCCTCCTTCATGCTCCCATTATATTCCTGCTTTCCCCCAAAAATCGACCCTTGCCATGGCCCCCGAAATTCGCACCCGTCTGCGATTTTCAGGATGCCGGAGAGGCAGTCAGAGGCGCCGCCCCTGACCGCCCGCTCCTCTGGCTTCCGCTCACTCCCAGGGCGTGTCCGTGTCCTTCCAGTTCCCCTTGAGCGCGTCCCAGAGCGCCTTCTCCTGCTCCCGGCTGAGGCCGAGGCCCTGAATGTAATCCACGACCTTCTGCTTTGCGCTGCCGGGAACGGTCTTTCCGCTGCTGTCCTTGTCGCCCTCGACGTTCTGCTTGAAGTCCCAGGCCTCCGCGAAGACCTCCGTGGAGAGGCCTGCCGGCTCCGCGAACGCGTAGTATGCGCCCGCCTGGGCCGCGCTGGCCTCCTGATTTCCGCTCTTGTCGCGGTAGAGCCAGGCGTCCACGCTCTCCCTGGCCTTCTCCTCGTCCTGTCCGCCGATGGTCCGGAGCAGCTTCTCCGCAGTCTTCCGGTCGATTCCGCCGCCCAGCAGATCCTCCTTGATCCGGTCCCGCATTGCGCCGTCCATGCGCTCTGCGGCCTTTTCCTGCGCCTCCTCCCGGGTGATCTCGCCGGACTGGTACTTCTCGTTCTCCTGCCAGACCCACTTCTCCATGGCGTCCCGCATGCTCCGGTACCCGTCCGTGTTCCCGCTCCGGTAGGCCGCGTAGATGTCGTCCTTGTCCGCGCTGCTTCTGCCCTGCGCCGTGGTCTTCTGGGTGTAGTAGCGGTACCAGTAGTCTGCCTCCTCCTTGCTCATAAATGGCTTCATGGCCCAGAAGGACACCGCCTTTCCGATGTTCTCAACGTTCTCAATGGGCGCGCCGAAGAGCTTGGACGCCGTCGTGACGAGCCGGTTCGCCGTCTGCACGGTATCCATGACCGGCGCGTCGCCCTTGAAAACCTTGAAGAGGTCCTTCACGGTGTCGTCCAGCTTGACCAGCTCCTCGAGGAAGTCCGAGATGGCCGACGGCGTCAGCGCCTCCATGCCGTAGTACCGGTCCCCCAGTACCAGCGCCGCGAAGACCTCGTAGGCGTCGGAGCCGAAGGGCAGGATGCCCGCCAGCGATCCCGCCGTGTCGGACCAGAACGTCTTGCTGAGGAACGCCCTTCCGACCGCCTCCCAGCTGTATTCGTTGTCCTTGCCGTCCTTGCTGTAGCGCTTGATGTTCCCCTTGAAGAGATTCCAGACCAGCGTCATGGCCGAAAATACCTTCGCCGAGACGATGAGCGCCGAGACCGCCCAGTTCGCCCCCCGCTTTGCCTTTTTCAGGTTCTCCTTCGCCTTCCGGACCCGCTCCCGGGTCTCCTCGCTGCTGTCCGTCCGGGCGGCGTCCTGCGCCGCCTTGAGCTGCCGCTCCTTCGCCTGCAGGTTCGCCAGCGCATCGTAGGCAATGTTGAAGTTCTGGAACGGCTGGGTCTTGAACATGGCGAGGTTCTGCAGCAGCGTGTTCTCGCTGCGCAGCAGCTGGGGCCGCTCCATGGTCGTGTAGTCCGGCTGCGTCTCGAGCACGATCCGCTCGTAAATCTCCGTCACCGCGTCCCAGTAGGCGTCGCTCCGGAGCTCCAGCTCCGGCTGCTCCTGCCGCACGTAGTACTCCGCCGCTTTCCAAAGCTTTTTGACCGTGGCCACGTCGATGCCCTGGATCCAGTTCAGCCCCTTCGGGATCTGCTTTTTCCCCTTGGCCATGTCGCCCAGCTCCTGGATCGAGAAGCCCTTGCTCCGGTACCAGAGCAGCGGCGTGTGCTCCGCAATGAAGTTGATGTCGCTCTTCTTCCAGTCCGTCATGGCCTTGATGAGCGGCCCCCAGCCGACCACGGCTGCCGCCGTCGGGTAGCTCGCCGCCTGCTTGACGGCCACGGAGGCGTTCATGGTCAGCACGCTCCCGGCGTAGCTGCTCCGGATCTTCGCCATGTTCCGCGCCCAGGAATCGAGGTTCCGGCTCGGGTTCTGGATGTCGCCCATCAGCTTGTCGATGTACCGGCTCGCCTCCTCGCCCCACTTCCGGTCCAGCACCCATTTGAGGGACTGCGCCGTGAGCTGCTGCGCGGCGGTCGCGCCCTCCTCCTCCGTCGGCGTGATGGCCCAGCCGCCGTTCCCGTAGAGCTTGCCGAAGTTCCGGACCGGGATGGCCATGCCGACGTATTTCGAATGCCGCTCGATGGACTTGGTCAGCGTCTCCACGGCGCCGCGCAGGTTGATGGGTCCGGACGCGCCCTGCCGCTCCTTCGTGAAGCCCATGCCCTCGATGGTCCCGTCCCGCTTGACGGTCTCCGGCTGGCCGCCCCGGAACTTCCGGTTCGTCTCGATGGGGTAGTAATTTGGCACGCCCGCGATGTCGTAGCCCAGCAGCTTCCGGGATACCTCGTTGATTTCGTTTTTCGACATGGTGTTGAAGTACCGGTAGATCGCCCGGGCGAACTGCACCTCCCGCTCCGTCATGTTCTGCTGCACGGCCCGCATCTGGCTCCGCCGCAGGCGCAGCAGCGTTCCCTGGGTGTATGCCTCTGAGACGTGCCCCTTCCGCAAAAGGTCGTAGTCCGGAACGACGAAGCCGCCCCGCTCCGCGTGTCGCACGTTGTCGTTGTTGAAGCTGTGCAGGAAGATGGCGATCTGCATGTCCGGCGTGATCTTCACGGTCTCCTTTGTTCCGCCTGGGCCCAGGCCGGTCACCTCGATGGTCCGTGCCTTCGGCCCGGCGAGGCTCCCCATGAACGCCTTGTCCTCCATGAAGCCCCGGAACATCGCCTCGGCCCGCCGCGCGTAGTCGTGCATCTTCGTCTCGCCCTTCTGGAGCGCCTGCGCCGCGCGGTACAGCGGATCCTCGTCGTTGTAGCCCGTCACGCGGTGCAGGAACCGCACCGGCGAAAGGCCCTCCGTGACGATAAGGTCGCTCCAGGCCTTCTTCACGCCGACCGGCCGCACGCCCCTGGCGCTTTCAATGTCGGAAACCGTCTCCGCCGTCTGCACGGCCACGTCCCGCTTGTCTTGGGCATCGATGAGCTTCCGGCTCGTGCGCATCTCGTTTTCGAGGTTCTGCATGGCGTTGAGCAGCGCCCGCACGTCCCCGATGTCCATGTCCGCGATCTGCACCTTGTCAAGCCGCCCGATCTTCTCCATGGTCCGCCGGTCCGGCATGAAGTCGGGGTTCTGCGCCTGCATCTCCCTGACCCAGTCGCGGAGCGTCTCAATGTCCACATACTTTCTTCCGAGGTCGTCCTCGCCCACGGTCTCGATGCCATCGGCGGACAGGTTGCCGATCCGTTCGCCGATGATCGTCCGGCCCGTCATGCTCTTGGCGATGGTGTCGAGATTCCCTACCAGCTCCGCCGCCTTGGCCTTCCACTGGGAGCCGACCTTGACCCGGTCGAGCCGCTGGGCCAGGTGCAGCAATGCGTCACGGTCCTTCTGCTCCTGCCGGGCCGTTCGCTCTCCCTGCCGCTTCTCGTCGAAGCTCCGGCGCAGGTCCTCCATCTCGGTCTGCATCCGCTGCCGCGTCTCGGCAATGCGCTGCTCGTAGTGCGCCTGGAGCATCTCCTCCCGCTGGGCCGCGTAGGCCTCGGCGCTGGGCGCCTGGACGTTGGCGTTGTAGAGCCGCTGGAGGATTTCCTGGCTCAAAAGCTCCGTGTCCTCCGCCGCGTCCCCGGCCCAGGGGCTTTTGAAGATCTGCCGGAACCGGTCCAGCACGTCCACGATGCGGATGAGCTGGTCCGCCGGGTTCTGGATGGTGTCCGGGAACGCCGTGGGGAACCGCGGCGTCAGCTCCTGCTCGTAGAAGACGTCCACGGGCGTCCCGCCCGCCGAGAGGAAGGCGTAGCCCATGAGCCGCTTGCGCAGGTGCTCGTAGCCGCCCTCCCGCTCGAGGTCCGCCCGGCTCTGCCCGGTGATGGCCAGCTTGACGGGCTTCCCGCCGGAGCGCAGGGTCTGCCGGATGCCGTCCCACATGTCCTTGGCCTCGTCGGTCTGGCCGGTGGCGTTGCGCATCATGTCGGCGGCGAGGTAGTCCGCCTCCTCCTTGGCGATCTGGTAGGCCTCCATGGGGTTCTGGCTCCGGGCCGCCTTCATGGCGATGTCCGAGAGCCGCTGCTCCAGCTCGCCCCGGCCCATGGCCTTCCTCCCCGCGAAGCGCAGCAGGTCGGATGCCACGTCCGGAATGTCCGTGGCGCGGAGGTCTCTCTGCGTCCCCTCGGTGAACTGCCGCCGCAGCTCGAAGGCCCGCTCCGTCATGTGGCTGAGAAGCGTCACCTGCCGCTTCCGCTGCTCCGCCGCCTCCCGCGCCGAGGGCCCCGCCGGCGCACGCCCCCGCTGCATCTGCGCATACTCCGCGCTGGAGCTCGGCTCCGCCTCCTCGGAGACGGAGTAGCGGATGTCCGGATTCTTCGTCGGCGCGAGATTGTCAGGGTTTTTCACCTGGTTCGCATCGAGCGCAATATAGGCGTCCGTGCTCCGCCCGAAGCTCCCGGCATCCCTCGCAAGGATAACCCCATCATAGCCGTTCTTGCGGAGCGCTTCCGTGATGGCCTCCTTCGCCTGCGTGTCGAGAGCCGTCTGCCTCTCCTGCCATTCCGTTACCACGTTGTCCTCTGCGTCATAAACTGCATTGAACTCCGGGTCGTCATAAATCGCGCTGCGGGATGCCGTCGGGTTGTCCCTTCGCCACTGCACCAGAAAGTCCACGAAAGCCTTTTTCGCGGCCTCGTGTCTTTTCCCGTACTCGGCATCGAGCTTCCCGGATTCCGTCTTGAGCCGGTCGTATTCCGGCGAGAGCCTCCGTAGCTGCCGCACCAGATCGGCGCGATTCTCCGCGTGCAGCGGATTGGTGATGTTCGCATAAAGCGCCATCTGGTTCTTTCCCCGGACGCCGATATCCCGGTCCGTTGTCTTGAGGAAAATTCCGAATGGCGTCTCGTTGTCTCTGGCTCCCGCCCCGTCATGCTTCGTATCGAAGACCGTAAATGCGCCGTCCGTCTGGTGATACATGACCAGCAGATTCCCGTCCTTGTCCCTTACCTTGGAATCCTTGAAGTATTCCGCCTGCTCCGCCGAAAGCTCCCGCCCGGCGGAATCCCGCTCCGGGGCGGAAACGGAATATTTTTCCTCTTGACTTCCGCCCTTGTCCTGTGCTACAGTGTCTTTAGAGACGTTGCCGGCAGATTGGGCATGGGCTTTTATGTCCTGACCCATAGTGCTGTCGGTGACGTCTTTGATTTTTGTAACGTCGTGGAATACGTCTCCGCGGGCGATCCGCATGATCTGCACCTCGCCGCTGTATACCCGCATACTCTCTCCATCGCCGACCGTAAAGATCGTGCGGTAATAGTTCCAGCCGCGCACCGCTTCCGGGTGGTGCCCGCTGTCCTTTGCCCACCGCAGATACGTGCTGGATTTCAGCATGTTGTCCAGCTCCGTGGCGGCCAGCATCTTGGAATTATAGTCCTGGTCGGAAAGGTACTTGGCCGGGTTCGTATACTCGTTGATCCCGTCGCTCCGGATGAACGCGCCCTTTGTCTTCCCGACAGGGAGCACAACGCCTCGGAAATGCTGCCTCAGGTAGATTCTGGCTTTCTTTCCGATGCTGTCCCCATCCGTAATTCCTTCTGCCTTGATCTCGGACGCGTCGATCTTCGTATAATTCGTCCCGTCCGGTGCAGCCTGTACGGACAGCAGCGCACGCGCGCCCGGCTCCGCCGGGGCGCTATTTTTCTGCCCCCGTTCCAGGCCGCTGAGGTCCACGGCTCCGTGGCCCTTGAGCAGGCCCGCCGCCGCGTCGGCGCAAAGCTCCTCCTGCACGTTCCGCTCGAAGCGTTCCCCGGTGTATACGCCCTCGTAGGCTTTGCGGTATTCCGGCAGCAGCCGCTCCCAGCTCTCCATCCCGATTGCCCGCCGGACCGTCTCCACGGCCTGGGCAAGCGGAATGTCGCCCCGGGCGATCTGCGCGTGCAGCCGCTCGTGCCGGTAAATTTCCCGGAAGCTCGCGGAAGGGTTGTCCGCCTGGACGATCAGCCGGTTCCCGACCTGCGCACCCCGGGCGTTCAGCGTCCGGCCCTCCACCTGAAGCTCCAGGCTCCCGCGGATGAAATCCACCTGTAAGCCCCGCTCCCGGGCGTCCTTCCGGATGCCGCGCATCCCGTCCGTCAGCTCCGTGTCCCGGAGCACCCGTGCCGTCTTCCGGTCCGTGCCGTTGGCGACGCCTAGGCTTTTTGCGCTGACCTCTGCTTTTCCTGCGCCTCCAGCCAGGTCTTGAGCTGGCTCTCGGGCACCCAGACGTCCTGTCCGTTCGCCGCGGTCAAGAGATACCGCGTTTCCTCCGTGGTCTTCTTCGAACCCGAGGTCGTATTCGTGGTTTTCTTCATAATCGTTCCCGTCCTTTCTCCCGGCCTCCCAGGCCGCCGTGAATACCGCCTTCCGGACCTCGCCCAGCCCGGAGACGCCCGCCATGCGCTTCGCCTCCGGGAAGCTGAGGCCCTCCTGGCCCGCCTGGTAGAAGGCCCCGAACTCCTCCGGGTACCGGTAGCCGTGTTCCTCCAGCGCCGCCGCCCCCGCGCTGCCCAGATGCCGCGCGAGGCGCTTTCCCTTGGATATCTCCGCGCCCCGGCGGTAGCCCGTCTCCATGGCGCTCCGCAGGCGGCTGTCCTCCGTAATTCCGGCAAGCGCGCTCCGGCTCTCGCCCTCCGCCCCCGCCGTCAGCGCGATGGCGTAGCTGTCCAGGAAGTCCTCCGCCCGCGCCGGGGTGCTCTGCCCGCCGCCGAGGTAGCCCTCGTAGGCCCGCAGCATCCCGTTCAGCGTCAGCGGGTCCCTGTATTCCGGCAGCTCCTCCGCCGCGCGCAGAACCTCCAGCGCCGTCCCGGCGGTCTTGACGTCGGAGAGCGCCGCCGTGCTCCCGTCGGCCCGCAGCAGCGTCAGCCCGCCGTCCCCGGCCTGCTCCACGCGCACGATGTCCGTCCCCGCCACCGGCGTCCCGCCGGCGGGCTGCACGTAGCCCGTGCGCTTCCGCTCCTGCGCCGCCGGTGCCGTCCTGGCCGTTTTGGCCGTCTCCGCCGCCTGACGCGCTTCTCCGCCGCTTTTTCCCGTCCGGCTCGTAGTCTGACGTTCCGCCCCGTTCGTCGGCTCCTGCGCCGTCCGGCGCGGCGCGGCGGGTGCTTCCGTGCCGCTCCGGTCCGCCGGGGCGGCGTTTTTCTGCGCTGCGGCCTCCTGGGCCTCCAGCGCCCGGTTCTGCCGGTACACCGGCCCGTACTCCCGCTGCAATTCCGCAGCGAGGTCCTCATTCCGCTGCGCTGCCGCAGCGCCCGCCGTCTCCCCGTACTGCTGATAAAGTGCCTCGGCCTCCTGTCGGTTCGCCTGGTCCCGCACGCCCTGCTGCACCGCCTGCTGGAGCTGCTGCGCGATCTCCTGCGCCCCCGGCCCCTCCGTCTGCGCCGCCTGGCCTGTGGATACGTTCCGGCTGATGCTCCCCGCCTCGGCGGAGACCGGCGGCATTCCGCCCGCTCCCGCCTCCGGCGTGACCGGCCCGGCGTAGACGGTCCCCCGGTACACGGTTCCCGCGTCCATGCCGCCGTTCAGCTGCTCCGGCGCCGCCGTCAGGTAGCTCCCCGCCCAGTTCCGGAGCTGCACCGCCTGGTCGCGGAGCGCGTCCACGTAGGCCTGCCCGCCCGGGATGTACTGGGATTCCAGCGCATCCAGCGCGCTCTGCACCTCGCGGCTGTACTGAACCAGCCGGACGTTGATGTTCTCCTGAGACGCGCCCGCCTTCGTTCCCGCCTGGATGATCTCGTTCATTCCGTTCTGGAGCTTCCCGGCCACTTCCTCCAGGTACGCCTTGTTCTCCCGGGTGATCTCCGCCGTGGAGATCGCGCTGTTCAGGGCGGAGAACAGGAAGGCCGCCGTGAGCTGCTGGGCCAGCTGCTCCCCGCTCGGCAGGTCCTGCCGCTCCGTCAGGGCCAGCTCCGTCCCGGTCTTCGCCGCCGTGAACGCCATCGCGCCGGAGAGCTGCCGCACGTATTCCATGAACGGGGTCATGAGCTTCCGGTTCGCCAGAATTTTCGCAAGGCCCGTTGTCTCGATCCCCTCCGCGACACGCCCCACGGTGCCCATCACGGCGTTCGAGGCTCCCTGCCCCACCATGCCCGCAAGCCCGGACCGCACGATCCCGCCCATATACTCGTCCATGGTCATCTCGCCGGTCATCTCCGCGCCGAGGTTCGAGACCGCGTCCTGGGTCATGAACGCCGCCGCCGTCTTCGCCGCCGCCTGGAGGCCGGGGCTGAGCGAGACGAAGCCCGGAACGGCCCCGAGCACGACGTCCGCCGCGCCGGCTGCGGCGGTCATCGCCGCCACACTGCCCAGCGTATTGCCCACGAAGCCCGATGCCTGCACGCCGTTCCCGCCGTTTTGCATGAGGAATTCGTACTGCCGGTCCCCCCGGTCTATCTGCGCCTGGGTGTCCTCGTTCCCCGCGAAGATGCCCCTGGCCAGCGACTGCGCACCCGTGCCGCGGATGAGCCCCTGCCCAAGCGCCGTCATTTCTCCCAGGTCCTGGGAGATGAAGCGGTCCAGCGCCTCGCCGGTCTCGCCGGGGAGGCCGAGGAGCCGCGCGTCGCCCGTGGCGTTCAGCCGCGTCTGGAGGTCCTCCGCGACCTGCTGGATGTCGAGGATGTCCCCCGCCTCCGCATGCTTGACCGCGCTGTCGGCCCAGACGGGCTGCACCAGCGCCGCCTGAAGCTCCCGCGCCTCCGCCCGGTCCTCCTCGGTCCAGGCGTCCTTGCTGGCGAGGTACTTGCCGCGTGCCAGATACTGCGCCGCGTTCTCCGGGGTGTAGGCCTCGGGCCGCTCCGGCATCTCCTGCCGCAGCCGCTCCGTCTCCCTGGCCCGCCGGTAGGCCTTCTTCTGGGCCTCCAGCTGCCGGTTCTGGTCCTCCAGCCGGAGAATTTCCGCCTGGGCCTCCCGGTCGCCCGTGCCGCCCTGCATCGCGCCCCAGGCCTGGGCCCGTCGCTCCAGCTCCGCAATGCGCGCCATGTTCTGGAGGATCTGCGCCTCCGCGCCGCTCTCCGCCCGCTTGTACTGGCTGAGGAGCGGCACGCCTCCGGCCCCGCCGCCGGCGTCCCCGGTGGGGCTGCCCGTGGTCGTGGTCCCCGCGCCGGAGCGCCGCCGCGTCACCGTCCGGTCCCAGGGAGCCTGCCCCGCGATCTGGTCCCGCAGCGCGTCCCGCTGCTCCTGGGGCAGCAGCTTGCTGGTCATGCCCGAGGCCAGCTGCCCGGCGGCCAGCCGCTGGATGTAGCTGTCCAGGTCCTTCAGGAATTTGGCATTGCTTTCCGTCCGCTCCTTGTAGACCTCCCGGGTCCGCTGGGAGAGCTGCCCGAGCTGCTGCGTCGTGACGCCGCTGTTCAGCCTCCCGTTTCCGTCAAAGAGGCTCTGGGTGTCCCGGACCAGGCTCTGGTACCGGTCCGCCCGCGCCTGCTCCTTCTTCTGCCGGTATTCCGCATAGGCCTCGTTGATCTTGTTCGCGCCCGGCTTTCCGCCCGCCGCCACGTTCCGGAGGTCGGCCAAAATCTCTTCGCGGGACGAGTTCTGCTTCTCCCGCTCAATGTCGGAGCCTCTCTGTGCCTGCGGCGCATTCGCCTTCTCCCGAAGCTCCGCGATGATCGTGCTCCGTTTTCTGTTCTTCGCCATCGTGTGTGTCCTCCGCTCAGTTCTTGGATTTTCCTTCTCTCTTCGCCCGCGCAGTGTTTTTCTTCGCCGCCTCCACCTTCCGAGCCTGGGCCGCCCGGGACTTGTAGAGGGCGTCGATCAGGTTCACCTGGTATTCGCTGAGCTGGTCCTGATATTTGAGGAAGGCCTGTGCCGCCGCGCTTTCTCCCTTGGTGATGGCCAGCTGGACCACGGTGTCCCGGATATTCTTGTAGGTCGCATCGTCTGCATCCGGGCGGTCTTTCTTGTCTCCAGAATCGTCCCCGCCGGAGCCGCCCCTTCCGCCGCCTCCGCCGCCGCGCCCCGCGGCCGCCGCGGCCTGCTGGGCCAGGTACGCGTCCACCATCCTCCGGGCGTTCTCCCGGGAGATGCCCGCGTTCGAGAGCATCTGGTCGTCCGGCAGGAGCCCCATGCCGATCATGCCCATGGCCGTCTCGTAGTCGTACTTCCGGTTGTCCTGGGCCGCGCCGTAGTCGTAGTCCCGCTCCCCGCTGTAGAGCTGGTAGGCCCGGCTGACGTCGTTGCCCCAGTCGCTCACGCTGTCGCGGTAGCGGCCGTAGTCCGTGCTCTCCCGGTCGTTCAGGAGGCCGTACCGGTTCAGCAGGTCCTGCCCCTCCTGGGCGTAGCGGCTGTAGGCGTTCTGTGCCAGCTCCGGGATCTTGTCCGTCAGCTGCCGGAGGTAGGCGTCATACTGCTGCTGCCCCACCGCCTGGCCGTAGCTGGAGCCGTAGCCGCCGGTCAGCGCCGCCGCCTGGCCCATGGTGTCCTGCATGGCCTGCTTGCCGAGGCTCTGGTACTGCTGCTTGTACTGCTGGTAGAGCGCGTCCCCCTCCGCGTCGTAGCTGAAGGGCTTCCGCCCGGTGATCTGCTGGTAGAGGTCGTCGAGCTGCTGCTGGTACTGGCTGCTGTAGGCCCCCGGCTTCTTCTGCATGGTCTGCTGGAGCTGCTGCTTGTAGGCCTCCACGTCCGCGCTCGGGGTGTAGTAGGGCTTCTGCGCCGGGAGGGCCGTGCTCTGCGCCGTGCTCTGCCCGCTCCCGCCGCCGTAGAGCTTCCCCTGGGTGAGGTCGCCCGCGATGCCGTCCGCGCTGAGGCCGTTTGCCTGCTGGTAGCGCCGGACCGCCTCCTGGGTCCGCCCGCCGTAAATGCCGTCCGCGCCCGTGGAGCCGACGTCGTAGCCCGCGCTTTGCAGCGCCTGCTGGAGCTTCCGGACGTCGTCGCCCCGGGAGCCGTAGGTCAGATTCATATGGTCTCCTTTCTCATTTCCAATGCCCTGTGACGTAAAATTTGACGGACGCGCTGACCTGCATGGCCGTGGGCCGGAGGAGGACGAAGGGGCCGCAGTTCGCGGCGGTGCCGGTGCCGTAGGCCGAGAGCCAGCAGCCCGCCGCCGTATTGCAGACCACGTCCCGCTGCACGTTCGGCCAGTCCGTGAAGGCGATGGGATAGTCCGGCGCGGCGCATTCGAGGGCATAGAGGCCGCCCCAGGCCGTGGATGCGTCCCCGGTGTAGGTCTGCGCGCCCCAGCATTCGGCGAAGCCGCTCCGCCACTTGCGCCAGCGCCAGATGCCGCTCGACCCGGCCTCGATCACCCGGTCGATCTCGTTCCCGTCCGCGTCCAGATAGTCCCCGCGCACGCGGAGGTCCCAGCCCAGGTCCAGGACGCCGTCCGCCTCCGCGTACTTGCCGAAGGCCGCGCCCTTGCCCCCGGCCCGGAGGTGGAAGGCCGCGTCCGCCGTGGGGATCGTCACCTCGTAGCGCGCCGTCTGTCCGAGGCTGTCCGCCGCCTCGATCTTGGCCACGTAGCTCTGCCCGATGAGCGCCGCCGCCGTCAGGATGAGGCCCGTGCCGGACGTCATGGCCGTCCCGTCCCCGTAGCTCCCGCCCGCCGTCCGGTGGTAGCCCTTGAGCGTGCAGGCGTTCCGCCCGCCGAGGGCGGAGTAGGAGAGCGTTGCCTTGGCCCAGATGCAGTTCCCGTCCTTGTCCGCCGTCCCGTCCGCGTCGGAGCGGTACAGGCTGAGGCTTGACAGCTTTGGCCTGGCATAGGGCAGCAGCGTCACCTGAAGCGTCTCCGAGGCCGTGTAGCCCCGGCTGTCCTCCACGGTGCAGACGATGCTGGCCGCCGTCCCCGGGAGCACCTGGGTCCGGTAGGGAGCCGAGGACACCGTCACGCCCGCGCAGGCGATCCGGTACGCCTTGACCGTCGCCCCGTACCGGGTGGTTACCTTCGCCGCCGTGAACGTCACCTGCGCCTTGCTGTAGCCCTGCACGTAGGCCGCAATGCCCGCCGCCGCGGTGCCCGCGTTGTAGTAGGCCGCAGAGGCCCAGCCGCTCGACACCGACGGCCCGCAGGAGGCCGGAACCAGGACCTGTACCGAAAGGGTCTTTACGCCCAGCGCCGCGGTCCAGCCCGCGTTGTAGGTGGTCAGCTCCAGCGTGCCGGTCACGCTCTTCGCGGTCGTGATGTAGGCCGCGAAGTCCGAGAGATTTGGTGATATTTGATAAGTCCCGCCCCTGACATCATGGAGCAGACAGGCCCTGTGCCCGCCCGCCGTCAGGTAGAGGTCGTGCCGGTAGCCCTCCGCCGCCGGGGTGATGGTGCAGGCGCTCCTGCTCCCCAGCGTCAGCGCCCCGCAGCTCAGGGTGGACGCCCGTGGAATGGTGGTCAGCGTAACGGTCCCGCTGCCCTCGGTGCTCCGCCCCGAGTAGCCGGTGCCGCTCGGGCCCCAGACCGCGCCGGAGAGGGTGACGGTCTTCGTGCCGTCGTCGTTGTGGGGCACGGTTACGATCAGGGAGCGCATGAGGATCCAGTCCCCGCTCACGCTGGCGTAGACGCCGCCGGACACGGTCTCCCCGTTCACCGTGAGGCTGCATTCCCAGGTGCCGATGGTCGGCGTCGTCACCGTGCTCTCGTAGATTTCCTTGCGCACGAACAGGTTCGCCACCACCCGCGACGTGTTGGCCTCGATGTCCTGGGTGTACTCCCAGTCAATGGCCCCCGCCAGATAGCCGCCCCCCGCCGTGGATGAGCTGTTTTCCAGTCTGATACTCCCTGCTGGCATATCGTCACTTCCTTTTCCGCTTTTCCCGCGCGGCGCAGGAAGTGCGCCCGCAGAAAAGTCGTTCCTCTCCCCATTGCGCGGGGCGCAATGGGGTCCCCGTTACCCGCCGATCCATCGGACGGTGAACCCGTCGTCGTGGGTGATCTGCCACTTGTCCTGGCCGAGCACCAGCTTTTCCTTGACGATGACCGTGCCCACATAGAGCGCACCGTTGGAAAAGTAGGCCGCCTCGGCGCCGTTGATGTAAAAAGACAGCTTGTCCGGCGTCCAGATGCTCATGTTGGACGAGGTGTCGATGACCTCGTACTCCGTCCCGTCCACGGTCTCCTTGGCCCCGGTGACGCGCAGGTCGCGTCCCATGGCGATGCCGATGATCGGCACCGCCCCGTCGTAGCCGATGACGCCCTGCCGGATGTAGCCCTGGACGTCCACGCGGTAGGCGTCGAAGTCCTCGGAGACGCCGTGCAGGCTGTCCGAAAGCTCCGCGTAGTAGCTCAGCGCCTGCTCGATGCGCGCCGCCGTGGCGGTCAGCCGCGTGTCGATCTCCTCCTGATAGTCGCCAAAGTCCGAGAGGGCCACGTAGGTGGATTGGAGCCGCAGCTCCAGCGCCGCCTGCTCCGCCCGCACCGCGTCCGCCGTCTTGATGATGAGCGTCCGCAGCCGTCCGAGCCCCTGCTCCGTCTCCTTCCTCTGCTCCGCGGTCTGGCCGCCGGAGAGCACGGTCCGTGCCTCGCTCCCGGCGGCGAAGTTGGCCGCCGAGAGGTTGGAGAGCGCCGCGTTCAGCTGCTCCTGCATCCGGTATAGGTAGTCGTAGGTCCGCCGGTCAATGCCCGTCGGCGGGGCCGGGAAGCTCATGGCGCTCACCCTGCATCGCTCCCTTTCTCGTAGGTCTCGTGGATGGAGAAGATCTTCGCGCCGCCCTTGCCGCAGAAGCGGAGCCGCGCGTGGTCGCAGCGCCGCGGCCGGATGGGCAGCAGGAAGCTCCCCATGCCGCTGCCCGTGAGCTCCCCGCCGTAGACCCACTCCCCGGTGCTGTCGTACTGCACGTAGAATTCGATGACGGTCCCGGCCTCCACCGCGCCCCGGACCGAGAGCCGGGTCACGTACTTCCGCTGGTAGTCTCCCATCCCGATGAGCCCCGTCTCCGCCAGCCAGCGGAAGGGCCCCTCCTTTGTCCCGGTGGTCCCCAGGGCGCAGCAGAGCGCCGGCGCGTCTCCCTCCCGGAGGAAGAAGAGGTCCCCGCCGCAGGCCGCGAAGCCCTGGGCCTTGACCGCGTCCTCTTTGTGCCAGACCCCCCGGCTCAGGTCGTAGACCATCATGGTCCAGGCCCCGGCCGCGTCCTGCATGGAGAGGTAGTAGCGGTTCCCCAGCGCCCCTGCCCGGGCGTCCCGGTACATCATGGGGCCCAGCGCCTCGGAGACGCTGTAGGGCATGGAGCCGGTGTAGGCGCATACGCCCTCCGGGCTCTTGTAGAGCAGCGTGCTCCCCGCAATGGCCAGGCTCCGCCAGCTCCCGGCCTGGACCCCGATGCTCTCGTTCGTCGTGATCTGGTGCGCGCCCCCGGCGTCCGGGTACACGATCTCGAAGGACCGCTCCCGGAAGAAGATGGGGTGCCCCTGGTAGGTGATCGCCCCGGTAAACTGCCCGTCCGCGCCCCGGGACGCCGTGTAGGAATCCGTGGAAATGCCCTGGTAGCACCGCCAGTTCTTGAAGTCCCCCAGCTTGCAGGCGTAAATTTCGTTCCGCGTCTCGCCGCCCACGAGGCCGTACTTGCAGCCCCAGATGCGGTTGCCGCACTCGGTGACGTAGTCCATGTCCGGCGTCTCTCGCTTGACGGTCACGCCGCCGGTCTGCTCGTAGACCTCGTCAAGAATGCCCACGAGGATGAGGTAGTCGTTCCCGCAGCCGTAGAGCAGCTTCGTCCCGTTGAGGTCCGCCACCTGGCTTTTCATCGGCTCCGGCCCCGCGTAGGCCGCGCCGGAGAGCTCCACGCCGTCGCCCTCCTTAAACTTCGCTCCGATGCCCGCCGCGGTCAGCTTGCAGTAGACCGTCGAGACCGTCACCCATGCGCTGGAATCCGCCGCGTACTGCTTGAGCCGGTGCGGCTTTTCGGAGGTGTCGATCCAGATATCCCCGTTGGACGCCGCCCCCGGGTCCGCCGCCTGGATGTACTTCGCCGTCATGGCGCTCCCGTCCGCCCGGCACAGCTCGTATTTGACCTTCGTGGTGTCCGAGGCGGCCCAGCTCGCCTCCAGCGCGCCATAGTCGCCAAGGTCCGCCGTGTTGAGGTATTTCTTGTCCGGGAAGAAGACGGCGTAGGCCCCCATGGACACGATCTGCTTGTCTCCGGTGGGCGTGAGCGTCAGCCCCGTCACCTCCGCGCCGTTGTAGATGACCTTCCCCGCGTCCACGTAGAGCAGCGCGTCCTTGGTGAGGATGCCCTGGGGCGCGGTCAGCGCCGCCGCCGTGCCCCGCCGTGGCCTTGTGGACAAAAGCGGATAGTCCCCGCCCCAGAGGTTTTCCATGTCCCGGAATTGGTTTTCTTCCGCCCCGGGGAGGCGGTTCAGGCCAAGGAATTTGGCAATGTCCCGGCTCCCCGCCTGGGGCCGCTTGAGCGTTGGCAGCAGCATGCGCTCCCCCCTCCTAGTATCTCAGGTACGCCGCCTGCTTCGGCATATGGCTCCGGAGCCAGGCCGCCGTGAAGCTCAGGTAGGCGTTGTTGAATTTCTGCTGTGCGTTGCCGTACCGCGTGAATTCGGCGTTGTAGTAGCTGTACTGGGCCTGGAGCCAGTCCAGGTATATCCCGTCCCAGGGCGCCGGGATGCGCAGCTCCTTTTCGAGGTCCGTCTCCGGATCGTAGGGCGCAAGGTCCCCCTCCGGCGGATCCTCGCACCGGGCGAAGACCTCCCGCTCCGCCTGGCCGTCCAGCTCCGAGAGCCAGCGCACCTTCTGCTCCCGGTCGTACTGGTTCGGCATCAGCCGGTCCGCCCGCTCGATTGCTTCCGATATCGTCATAGTCCCTCCTGCAGGAAGAAGGGACCGGCCAGTCCGGCCGGCCCCTTCGGGTTGTCAAAGATTTGTGGTGTTTCCCTCCAGGAATTCCTGGGCCGTCTCCATGGCCGCGCCCTGGTCCCGCAGCAGCGCGTAGACCTCGTAGGGCACCCTGACGGGCACGCCCCGCATGATCTGCCAGCGCTTGCCGTTGATGCTCACGACCTCGTAGTTCGCCTCGCCCATGCGGGCCCGCTCCAGCTTGATCTCCTTCTCGGGGTACCGGAACGGCGCCTCCTGGACCTTCTCCTGTTTCTCTGCCATGCTGTTCTCCTTCTCCCGGCCCGCCGCCCGGGCCCTGCGTCAGGCCCGGACGGGAGCCGCCGTGTCTCAGTTCGCCTCGGCGATGTCGCTCATCTCGGAGCACGCCTCGATGCGGACCATGTACTCCTGCATCAGGATCTTCGCGGCGTAGAAGGCCTTCCAGCCCACGGTGGACCGCTGGTCCAGCGGGTCCTCGGTGCCGCCGCTGCCCTGCTGCTTGATGATGAGATGGGCGTTCTCGCCGCTCACCTCGCAGTTGCCGTAGGCCTCCGCGCCCAGCACCAGGCACGGGAACACGGCCAGGTTCTCCTTGCCCGCGCCGCCGGGATACACGGCCGCATCCGCCGCGGCCGCCGCGTGGGGCTGCTGGATGGTGAGGGTCGCGCTGCCCGCCGCGCCCGCCGCCGCGCCGACGCACTCGAACTCCACGCCGCCGATGTTCAGCAGCACGGGGTCCGCCTTCGTGGCGCTGAGCACCCGGTCGCCGGTCACGATGGCCTCCTTGACCGCCAGGGTCGTGGCGGCGCTGCCGCTGGAGGCCGAGACCTCCGTCTTGACGGTCAGCTTCTCCGCCGCCTTGGTCAGCGGCTTGCCCTTGAGGATGGCCGCCTCGCTGGACACGACAAAGCGCACGCCGTACAGCTTGCCGATCTCGCCCTCGAAGATCTTCGTGCTGGCCTGGTACTTGGAGACGTCGATCCACTCGGGGTTCCGCAGCAGGTCGTATTCCACGTAGGGGTGTACGATGGCCACATAGCTGCCGTCGATCCTCGGCGCGTTGTTCTTCTTGAGGAAGGCCGCCGCCCGGGCGATGAGGTCCGGCGTCATCCGCGCGTCCTTGTCGAGCTGGCTGCGCAGGGTGTGGGCCGTGGTGGCCGAGGCGGTCACGCTGGGTGCGTAGATGACGTTCTGGCCGGTGAGCAGCTCGTTCCGCGTCACCGTGTCCATGGTCAGGCTCATGTTGTCGCCGTGCTTGGTGCTCGTCTCCGCGATGACGGGGTCAATGGCCGTCAGGTCGAGCAGGTCCGAGATGGTGGTGTAGTCGCCGTACTGCCGCAGCTCCTGCTCCAGCGTCCGCACGTTGAGCTTGCTGCCGTCCGGGGTGACGCCCTCCTTCAGGGGGGTGAGGGCCTTCTCGAAGTTGTCCCACTTGCGCCATTCGAGCCGCTTGCCGCCGCGCCGGGGGATGGGACACTTCTTGCCGAACTGGGCGTGCACCAGGTTCGCCTTCGCGTTCCGCAGCAGCTCCTTGACGTAGTAGGTCTTCATCTCCGGGCTGAGGTCGTTGCCCGGGCTGTTGGTGAGGGTGGTCTGGGTGTTCGGCTCCGCAAAGAGCTGGATCAGCCAGACGGGTTCAAAGGTTTTCTCCATGTGTGTTTCCTCCATGCTCCGTGTCCGGGCGGGCTTACCTCCAGAGGGGGTGCCCCGGGCCGACGCGCTCCCCGCGCGCCACCGCTTCCCGGATCTTGTCCATCTGATCGTCGCTGAATTTGGAGGGGTCCACCTTCTGCACGGCCTGGGCCGTGCGCCCCAGGCCGTTCTCGGCCACGCGGCTCCCGCCGCTGGCCACCGAGGCCGCCGTCTGCGCCCGGGCCGCTTCCGCCGCGCCCCGCTGGGCCTGCTCAATGAGCTCCCCGTGGTGCAGCATCTCGTAGACCTGCCGCACCGGCACGCCGTAGCGCACCAGCTGGGTGAACTGCGGGTTCTTGATCTCCGTCCGGAGGTCAAAGTCCGGATACCGGTCCGTGAGGCCCTGGCTCTGCTCCACCAGCTGGGAGAAGAACTCCCGCTCGGCGTTCTCCTGCCGGTACCGCTCCAGCTCCCGGTGCTCGTCCTCCGCTGTGAAGCGCTCCCGCAGCAGCGCCCGCTGCTGGTCCGGCGTCACGCCGTTCTTGTCCGCCTCGGCCTCCAGGAAATAGTCGTCCGCCTCGATGCGCTGCATCAGCTCCTGCGCACTGAGCTGCTCGCCCTCCTTGGCGTAGCGCGTCTGGAGCCACCGGCCGATGCCGGCCCATTGCTCCCCGTCCTTCGCCAGCCGCTCGTTCTCCTTCTCGAGATTCGCCACCCGGCTCCGGACGATCTTCGACGTCTCGCGCTCGAAGTCCTTCCTGTACTTCCCCTGGATCAGCCCCGCAAAGGTCTCCTCCTCCGCCTGCCCGGCGTCGGCAGCCGATGCCGATGCGGCATCTACGCCCGTCTGCTGCCCGGCGTCGGCAACCGGCGCGTTCTCCGCGCCTACGCCCGCGCCTGCGCCCTCCGCGCCGCCGCCCTCGGCGAACAGCTGCAAAAGCCGCAGTCCAAGTTCCAAGCTCATAATTCCGCTCCTTCCGCGTTTTGCTTGATGCCTATAGTTTACACCCTTGGAGCCCCGGATTTCTACCCACGCCATGGCCCCCCGGAAAACGCAGGAAAGACGGGCCTCACCGTCCCGTCTCCCGCGTCTCTGTCAGCTTTGCATATTGGGGGTTTTCCGCCGCGATCCAGCGCAGCCCGCAGAGCGTGAAGTCCACGTCCTGCGCCGCCCTTCCGCGCCGGAGGAAGGCGATGTGCGCCCGCCCGGGCCGCAGCTCCGCGCGGCACCCGGCCCGTCCCTCCAGCCGCCTGGCCAGCGTCACGAGCAGGGCGCTCACCCCGGCGCAGACCGCGTCCTGGCCGTATTCCCCGCTCCTCGCGTGGCCGCGGGCCGTGAGCTCTCCGCCCCAGCCGTAGTCCCGGAATTCGATCTCCACCATCCCTGCATCCCTCCTCGCAGACGTCTGCGAATTTCTCACTGCGGCGTGGACGCGGCCTCCGCCTTTTCCCGCGCCCGCTGCACAAAGGCGTGCTCCGGCTGCTTTGCGCCGCCCAGCTCGTCCGTCTCCGCCTGTGCGGAGGCAGCGCCGCCCGCTCCGCCGGAGGCCGGAACGACCTGCCCCGTCTGCCCGGCGACGTACTGCTGCGCCATGTCCGTGCCGTTCTGCGCGTCCACCATCTGGAGCGCCGAGACAAGCTGCATCTGCGTCTGCTGGAGCAGCTGCAGCAGCGTCCCGTTCTGCTGGACCTTCTGCATCACCTGCTCCCGCCCCTTGAACTCCATCATGTCCAGCATGGCGAGGCTCTGGTCCGCCATCTGCGGGTTGAACACGCCCAGCTGGTAGAGCTGGATCGCCAGCTCGTTCTGGCTCATCTTGCTGTAGGCGTTCTGCTTCTGGGCCGTGACCTCGATGTCGAAGACGGGAGAGCGCAGCCCTGTCTCCACGCCCGCCGTCTGCTGCATCTGCGGCTTGAGCGCGCGGTTGTCGTAGGAAACGAACTGCTCCTCGCCCAGCTCGCCCGTGATGCGGAACTGCCGCGGCAGGTCGTAATTCTGCCGGATCAGCTCGATGACGAGGTACACCACCTGCCGGAACGCCCGGTAGCTGTTCTGCAGCTGGTCGCGGCTCAGCTTGCCGCTCTGCTCCTGCATGGTCGCAATGGCGGAGGCCGCCGTCACGCCCGCCGTCGTGCCGCCGTTGGATACGTCGCGGTTGCCCGAGGTCTCCTTCATCTCCTCGATCTTCCGGTCGAGGACGGAGACGTAGATCTCGCCCAGCCCCTGCACCGTCACCGGCAGGATGCTGTCGGATCCGAGGTTCGCGTTCGTGTGGATGAACGGCTTCGTGAGGTCGAGGTATTCCTCCTCGTTGATGGCGCCGTCGTTCCGGACGAACCAGCGCGGCGTCGCCGCCGCCAGCGTGTTCTTGAGGATGGCGTTGTTCATGAGGTCGATCTGCTCCTGCGCGTCCTTGCAGAGGTCGATCTGCCCGAAGCCCGCCGGCGTGCCCTCCTCCGGGTAGAGCACGTCGAAGACGTAGGGATAAAGCCCGTGGTCGTACCAGCCCCGCTCCGCCAGCTCCGGGTCGTCCTCGCTGGCGTAGAGCACGTGATCGTTTACGAACTTGCAGTAATGCAGCCGGGTCTTTTCCCCGCTGCGCCGCTTGTAGTACCAGTCCACCACAACGCTCTTGTCCGTGGTGTCCACGCTGTCGTCGTAGATATACTCGCTGATCTGGAGGCTCTGCCCCGTCAGCCTGCCCGCAAGCTCCGGATAGGCCGCCTCCAGCCGCTCGTTCGGCACGAGCTGGGTCTGGAAAAAGTGGCTGCTCTCCTGGATGTCCGTCACGCCAGGCTCCCAGAACACGCACAGCGGGTCCACCTCCCGGATCGTGATGTCCCCCATGCCGTTCAGCTTGCTTGGGTCCCAAAAAACGCCCGTCACGCCCACGCCGGACTTGATCTTCTTCCACCAGCAGTCGCTCCAGGTCATCTCGTAGTCCGCCTGCTGGAGGATCACGGGCACGATGGAGGAGAGCCGCTTCGCCTCGTCCCGGTCGCCCGGCTCCCGGGGCAGCATGTTCGCCTCCGGATAGGCCGCCATGGCGTCCGCGTGCTTGGCAAGGCAGGCGTTGACCAGCCATGCGGAGGTGGGCTTCGGGTCCTTGGGGTTCCCGTGCCGGATGCTCTGCCAGTGCCGCAGCTTCCACCACTGCTCGTTGTCTATGATCCGCGCCTCCAGATTGGCCTTCCCCGCCTTGTACTTCCGCAGCGTCTCCGCCGCGTCCGCGATCTCCCTCTCCCCGATGTGCCGGGCAGCCTTGCCCATCGGCTCGATCGGGAGCTGCGGCTCCGTGCCGTCCACGCCGTCCGCCTGCACGCCAAAGCCGGGCGCACCTTCTCGCGGCTCCCGCATTATGCCCGCACCGCCCTGCGGCATGCCCGTGGCGCTTTGCCCATAGGCATCCACGCCCGTCCGCTGCTGTCCGCCCTGCATCCAGCTCGGCGCGCCGGTCGGCTGCGTGTCCTCCCGCTGCATGGCCGGTCTTCCCGTGCCCTGCTGCGCCCGCTCTGCGCGGCTGCTTTCTTCGCGCTCCGGCTGCTCCTCGCGCCGTCTGCGCCTCGTGTCCTTCTCAGCCATTCGGCACCTCCATCGTCCATCCCACGGTCACCTTCCCGCGCCCCAGCCCGTTCACGTGGACCCGGACCCTCGGCAGCTCCGTGAGCTTCCCCTCCCGCGTCAGCCGGTAGACCTGCTCCGCGATCTCGTTCGCCATGACCGCCAGGGGCCGCTCCAGCTGAAGCTCCGTGTAATTCCCGTATGTCGCCATCGTTTCCTCCTTCGCCTCCGGCTCAGTACCGCCGGAAATAGACTGCCTTCCTCTCCTCGCGCTGGTTCAGCGGGTCCGCGCCCCGCTCCGGCGGCTTGACGCTCGGCCGCGGCGAGATGGGGCTCTCCATCAGCACGTAGCGGCACTCGTCGTAGATGTGGTCCTCCTGGTCCGTGTCCACGTCCTCCACGTTGCTCTCGTCGTAGCAGAGGTCCGGCACGGTCCGGATGAAGTGCTGGCAGGTGTCGAAGACCTGGAGCATACACTCCCCCCGCTCGTCGAAGGCGAGGCGGTTGTGCAGCTGCATCTTCCCCGCCAGCCGCGTGTTGTCCCCGGGGCGCCAGAGCACGTAGTTGGGGTGCTTCGCCATCATGTCCGCGATGCTCGGCCCCCGGCTCTCCTCAAAGATCGCCGGGTCCGCCACGCCCAGGATGTCCCGCCCCTGCAGGTTCGGGTCCTCCCGCTCGATCTCGCGGATGTGCTCCGCGATCTCCACGGGGTTGAGCTTGAGCCCGATGTTCGGACCCTTGTTGCCGTAGTATTCCCGGATGCGGTAGAGCTTGCCGTCCGGGTCGGCGGCGTACCAGCCCACGGAGAAGGGACGGCTGTAGCCGAAGTCGAAGCCCCGCCACACGCGCCAGGAGGGCGGAATTTTGAAGGGCTGGATGACGTGGGTCCACAGCCCGTCCCCGTAGTGCTCCGGGTCGTTGCGCCACTCGCGGAAGACCTGCCCCTCGAAGCTGTTCCAGTCGCCGTAGAGCAGCGCGTTCTTCTCCGCCTCGGGCAGCATGGCAAGGTTCGCCAGGTAGTTCGGGTCGTTCTCCAGCATCTTCCGGTTGTCAAACACCGTCGCCGGGACGAAAATGCGGCTTCGCCGCAGCGTCTCCCTGCTCCCGTCGGGCCGCCGCACCTCGTGCTCCTCCCAGATCGTCGTCATGGGCGGCGCCGCCGTGATGAACCGGTCCTTCACCCAGCCGTGCCCGATGCCGCCGGGGTTGGACGTGGCCCGGAGATAGACCCGGGTCCCCGGTCCGCCGGGGCGGTTTCGGCTCATGAGGTAGCTGTACTCGTCCCAGGTGAAGTGCGTCAGCTCGTCGAAGCCGATGAAGTCGTAGCGCTTGCCCTGGTAGTTGTGCCGGTCCTTGGTGTGCTGCATGTTGCCGAAGTAAATTTTCGCCCCGCTGGGGAAGGTCCAGACGTGCCCCGAGGCGTTGTAGACCGCCCGGGGGAACGCCCCGCGGTACAGCTCGATGCTTCGGTCGATGAGCTCCGTCAGCTGCGGATAGGTCTTCCGGAAGAGAATGGCCCGGTAGTGCGGGACCTTCACCTGCCGCAGCGCCTCGACCAGCAGGGCGTCGCTCTTCCCGCCGCCCGCCGCGCCGCCGTAGAGCGCCTCGTATTCCCAGCGCCGCTGGAATTCCCGCTGCCGGGGCTGCGGGGACCAGATCACGTCAGGCATCCCGGGTCTCCTCCTCCGGCGGCTCCGCCTCGGCCTGGAGCTCGATGACGCCCGCGCCCTCCTCGCTCCCGCCCGCGCGGAGCTTCTCCTCGTCCAGCTCCAGCCGGCGGCGCGCGATATACTGCGCCTCCGCCTGGGCCTGGGTCGGAATGCGGTTGAGCTCACGCACAAGCGCGGACATCTCCCGCAGCATCCGCACGGTGTTTTTCATCGCGCGGGTGTTGTAGATGTCCGTGGTCTGCTCTCTCAGCTCTCCGCCCTCGGCGGATTTTACGAGGTAGCGCCGGAATTGGTCCGGGTCCTCCATCATCCGGTCGAGGGTGTCCGCCATCTTCTCGGAGGCCCGGAACACCGCCTCCATCCTGCGCCTGTCCGCGCGCGCGTAACGCGCGACCAGGTCCGTGCCGCGCTTGTCCCGGTATTGCTGACGGGCCGCGGGCCAGCCCTCTTTCTTCGCCCGCTCCGCCAGTCCGTTGACGGATATGCCGTATTTGTCCGCCAGCCGCCGGTAGCCCATGCTCCCGGCGATGTAGTCCGCCCGGATGGCCACCCAGTCGATGTCCAGCATCGTATCACCTCACCTGTGCCCCCAGTATACACCCCCGATGCGCCAAAAGTCAGCCTACGCCATGGCCCCCTCCTCCGGCGGGAGCCCCGCCCGGGCCCATTTGGGCAGAATGTAGCGGATATACTGCGGCCGCCCCACCTCAAAGGGCGAGCGGTAGAGCAGGATCGCGCCCCTCGGCGGCTGCACCTCGCTGGAGGTGCTGCTGACCCGCGGCGCATATTCCTTCGCCTTGCGCAGATTGCGCGAGGGCGTGTATTTTTTCTCCTCTCCGATCCGGCGGCACTGGTCCATGAGGTAGCAGGCCAGATCCGTGTGGTCCGCCGTCTTCTTCATCCGCCGGTCCCCGGCCCCGCCGAGCTTCCAGGCCGCCTTGCAGAGCGCCGCCGCCTCGGCGTTGACGATGAGGTGGTGATGGATGCGGGTGTGCACGTGCTCCCGGAGCTTGCCGTCAAAGCGCAGATCGCTGGTAAAGGCCAGATAGCGCAGCTCGATCCCCTGCTTTCTGCAGGCCCGCTGCACCCGCCGGATGTAGTTGCTCAGCTGGTGCTTTGCCTTCTCCAGCACGGCGTCCCAGCGGCGCTCGTCCTGCGGATCGTAGGCCTCGCCCCCGGTGAGGGCCAGAATGCCCTCCGGGCTGTAGTCCAGCTCGAGGAGCACCCCGGACCCCATGGGCCAGTTGGCGTGGATGAGGCGGGCCACCCGCCGGTTGGCGTTGTTCTCGTTCTGCCGCAGCTTGCGCAGGTCGCTTTTGCGGACCCGCGCCGCGCGGGTTGGGACCTCGCCTGGCATCCAGCACTTCGTCTTCTCTCCGATCGGCCCGGCTTCATTCTTGATCACTGCCCAGTATCCCTTGTCCGCCATGCCCCTTCCCCCTGTATATTTCATGTATGGTCGTAAACTTAGGCGGTAAACAAGTCCGCCAAATCACGCGTGCGCGCGTGATATAAATAAGAGCAGCCATTCCCGGCCGCGTGAAGTGTCTCCGCTCCGCGTCCGGCGCGTAAGCCGGGCACATAGCGCAAACGCCCCCCGAAAAATTTTTTGAGATCTTTGCTTTTTCCTCTTGACTTTACATCCATTTAGGTGTATTATAGGATCATAAGATAAAGCAAGACGAAAGGAGCTATCATCATGGAAAAATACACCTGGACCTACAAATGCGAGCTCTCCGGCGCGGAGGAATACAAGGCGCACGCGGACTACCTGATGACCCGGATGCATCGGCTCTATGCCGAGGCGACCCGCCTCAGCGACCGCGCCAGCAACTCTGAATGGCTCTGGCTGGAGCAGCGCGTCACGCGCGATCAGTGGGATGAGATCACCCGCCCCGACTTCGAGGCTGCCGCACACCTGCGCGAGCTTGCGCAGACCATCGACGACTACGACAAGGTCTACACCGTCCGGTACGGCGACGAGACCCAGCGCGCCTTTGTGGAGATGCTGGGTGGCGGCACGTTTGACGATGCCCGCAGAGACATGCTCAAGGAGGCGCTCCGGACCGCCGATGCCCTCCTCGCGTCGGATGACCCCGCCCCGTGCTGACGGATCGGTAAGCAATCATGCCCGGCAACGCCGGAGAGAAAGGAAGATAACGATGACTACCACCATCCACAAAAACTACGGTTGCCTCGCAGCCGAGAAGCGCTGCGTCTACACCCACAAGGTCCCCGCCGAGACCGCTGTGACATATGACCGGCTGGTCGTCGAGACCCCGGACGGTTGGGACGCTTACGAGACGCCCGCCGAGGACATCGTCCTCACGCCGCCGGACGGCATCCCGTCGCTGCTGCGCGAGATCCTCTGCGGCGACGAGTTTCCCTGCGTGCTCCGCATCTCCAGGGACGGCTCCAGCTATCCGGTCCGCCTCCGCGTCGTGGAGGGATAAGCCCATGCCCACTCTGATGGATGCCGTGGTGGATCTGTACCGCCACGGCGCGAGCCAGCGGGAGATCGCCGCGCAGTACGGCATCTCCGCGCAAAAGGTCCGCAAACTGCTCATTACCGCCGGTCTGATCGAGACGCGGGAGGCGCAGCTGCTCGCGGAGGGGCTCACGCCTGCGGAGATCGGCGACCGGCTCCGCAAAAGCCCCTCCGGCGTCTCCGCCAATCTGCCTTACACCAAGGGCGCGTACGATGCCGCCGAGCCGACCGTCAACGCGCTCCGCATCCGCGCCTCGCGCGCCCGGAGGAAAGGAGGTGACCGCGATGCCTGATCAGCCCAGCCCGATCCGCGCTGCGCGGATCGCCGCCGGCATGACGCAGCAGCAGCTCGCCGATGCCCTCGGCATCGCCCAGCAGAGCGTCGCGCGCTGGGAGACCGGCGAGCGTGAGCCCCGCGTCTCCACCCTGAAGCGCATCGCCGCAGTCCTCGGCTGCGACCTCTCTGCGCTCCTTTAGTGTACACCGAAATTTTCCAAAAATCGCCTCACGCCATCGCCTCCGCTCTGTGCCCGCCGCGCCGGGCACGGAGCGCAAGCCCCGGCGCCGGTCTCCCGGCGCCGGGCTTTTGCGTTATCCGCCGTAGTGCTCCAGCGTGAGGGCCAGCAGCGCCCGCTCCAGGCGGCTGCTTCTGGCCCGCTCCGCCGTCAGCGCGTCCAGCAGCTCCTCCAGCTCCGCCCGCAGCATGGCGAGCCGCGTGTCCTGGGGCATGAGGTCCGTCTCCGCCTTCTGCTTCGGCTTCGGCTCTCTTTTTTTGTGGCCCTCCGCCGCCGGCAGCGCCTCCTGGACCGGTGTCTTTTCCTGCTCCTGCTCCTTGTGCATGGTCTCCTCCTCCGGCGGGTCCTCCGCCACGACCTCATATTCCCCCTTCCGGAGGACGATTTTCTTCCCCTTCATCTCGATCCAACAGAATTCTGCGAACTGCTGGACGCCGGGCCGCCGGACGCTTTTTGTCGCCCGGTAGACCGCGCCCACCTCTGGCATCAGCTCCGGCAGCACGCCGGTGGGCTCCCTGATCACTCGGATCTCCATACGCCCCTCCGCGCGTCCCGGGCCTGGAGCGCCAGGCTCCGCACCAGCTTGTCCACGGCCTGGCCGGGAAATTTGAGCCCGCTCACCTCCGCCATGGCGCAGAGGTGCCGGTAGGTCATCGGCGTCACCCGGATCGTCACCAGCCGCCTGCTCCGGCTCTCCCGCTTTTTGTCACTCATGCGTCCTCCTCCCGCTCTCCGTGGCTGCAAAACTCCGTGAGATACACCAGCCGCCCATAGCACGGCGACTTTGTTTTACCGCACTTTGCGATCCCGCGCGCCGCATAGTCCGCCTTGTTGCACTTCGGCTCCGTCCGGTGCCGGCACGCCGCGCACCGCACGACCGGCACCCACTCCTCCGGCTCCTCCCGACTGCACGGACCCTGCACGCAGGGCTCCTCCGTCAGCGTACACTCGCCGTAGGACGTCATGTTCCTGCACAGCACCCGTTCCTCTCGCTTTTCCATCTCACCATTCCTCCTTCCGCCACTTCTCCGCCAGCGCCCTCGCGGCAGTCCTCAGCTTTTCCCCGGTGGCCGCGTCCGCGGCCGCCGCCTTGATCCAGGCGCCGTGCAGCTTGTTCCAATCCTCCTGCACCTGCCCGTAGAGCGCGGCAAAGACCGCCGCGTCGGGATTTGCGAGCGCCAGCGCACGCTGCGCTGCGTCGCGCTGTGCCTCCGCCTGCCGCGCAAGCTCCCGCGCATCCTTCGCCTCCTGCTCCGCCTGTGCCTTTGCAGCGCGGAGCGCTTCGCTTTCCTTCTCTGCCTTCTTCGCGGCGTCCGCAGCCGCGGTCTCCTGCGCCTCCCGGCGGAGCTTGT
>ERZ1034962.177-NODE-177-length-36651-cov-21.964778_pt1 | contig 36651 bp, 50 predicted proteins | sample MGYA00520696_ERZ1034962 | MGnify/ENA primary metagenome ERZ1034962 (study PRJEB33766, sample SAMN09781770) | gut metagenome | biome: gut microbiome | host: Homo sapiens | place: Madagascar | study: EMG produced TPA metagenomics assembly of the PRJNA485056 data...
TCAATCTTCCTCTTCCCCGTTGTCCATCGTCACGATCTCGCAGATGGCGCGGCCCGTGGGGGTGCCGGCCAGACCGCCGATGCCGGTCTCGCGCAGGTCCTTGCTCATCGCGTTGCCGACCTCGGCCATCGCGTCAATGACCTCGTCCGCGGGGATGTGCCCCACGACCCCGGCCAGCGCCATGTCGGCGGCGGAGACCGCGTTCATGGCACCGATGACGTTGCGCTTGATGCAGGGGATCTCCACAAGACCTGCCACGGGGTCGCAGACAAGGCCCTCAAGGTTGGTCAGCGCCATGGCGAACGCCTCGGCGCACTGCTCTGCCGTGCCGCCCTTGATGTCCACCAGCGCCGCGGCGGCCATGCCGCTGGCCGCGCCGACCTCGGCCTGACAGCCGCCCTCGGCCCCGGCCAGCGTGGCACGCGCGGCAACGACCTGCCCGAACCCGGCAGCGATATACAGGGCGCGGTGCACGGCGGCCTCGTCGGCCAGCCCGCGCCGCTGCAGCGGCAGCAGGACCGCAGGCAGCACGCCGCAGCTTCCCGCCGTGGGCGCGGCCACGATGCGCTTCATGCAGGCGTTGCACTCGGCGGTTTTCAGTGCCTCGGCCATGACGTCGGCAAAGTAGCCGTCGGCGTAGAGCGCGCCGCGCGCCGCTGCCGCGTTGACCTTGGCCGCGTCGCCGCCCGCAAAGCCGCTCATCGAGCGGTCTGCACCGCAGTAGCCGTCGCTGGTGGCCTGCATGACTGCCCACAGACGGTGCATCTCGGCCTCGCTTTCGGCGCGGGTCAGGCCGCTTTCGGCCAGATCGCTCTCAAGGATGACCTCATACAGCGGCTTGCCGCTCTCCTTGCAGAGGTCGATCATTTCATGCACGGATGAAAATGCCATCTTTCCCGCCCCCTTACAGATTCAGAATCGTGACCTTGACGATGCCCGGCTGGCTGCCCAGCTGCCCGGCGATCTCGTCCGGGATAGGCTCGTCGCACTCCAGCACCATGACGGCGTAGCCGCCCGCCGTCGAGCGGTAGAGCTGCATCGTGGCGATGTTGACACCGTGCTGGCTCAAACAGGTGGTGACGGCTGCCACATGGCCGGGTGTGTCCTGGTTGTGGACGATCAGTGTGTTGTGGTCCCCGCCAAAATTCGTCGTGATGCCGTCGATCTGGCAGATGTTGATCCGCCCGCCGCCGATGGACGCGCCGACGACCTCGAGCTTGCGGCCCGACGCACCGGTCAGCCGCAGCACCGCCGTGTTGGGGTGCGCACCGCGCAGGTTTGTGGTGCCGATCTTAAAGTGCAGCCCGGCCTCCTTGGCAATAGAAAAGCTGTGCGGGATGCGGTCATCGTCCGGCTGCATGCCCAGCAGCCCGGCGACAAGCGCCCGGTCCGTGCCGTGGCCGCGCCCCGTGGCGGCAAAGCTGCCGTAAAGCAGGATCTCGGCCTCGGCAGGCTGCTCCCCCAGGAGCCGCCGCGCCGTGCTGCCGATGCGCACCGCACCCGCCGTGTGGCTGCTGGACGGCCCCGTCATGACCGGGCCGAGCACATCAAATAACCGCATAACGGACACCTCACTTATAAAATGGTATAGAATGAGTATAGCGGATTTGGCGCGGGATTGCAAGGCACGGGCAGAAAAGGAAGAAAATGTTAAGAATAGCAACACTTCCCTGATGAATTTTTACGTTTATCGGGGAAAGTGTTTGAAAAATGCGGAGAGAGGTTGGAACGGAAGCGTTTTTATGAGGTAACGAAAATGGCGGGGTGGATGTAGCACAACAGATAAAAATGAAAAAATATACGATGCTGCGTTGCTGGTGGCGTGCGGCGGCTTGTACACAGTAAGGTACACAGTTATGTACACACCCTTGTACACACCTCACACGGTAGCTGGCGTTTTGTGGCGGTATATGCAGTGTGCAAAGGGTGATAAAAGTATAAAAAGAATACCGCATATTCAACGCAATAGCGTTAAATATGCGGTATTTGGCGGAGTAAGAGAGATTTGAATTTGTTACAATGTGCGCTATGGTGTGGAAGATTGATTGTTTACGAAAATTATACGAACTAAGGTGGTTTATGCGGTGAAGTGCGCGTTCAGGATTCGTGCGGCTTCATCGACTGCGCTGGCCTTGGCCTCGGCGTACCAGCGCTGGGTTGTCAGGATGTCGGCGTGGCCCATCAGCTCCTTGGCGACCTGCGGGCTGATCTGGCACTCGACCAACACGCTGGCGAACTCGTGCCGGAGCTGGTGGGCGGTGAAGTCGGCCTCCAGCACGGCCTTGTAAAGTGCCTCGCCGGTGACGCTGGTCTTGCCGGTTTTGTAGCGCTTGCCGCTGTCGTGGGCGTGGCCGATGCCGATGCAGTATTGCAGCCATGCGTTTTGGTATCGGCTCTTCGTCATGGGCTTTTTGCCGCCAAAGATGAAATCCTCATCGTCCAGATCGTCCAGCCGGCTGCCGAGCGCATCCTGCAGGGGCTTGAGAATCGGCACGGTGCGGTAGGCGCTGTCGGTTTTCGGCTCCTCCAGCTCGGGGTAGTTGTTGTGCCAGACCACGGCCTTGCACACGCGGATCGCGCCGTCAGCGAGGTCTTTCTTCTGCAGCGCCATCACCTCGCCCAGACGCAGGCCGGCGTACATCATGATGGCCGGGCAGAGGCCGAAGCCCTCGGGGTGAGCCTTAACATCGACGATCTCCTGCTCTGTGGGGGCGCGGCGCTTGGTCTGGGGCAGGCCATGCGGCAGCTTGAGCAGCGTGCAGGGGTTCGCATCGCCGTGCATCTCGGCGCACCAATACTGCCAGATCAGGGAGAGCACCGACTTCTGCCCAGCAATGCTTTTGTAGGCGTAGCCCTGCGCGGCCATGTGCATCAGCTCGCGGTTGATGTCGGTGCTGGTGATCTCGCGCATGCCCTGCCCCTCAAACCAGCCCTTGGCAAGCTCCACCTTGTGGCGGTAGCCCCGGCGGGAGCCGTACTTGATACACGGCTCCTTGGCGCGCCAGAACGCCTCTGCGACCTCGCAGAAGGGGTCTCCCCTGTCCCGGCGGGTGCTGGCCTCGATGAGGGCCGCATCGATCTTGGCCTGCACCTCCTTTGCGGTGCGGCCGTAGAAGTGGCGGGTCTTGCCATCAATGACGCGGCAGCGCTCGATCAGGCCGTCCGCGCGTTTTTTCGTTTTTGCCATGTAAAAACCTCCTTATGGATACACTTTGACAAGCGTGTCCGGAGGTGATACAATACAGATGCTTGGTCGGTATTGTGTCCACTCCGGACACGCTGAGCTTGAACGCCTGCGGTGTTGGTAGCACCGTGGGCGTTTTTTTATAAAACTTACGTATAATACGTAAGTTTCTATTGACAAATACGTAAAATACGTATATAATAGATACAGAACGGAGGGAAACCAAGATGCCGATGACGCCCAGAGAAATCGTGAAGCTGCTGGAAGCCAATGGCTTTGAATATGTCAGCTCCAACGGTTCGCACCGCAAGTACAGGAACCCGGTCACAGGCAAAACAACCATTGTTCCCTTCCATGCGAAAGACCTTAAACCGGGAACCGAGAAAAACATTTTAAAACTGGCGGGGATCAAAAAGTGATCCCCGCCCCCAAGGGGGGGCTATTTTATGCGTTTCGTTTTTTATCCCGCTGTATTTCATCCCGAGGAAGTCGGCTATTCGGTTACCGTGCCCGATGTAGAAGGCTGCTTCACGCAGGGCGATGACATGAACGAGGCCGTAGCTATGACGCAGGAGGCCATCGGCCTAATGCTGGAAGATTGCAAGGTCTACCCGAAGCCCAGCAGCCCTGCCGACATCCGCACGGAGCCCGGCGATTTTGTAACGATGATTCCCTTTGATGAGGCCGCCTACAAAAAGCAGCAGAAGCCTGTCAAAAAGACGCTGAGCATCCCGGCATGGCTGAACGAGGCCGCGGAAGAAGCGCACGTGAATTTTTCCGGTGTGCTGCAGGATGCGTTGAAAGCAAAACTGAATATCGGTTGACGATCCCCTGCCCTGCCGGCCTGCCCGGCGGGGCGTTTTTTATTGGCGATAAAAGTTATCCAGCTTTTGCAGTATGGGCAGATAGGTGCTGCACACGCGGTCGGCCACCTCGATGGCGGTCTGTTCGTCGTAGACGTGGGATGTCACATTGCGGGAGCCGAACAGCACCAGCCGCTGTGCGCCGTATTGGCGGGCAAGGGCGGCAAGCTGGGTATAGAGGTCTTGCATAATGTTGCTCCTTATAGGAAATTTTTATCGTAATAATTGATCAACGCTAACCTCAAAGAATTTCGAAAGATTTAAAAGCATAGAAATACTTGGTTCCATTTTTCCGTTTTCATAATTTGAAATTGCAGTTCGACTGACATGCAATATTTCTCCAAGTTGCTCTTGCGTCAACCCGTGACCCTTCCGTAATATCTTTAAATTTTTTTTAAAACTCATACAGCACCTATTTTGTCAGAAAAACGTGAAATTCCTTTGGAAAAGATTATTTTTATGCTACAATAAGGCCAAATAGGGAGGGAACACATAAATGAAGTATCAATATTACGCAAAAAAAATTGCAAATTTCCTTTTTGGCGTGTGTTCCTATGCAACTTTTATAGCACTACTTTCTTCGATTTTAATGAATGCAATGGATTTCATTGTTATTCATCTGCTTTGCCGACCAAAACCTGATTTTGTGTTTTCGCTTGGAATTATTGTGTTTTCTGCGGTGTTTTCGATTCGTCACTATCGTCCGAATCTTCTTTTTGAGAATCAGCCACATTCGAAAAATCAATCTTCGTAAGAATTGGCTTAGCTATTTTAAGAGAATTTATAGAATTTATATATTGCTGCTCTGCAGTTGGGGGCGACAATGCCGGTTCCTCGTTTGCTTGATAATTAACATCGGCGTTCAGCTTAGAGGCTTCTGCTTTTAGTTTGGCGGTTTCGGCCTTTGTTTTTTCTATATTTGCGGCAGCCTGTTGTTCTTCATAATCACGCATCTGTTTATTATGTGGTGCATCACGTAAGGCCTTAATGATGCTTCGGACGCTTGGCACAGAAATCTTTACGCCAAAGGCATCGATGTCACCACCGCACACACAGGAGGCTAACAATAAAATCCCAAGGGGATGACTTTCTACAAAATTAACGGTATCGATACAAAACTGAATTGCTCCGGGCGAGTTAAGGTTGGTTTTGGTAGAGATATTGAAATCGGTTTCCCCTGACAGGGTTTCAGTTGTATAGAAGAAAAAACGACTTAATGCCTTTGCGCTGATACGATCCTTTGTTGTAACACGAAAAACCCAGTAGGTATTTCCCTGATATTCGAACAAATCAAAACATTCGGACAGAACAGCGGTAGAATATTCATCGAGATTAGACAGGCTATGTCGATTTGAAATAGCCTTACCTAAAATTGGAGTGATATTGTCTTCAGCAACTTCTCGAATGCAACGAATATACCTTCTCTTCTGGTAGGGACACGGAATGTCGTAATCCTTGTAATTAGAAGCTTCCATTTGCGCGTTAGCTTCTAACTCTCTTAAAACAGCGTTTTCAATATGTTCCTCATAATAGTCACCTACTATGCAGAATGAAACCCGTCCATTTCCGACAACAACTGCTATATCTCCTCGTTTCATTTCGTTTATGAAACGGTCACACTTGTTTACGCACCCAGTCGGCCTTTGCTCAGATGGATATGCGATGGCAATTTTGTTCTTTTTCTGGTCTTCCGTGTCTGTTGAAAAATCTTGTTTCAAAAGGGCATTCCATCCGATAGCAATATAACCACATTTTATATATTCATCATAGAAAACACCACGCTTACTTCTGATCATCCAAAAAGAACATCCAGCGGGGACTTTTTGGGGCTGCATATATTGTTGCTCAAAAGAGCAATATTCTTCATACGTTGACAAGCTCACGTTTTCATTCATAAAAAACCTTTCCGCCCCACCATTGCGGGGTCACTTCATGAATTAAAGTCCACTCCCCTGCACTATGTCCAGTAGTGCAGGGCTATTTTTTTACAGCCCCCGGCAGAAGCCGACGGCCTTGCCCTCGATGGCGATTTCGTCGAGCTGATGGTTGGCGTAGACGAGCGGGGCAAAGGTGGGGTTCTCGGCCTGCAGCAGGACGGTGCCGCCCTGCTGATAGAAGCGTTTGAGGGTGGCCTCCTCCCCGATGCGAACCGCGGCGATCTCACCGTCCTCTACTTTGGGCTGGCTGCGGTGCGCCAACACTGCGGGCATTTTTATTTAATTTATTTACGAATGACCTCAACGCCATCGATTAAAAGATTAGATACATGCCACTGTTCGGCATCGCTGTCGTACACGGCCAGACCTTCAACGGAGTGGCCTGCGTAGATGCCGCTATCGTTCGCAACCTGAACCGTGCAAGAGGCCGCATAGCTGTTATTTTCGGATCTAACCTGCCAATCGTCCAGATCGGGCCATTTGGCATCACCGGCAATATAATTGTTTTCCGCCACATACTTCACGGCCAGTGCAGCCATCTGCTCTTGCGTGTACTGCTTCTTCGGAGCGGGTATCACCAAAACAACGACCAACACAACCAGAAGCGCAGCAACGATGATGCCCAGAACTTTAATCTGCTTTTTGTCCTTCGCTGTAACATTTGATGCCATAGGAGACCTCCTTACAATTTGCGGCAGAGGCCAACGGCCTTGCCTTCGATGGTGATGGTGTTCATATCCTCGCCGATGCGCAGGATAGTCGGAAATGTGGGGTTTTCGGCGCGGAGCTCGATGTGGTCATCGAACAGAAACACGCGCTTGAGGGTGGCCTCGCCATCGATCAGGACGGCAGCGACCTCGCCGTTCTCGACCATCGGCTGGCTGTGGATGGCTACGACATCGCCGTTTTTGATTTTTGGCTCCATGCTGTCGCCCTGGCATAGCAGCGTAAAGTCGGCATGCCAATCGCTGGGGACTTCATCGTAGGCCTCGACATTCTCCTCCGCGAGGATGGGTGTGCCGCAGGCAATCTGCCCCACACGCGGGATGCGGTCCCGCTTCGGCAGCGGCTGGAACCCGGCGGGGATGGGGGGCTTGCTGTCTGGTTCCCAGCCCATTAAATAACCAGGCGTTGTATTCAACGCGTCTGCGAAAGCAACTAATTTAGACTGCGTTAAATCAACTTTACCGGCTTCAATTTTTGCAATGGATGACCTATCGTTGTATCCTGTTTTTTTAGCCAATTCATCCTGCGAGAGTCCCGCTGAAATTCGTAATTCACGAATTCTTTTATAGGCTTCGAGCATCTTCAGCCCTCCTTTTAGCCTACTATACCACGAGCGTGAAATAAAATCAACATTTTTCAAGAAGATAGTTGACATTCAATCACGCGGGTGGTATAACATAGATAGTGAATATTTTTCACAGATAGGGGTGAAACAAATGACTAATACGACTCTGCTGCAGGATGCAATTTCGAAATCGGGAGTTACCGTAACTTGGTTGGCCCATGAGTTGGGAATATCTCGCGAGGGGCTTTATAATAAAATAAGCGGGAAAACGGAATTTAAGGCGTCGGAGGTTGCCTCTTTGACGCGACTGTTGCATCTAAATCAAACCAAAAGGGAACAGATTTTTTTTGCTCAATAATGTGAATATCATTCACTATCTCGCACTATCTAACAGTATCTAACACTATCTAACAGAAAAAATGCGCAATAAATGTGCGCAGTGATTGTGTCCACCTTGGACACGCAAAGGAGTTGATACAGATGAACGGAGTGTACGACAGGATCCGTCAGCTTCGCATTGCCAACGGGCTGACGCTGGAGGAGCTGGCCCGGGCCGTCGGCTACAGCGATAAGTCGATGATGGGCCACATCGAACATGGCAAGGTCGATCTGCCGCTGTCCAGGGTTGCCGCCATTGCGCAGGCCCTGCACACAACCCCCAAGGAACTGCTGTTCCCCAGCAACAATGTGTCCACCTTGGACATGTAAAGGGGGTGGTGCATTGGACTGGTTCAGCTTTTTTATGGGTGCCGCGTTTGGTGCACAAATATTAAGTCTGGTGCAGGCGGTATTTTGGCACGAAAACAGCGGTGGAAACAAGGAGGTTAAGCATGGCACGCGAAAAGCAAGGCTACCGTGATGCGCTGTACAAGTTCCTTCACCGGCATGACGATGAAGAAGACGAGCAGCGTGAAGCACGAATGCGCAAGGAAATGATCTTCCTGTCCCTGTATAGCGCTCTGCTGGGGACAGTTGCACTCGTTCTTGCTGTTATCCATGTGCTGCAGCGGATGGGATTTTTATGAGAAGTGCAAGACAACTTCCACGATAATCGCAACCGTGGCGGTAACAGCGCCATAGATGGCAATGCAGCGGGTAAATGTTTTGTCTCGTACATCACGCATCCGTCCTTCATACGCTTCTGCGGCTGCGTTTGTCAGTGTGACGGTGGTTTTCTCGTCCATGCGGTTGTCGGAAAAGTCCAACATACCGACCCCTGCCGCATTTTGCAGATCAATATAGTCACCGACCTGGGTTGCATCCAATATTTTCTGCAGCGTATGGTATCGGCACACGGCTTTAAAGATTTTGTACTGCGCATTTGTCAATTAACACACGACCTTTCTGTCCCGATTGTACCACGCCGGGCGGATGCAGGCAACAAGGAGGTAAGCATGGCACGCGAAAAGCAAGGCTACCGGGATGCGCTGGAGCGCATCCGGCATGAGGCTGCGGGCGAGCTGGTGACAGTGCCCGAGGCCGCACACATCGTTTACGGCACAGACCCCTACGCCGCGCGCAAGGTCTGCCGCAACTTTGAGGGCTGGATCGGGGCCGGGCGCGACAAGCGCATCCCGGCCACCGCGCTGGCGAGGCAGATCTGCTGATGACAATGGAGGATCTGGACTGGGTACAATCAAGGCTTAGGAACTGCACCAACGCCCGCCGCCAGCTGAGAATCTGCGCCGAGTGCCTGTGTGTGGATGAAGGCACCCTGCTGGAAAGTCTGGGCTATGCCAGTCTTGACGCTTTCCGCGCGGCGCATCCTCAGAATAAGCGATCCTGCGGCCCGTCTGTTGAGCGCATCTACAACCCTGTGCCGCCGGAGGTGATGCTGGAAAGCATCCTGTACTACTACGGCGGCGAGCCGATCAGCAGCGTGTGCAGGATGATGGGCTACACCCAGACCGTGACGCCGGAGGCAATCCGGCACAGAGTATGCAACTGGAAGAAGAAACACCCGGCGCTTGCCGCCGGTATGCCGTGCAAGCGGCCAAAACCGAAAAAGGAGACCAAGCCCATGAAAATGACCTATGATGAGGCGGGGCTGCCCGCCTACGCCTACGCAAGGAGCCGCTACACCAACAACATCGTCCGCATCGTGCGCGGGGAGCGCACCCTGTTCGGTGTGGTGGAGCAAGAGGCTGTGGACACACTGAACGAAGCGGCGGGCGTCACCCGCGCCCAGGCCGCAGCCATGTACGGCGGGGCTTTGTGCGGGTGGGACAGCCCGATGGCAAACCCCAAGAACTACAATGAGGCCGGTGCCTACATCGGCCCGGCAACGGAGGTTAAAGATGGAGACTAAGCAAGAGACCAAACAGGAGACCAAGGAGACCGTAAAGGACGCTGTGGGGGCCGGTACGCTGGCGTCTGACGACATTGTTGTGAGCGTGCTGGATGTGGATGAGAACGGCGCGACCATCAAGCTATGGCCGGATGCCGCTGCGGTGCGCGACAAGCTGAACGCGCTGGGCCAGACGCTGTACGGCGATGACTACAGCCTGCGCCGGTATCTCTGCGGCAAGGCGCTCTACTGCGCCATTGCCATTGGCGATACCACCCGGGACGCCCCCTGCCCGGCGGGGTATCAGGTCAACGCGGACGCCAACCTCAACGAGGCAGACGGCAGCCTTGTGGCCGCTGCTGCAGAGTGGGGCCTTGGCCTTGGGGTGTTCAACCTGCCGCCCCGGCGCATCGGCAAGGAGTGGCTGCAGATCAACCCCATAGCAGGGTACGACCGCAGGACGATCCACCACTACGAGCTTGGCGAGAAGCTGACCGTGGCGGGCATCCGCTACGAGCCGGGCGGCCGCGTGGCCGAGGTCCATCTGCGCCGTTCCAGTGATGGGAGCGTGATCCGATGGCCGGTAAACTGATCGGGCATCTGGCCGCGTGGTACATCCCCAACGGCCCGGCGGGCAACGCGCTGGAGCGCCTAACCGTGGACGGCGGATACCTGCTGGAGGCCGAGCGCCTGCACAGCGAGCTGGAGAGCCGCGCACGCGGGCAGCCCCTTGCGGTGGAGATCGACATCAAGCCGGTGCGCAGCAAGCGCACGCTGGCGCAAAACAACCTGATGTGGGCACTGCTGAATAAGCTGGCCCTGGCAATGAACGGCGGCACCCCGGGCGGGGTGACTGCCGAACAGTGCTATCTGGACCTTTTGGCGGAGTTCGGCGTGGAGAGGGAGATCTTTGAGATGCCGCTGCGTGCACTGCCGCAGTTCAAGCGCGCCTACCGCGTGACACATATCATCGAGCACCTGCCCGGCGGGCGGTGTCAGGTGGCCGCTGCACCGGGGACATCCTGCTACACCACCCAGCAGATGCACGACTTCATTGAGAGGATCTTTGACCAGTTGAGCTTGCTGGGCGTGGACGATGCCGAGACCACCCAGCAGTACCGGGATTGGAGGCAGAGCGATGGCTGAGAGCATTTTGCAGACCCGAAAGGAGTGCTACCTTTGCCGCCGGTTCTATAACCTGCGCACGGTGCGGGGGCTGGAAGAGCACCACATCCTCTACGGCCGCGGACGGCGCGCGCTGAGCGAGCAGTACGGCCTGAAGGTGTGGTTGTGCCACATGCACCACAACGAGCCGCCCCTGGGTGTCCATTTTGACCCCGGTGCCCGGCGGGTGTTGGAACAGGCAGCAGAATTTGCTTTTGATGATCTCCACGGCCCCGGCAGCTTTGCCGAGGTGTTCGGGGAGAAGATTGGAGACGAAAAATGACGAATGTGGTTGTATTGCAGGGGCGGCTGGCGCGGGACCCGGAGCTGCGGCAGACCGGTACGGGCAAGCAGGTGGCGACATTCACCCTGGCCGTGGATCGCGGGCGCAAGGACGCCAACGGCAAAAGCGTGGCGGACTGGATTCCCGTCATTGCATGGGAGCGCGCTGCCGAGTTCGCCTATAAATGGCTCACTAAGGGCCAGATGGTAGCGGTGGATGGACGGCTCCAGAGCCGAACCTACACGGCCAAGGACGGCACCAACCGCACCGTGCTGGAGGTTGTGGCCAACAACATCAATTTCTGCGGCAGCAAGGCGGACAGCACCGGCCAGCCCTCCCCTGCCCCGGCGGGCCAGCCCCGCGTCACCGGTTCGGCACCGGCCTACAACCAGGGGCCGGGTGACGACTTCGCCATGATCGAGGATGAGGGCGACCTCCCCTTTTAAACGTTGAAAAATTGAAAAATGACCTTGCAGGGATGCGCTGAAAAGAGCGCGGCGCACCCCTGTGTTAAGGTCAGCCGTTTTTAGAAAGGCAGAACCTATGGACAATCCTGGATTTTTCGCCATTCTCCCCGCCACGGTGCGGTATGATCGGCGGCTGAAGCCCGCCGAAAAGATTTTTTACGCGGAGATCACCTCTCTGGCCGAAAAGACGGGCTACTGCTACGCGAGCAACGCCTACTTCTGCCCGCTGTACGACACAACGGAGCGCACAGTCCAGCGCTGGGTGAAGCACCTGCAGGAGCTGGGCTATGTGGCCGTTAGCTACGCCCGGGACGGCGCAGCCAATCAGCGGTACATTTCCCCGCTGGTCGGCCTCGTGCCGGATGTATGCGCCGAAAACCACCCCGACAAAAATGTCGGTGGGCGACACCCAGTGTCGGCGGGCGACAAAAATGTCGCACCCACCCCGACAAAAATGTCGCCTACCCCCCGACAAAAATGTCGCCTAGAACAATACAAGAATAACAATACAAGAGAGAACAATACGCGTGCGGGCGCGCGCGCGAGGGAGACTGCCGGGGAAATCCTGCAGCAGGCCTTCCCCGGGGATGACCGCCTGACCGCTGCGCTGCTCTCCTTTGCTGAGAGCCGGGCGGCCGGCAAGCATCCCCTGACAGCCAACGCCGCCAAGCTGGCCTGCAGCAAGCTCATCCAGCTGGCCGATGAGGCTGGCGTCCGTGACCGCTACGGCTATATGGCCGCCGTGCTGGAGCAGAGCATTCTGCGCGGTTGGGAGGGGCTTTTCCCCCTGAAAGATGATTTTGTGGATAAAGCCCCGGCCCAGCGCCCCGCCAACACGGCAGACCGCCCGCGTGAGATCGGGCCGGACACCGACATCACTGATTTTTTGTGAGGCTGAACGATGCAACAAGCAAACCTGACCCGCCAGCAGACAACGCAACGTGCGTTTCTTGGCGCGGCGATGATGAACCCGGACGGCGCGCGGAATTACGTCACAAGAATGGTTCCGGCTATGTTTGAGGATGGCGTCTGTCACGACATTTTCGCGGCGATCCAGCAGTTGATCTACAGCGGCAGCCCAGTGGATGTCATCACGGTCATTAACACAGCGGCCAACGGACGCCCGGCGGATGATGTGAAAGTGGCCGTCATGCAGATGGCTGAGACCTGCCCCAGCGTCTCCAACATCGGCAGCTATGCCGCACAGATACTTGAGGATCACCGCTACAGATTGCTGAGCGGCGATCTGATGAAGTGCCTGGCTAAAGATGCGATGGACAGTGACGGCATCTGCCGCCAGCTGCGCCGCACTCTGGCGATGCAGGACGCAATCCTCAGCACCCAGACCGACAGCACGGCCAGAGACTTTGACGCGGTGCTGGATTCCGCGCTGGCCCGGCTGGATGAGCCGGACGACAGCCTGAAACTGGGTTGGCCGGAGCTGGACCGGTACGGCGTCTTTGGTCGGCAGCGTGTGTGCGTTGTGGCCGGTCGGCCTGGGTGCGGCAAAACGGACTTTTCGCTCAACCTGGCGTCACGCCTGTCCAAAAAATACAAGGTCTACTACTTGACCCTGGAGGAGGCCGCAGAGGCGCTGATGGACCGCATCCTGTCCAAAGTGGCGCGGATTGATTCCGGCAAGATCACCAACAAGAATCTGGACCCGCACGAGCGGCAGATTATCGACAACGCCGCCGCCCGGCTCCGGCAGCATCACAACATGATGCTGGACGCGGACAGCAACCTCACTATTGACGGGCTGGAGGCCAAGCTGATCCAGTACAAGCCCGACATCGCTTTTATCGACCACATCGGCCTGTTAAGCCCCACTGACCCCCGACAGACCGAGTATCAGCGTATCAGCGAGATCACCCGGCGGCTGAAAGTGGCCGCCATGAAAATGGGCATCGTCATCGTGGAGCTGTGCCAGATCAACCGCTCCGGCGTAAAGGGCAACGAGGGCCGCTTCTGCAATTTGGAGGATCTGCGCGGCTCCGGCACGATCGAGCAGGACGCCAACAGCGCTATTTTTGTAGAGAACCGCAAGCCCGAGGACAGCAAGGAGCTGCGCGGCGAGGACGCCTATCAGGATACCGCCGTTATGTACGCCAAGAACCGCGAGGGGCCGACGGGCGTTGTGTCCATGAGATGGCAGCCCCAATACCATCAATGGCAGCCCGCCCCGAAAGAGGATTTTGAAGAAATCGACCAGATGAACTGGCCGCAATAACACCCGCCGCCCCGGCGGGACAGGAGGATTACTATGATAAGCATTGCAATTATCAACTTGAAAGGCGGCGTTGGGAAATCCGTCACCGCCTGCAACCTGGCCGCCGAACTGGCAGCCAAGAGCAAGAGCGTTCTGGTGGTGGACCTCGACAAGCAGGGCAACACGAGCAAGTTCTTTGGCGTGGCCGGCTACGACAGGCCCTGCGTGGCGTCTGTGCTGCTGGGCGTGGCCATGGTGAGGGACGCCATTGTGGAGACGGCGATCCCGGCGGTTGCCCTTCTCCCCTGCGACATGCGGATGCTCAAGGCAAACCGCACGATCCTGATGGACAGCGGACCGCGGCAGTATTATCTGCGGGATGCACTGAGAACTTTGGACGATAGCTACGACTACTGCCTGATGGACTGCCCGCCGGATCTGGACATGGGCAGCATCAACGCGCTGACGGCTGCGGACTGGGTCATCATCCCGGTAGACTGCGATGAGTGGGCCTGCGATGGCATGCAGGAGATCATGGACCAGATCGAGCAGGTGCAGATGTACTACAACCCGCACCTCAAGGTGATGGGCGCGCTGATGACAAAGTACCGCCGAACGCGGTACGCGGGCGAGGTCGTTCACCAGCTCAACGAGGCGGGCATTGAGATGCTGCACACCGTTATCCGGTACACGGTCAAGGTCAGCGAGGCCAAGAGCGCGCACGAGCCGCTGCGGGTGTACAAGCCGGACTGCTCGGCAGCGCTGGACTACGGATGCCTGGCAGATGAGGTCGATGAGGCCGTGTCCAAGATGGACACGCACAAGGAGGGCTGAGCGATGAGCAAGGGGTTTTCTATCAACGACATTCTCGGCAACACAAAAGCCAACGCCCCGGCGGGTCAGAAAATGCAGGTTGTCATGCTGCCGGCGGCAGACATCGAGCCGAACCCGGAAAACAGCATCTACGAGATCGGGGATGTGGAGCCGCTAAAAGAGAGCCTCGCTAAGGAGGGTGTGCGTAACCCGCTTGAAGTTCTGCCGGCTCGAAATGGCAAGTATATGCTCATTGCCGGCCACCGCCGCTGGACGGCATGCCGGGAGCTGACATCCGACGGCGTGGCTGGATTTGATTTGGTGCCATGCGTTATCAGGAGCTACCAAAGCCACGACGATGAGGTGCTATCCCTGATTACATCCAATATTACAAATCGCGAGTTGACGCAGGGGGAAAAGCTGCGGCAATATGAGGCACTGAAAAAAATCGTCGCCAAAAAAAAGGCTGATGGCAAAATTAAAGGCCGTGTCCGCGACGAGGTGGCGAGGATCATGGGAAGGGGCACCGGCTCCGTCAACCGGCTCGAAGCAATCAGCGGGAACTGTGTGCCGGAGGTCCGGTGCATGTACGAGCGCGGGGAAATTACTGAGGCGCGGGCCTACGAGTGCAGCAAGCTGTACAAGGTGCAGCAGGTCGAATACGCCAAAATCAAGTACGCCAGTATGCCGCTCATCACCGATATGGCCCGGCGGGCGGCCATCAAGTATCTGGTCGAGTGCGGTCTGGCCGACCAGTTTAAGAAGCTCGACTATGTTCGCAAGAACGAATGGAACTACGCTGACCGCGGGCTGGACGTCGGCAAGCTGGAGCCGGTAACGCTGGATCTGACCGAGAGTGAGACGGATGCGCTGCTGCGCATTGAGCCTGCTGGTTATTACAGCTTTCGCGTGAGGATGCTGGACCCGGCGGATACAAACGAGGTTATTGCCGAAAGCTCACTCACTACACGAGATTTGTTCGATGCCGCTAAGCGCCTGTACATCAACAAGGACGATCTGGCGGCGTACAATGCCGAGGTGAAGGGCAAGCGTGATCAGGAGCGTGCCCGGCAGGAGGAGGCCGGAAAGTGGCAGGCGCTGGCCCGGCAGGAGCTGGAGGCGTTTGACAGCTGGCCGCTTGTGACGCGGCTGAAGGACCTGGGCCTGACGATCCGTGAGCGGAAGATGGCAGACGGCGGGCGGCTTATCATTGCCGTGGATGATCTGGCGCGCTTTTCCGGCCATGTGGACGGCTTCCAATACCGTGAGTGCTTCGCGGTGCGCATCGGGCCGAACGGCGAGCGCGCAGGCCGGGACGGAGACATCAATGCGCTTGAGTGGTACAAGCGCTGGTATAGCACCGGCGCCGCCATCGAGAACTACATTGCCAAGGACATCGAGAGGAGCGAGAAGAAGTGAAGTGCATGTACAACCAGAGCAAGCGCGGCCTCAAACTTTTCGATGTCCCGGAGGTGGATACATGAATTACGAGGAAAAGGTTCACTGGCTGCGGAGATACCGTGATGCACTGCAGCTGGAAGAAGAACTGCGGCAGGAGCTGGAGGACCAGCGAAGCCGGGCCTGCAAAACCACGGCGGCCCTGACTGGCATGCCGGGCGGGGGTGGAGACGGCCAGGCGCTGCCCCGCGCCGTGGAGAGCATTATCGCCGCGCAGCAGGAATTGCAGGCACAGATCAACCTTTGCGGGGCGACTAGGCGTGAGGTCGTGGCGGTGATTGACCAAATCGAGGAGGAACGCGGACATGAGATACTGCGCAGGCGGTATCTGCTGGGGCAGCGCTTTGAGCAGATTGCCGTAGAGATGTGTTTGGAATATCGCTGGGTCAGACGGCTGCATAAGAGGGCGGTCGAAAATATAAGAATTGAAAGGTGTTGATTTCCGCGTGCGAATGGGGTAAACTGTATAAAGTAATGCTTTTTGATACGGAGAAAAGGAATATGTCAACACGATATGACTCTATCGCCGAAGAAATAGAAAAAAATGATTCCCTTTACGGAAAATCGCTTAATATTCTTTCACTCGCCAACAAAATCGGTTTGGAAGTTTTTGTTGATGAAGAATATGTTGTTGAGAAAGAAATGTGCTTTGAACTATGCACTTCTGCCCGCGAAACCATTCATAAGGAAGAAGCACAAAAACTTTTCGACGAAAATATGCCGTATCATCTAATGCTTATGACGCCTTCTGCAACAGAGCAACGAGAATGGATTGCTTATTGCACGGTATTAGCTTATCTTCATAAGACAAGACAAATCAGTAATGGGCTGTTTATGGCTCATATGGTAGGAAATAACACATTGCGGGGAGATTTGTTCTATAGAATTGCGGCCTGCCTATTGATTCCGCATTCAAAACTAAATGAATGGACAAGCGCACAAAGAAACATAGACAACGACTATTCCGAGTGGACAGCAGCAGATATTCAAAAAGCGGCAATTCACTTTCGTGTATCATCTTTTATGGTTGAAGAAAGAATCCATCAATATAGCGGTGTGATGTTTTTGTTGGATCCAAAAGACTACAGGTGAAACAAAAAATGAGAGGAATTGTGAATGGAAAACACGGGTTTTGTGAAGCCAGAAAGGCTGGAAGAAAAAGCGGCTGCGGAACAGCGAAAAGTCTCTGCGGAGCAAAAGCGACTAAACGACCACGGTGATAAACTTACAGAGTTGTTACAGAACTACGTGGAAAATTATAAGACGCGGAACAACCACAACAACGATTTTAGAAATGAATACTTTAGAGTGACAATAATGATTTTGGTGACATTGACGGTTGGGGTTTTGCTGGCAATGTTTTTGTTGCTATGGTGTGAAAAAATTTCTGATGTGGCGGCAGTGGCTGGCCTTATATCGTCCATCGCGGCGATCTTATCAGGGGTTATAATACTGCCTAAAATTATTGCAGAATACTTGTTTTCTACAAATGAAGATACTATAAACGCAGAGATAATAAAAGAAATCATAAAGAGTGATTTGGAAATTCGAAATCATTTGGAAATGAAAGAAGAACAATTTTCCGATAATTGACCCTCGAAAGCCCCCTGTAAAAGTGGTATAATGATACTGTCAAAAGCCGTAAGGAACGGGAAACCGCCTTGCGGCTTTTGTGTTGCGCATAGTATTTCCTTCTCAAAACAGCGGCACGGGTGCTGCACTGCTGCATCAGTGCGGGCCGCGAGAAGCACCCACTGCCCGGTGAGAACCCGGGCTATTTTTATGCCGCCGCCCATCTGCATGAGGGTGGGCGCGGCACTGTCCCACCCCAGCTGTGCCGGAGAGAATCACACATCCTTTATTCTTGTCTCTGTCTGCGCGTTGCCGGGGTGGGTTTATTATAGGACTATGAGAGACTTTGCAAAAGCATTTTATAAAAGCAGGGCCTGGCAGAATTGCCGCACCGGGTACGCCGCCAGCGTGGGCGGATTGTGTGAGGATTGTTTGGCTAAGGGGGTGTATCGCCCCGGTGAGATAGTCCACCACATGACAGAGTTGACGCCGGACAACATTAACGATCCGGCGGTCTCGCTGTCGTGGTCCAACCTGAGACTGCTGTGCCGTGACTGTCACGCAAAGCGCCACGGCGCGCGGCGTAGATACCGTGTGGACCCGGCGGGGCGAGTGACGTCGAGGTGGTGACCTCCCCCCGGTCGAAAAAAACGAGCGGGGGTGTGGTAGACCGGGCCCCAAGGTTCGGAAAAGCACTGAAAAGAGCGTAAAGGGGGTGTTGTTGTGGGGAGAAAAGCAAAAACTACTCTAATTCAAGAGGAGTACAACAGGATCATGGCGCACTACGCCGAGCTGCCTAAAAATCAGATGGCGATTGTGGAGCCGCTGATCCAGAACGCGGCATTCATGAAAATCACACTCGACGATCTGCAAAAATCCATCAACGCTGACGGGTGCAGCGAGGAGTACATGAATGGCGCGAACCAGTACGGCAAAAAAGCCAGCGCCGATCTGCAAGCCTACAACAGCCTCATCAAGAACTACAACACCGTGACCGAGCGCCTAGGCAAGCTGCTGCCCCCGGAAAAGCGTGAGAGCAGACTGGAGCAGCTGGCCCGTGAATAATTACATCTACGAGTATTACCAGAAAATCACGGACGGCACCATCATCGTGGGCCGCTGGATCAAGGTCTGGTACAAGTATGTTGTGGACGGTCTGGAAAAAGGGCTGTTTCACTTTGACCCCAAAAAAGCGCAGAAAGCGATCCGCTTTGTGGAGAATTTCTGCCGACACCATGAGGGTGCGCTGGCTCCCCAGCTGATTGTGCTGGAGCTATGGCAAAAAGCGCTTTTGTCGGTGCTGTTCGGTGTGATGGATGACACAGATCACCGTCAATTCCGCGAGGTCGTCGTCATCATCGCCCGCAAAAACGGCAAGACGCTGCTGGCCGCTGCCATTGCCGCCTATTGCAGTTTTTTGGATGGCGAGTACGGCGGGCGCATCTACTTTGCCGCGCCTAAGCTGGAGCAGGCGGGGCTGTGCTACGATGCCTATTATCAGATGCTCAGCAAGGACCCAGAGCTTAGCCAGCTGTGCAAGAAACGGCGCACAGACATCTACATTGCCAACAGCAACACGAGCGCCAAGCCGCTGGCGTTTTCCGCAAAAAAGTCGGACGGTCTCAACGTCAGCCTGTGCGTGGCCGATGAGGTCGCCAGCTGGCCCGGTGATGCCGGGCTGAAATTCTACGAGGTCATCAAGTCGAGCTTTGGCGCGCGCACACAGCCCATGCTGCTGGCGATCAGCACGGCGGGCTATGTAAATGAGGGCATTTATGATGAACTGATAAAGCGCGCCACCCGGTTCCTGCTGGGCGATTCCAGAGAAACGCGCCTTGCGCTGTTTCTTTACATGATCGATGACCCGGCCAAGTGGAACGATATCAACGAATTGGCTAAAGCCAACCCCAATCTGGGCGTAAGCATCAGTGTCAGCTATCTGCTGGAAGAAATCGCCATTGCCGAGGGTAGCCTGTCTAAGCGGGCCGAGTTTTTAACAAAATACTGCAACATCAAGCAAAACTCCAGCCTTGCCTGGCTGGCCTCCGACGTTGTGGAACGCGCCTGCGGTGCGCACATCGACCCGGCCAACTTCAAAAATTGCTACTGCGTGGGCGGCATTGACCTGAGCCGCACAACCGACTTGACCGCCTGCGTGGCGATTATTGAGAAAGACGCCCGGCTGAACGTGCTGGCGCATTTCTTCCTCCCCGCCGAGAAGCTGCAAGAGGCTACCGAGCGGGACGGTCTGCCCTATGCAGCGTATGTGCAGCGCGGCATCCTAACGCTGAGCGGTGACAATTTTGTGGACTATCACGATTGCTACAACTGGTTCAGGACACTGATAGAGCAGTACAAAATTTATCCCTTGCAGGTCGGCTATGACCGATACACGGCCCAGTACCTCGTGCAGGATATGAAGCAATACGGATTCCACATGGATGACGTATTCCAGGGGTTCAACCTGACGCCGGTGATCCGAGAGGTTGAGGGACTGCTGAAAGACGGCACCATCAACATCGGGGACAACGACCTGTTAAAAGTGCATCTGCTGAACACGGCGCTGAAAGTCGAAAACGACAGCGGCAGATGTAAACTTGTGAAGATGAGCGCCGCCGACCACATTGATGGCTGCGCCGCGCTCATGGATGGGATGACGGTGCGGCAGAAATGGTGCGCTGAGATCGGCGGCCAGTTAAAGAACGTGAGGTGATGAGCATGGGACTGTTTCAATCAATTTTCGGGAAGATAGCCGCCAAGAGTCTCGCGTCTGGATTCTGGATGACGCTGGACGGCTACACGCCCAGCTTTTTGACCTGGGGTGGTGAGTTGTATGAGAGCGAGATCGTGCGCGCCGCGATCCACGCCACGGCCACCCACGCCAGCAAGCTGAGCGTCACCGTGCAGGGACCCGCAAACCCGAAATTGCAGACCCGCCTCCGGCAGGGGCCGAATGAGTGGCAGACCTGGGGGCAGTTCCTTTACCGTCTCTGTACGATTCTGGAGGTGCAGAACACCGCCTTTATTGTGCCAGTATTCAACGAGTTTGGGGAGACGGTTGGCATGTTCCCCGTGCTGCCGTCCAGTTGCGAGATCGTGCAGTATGGGGCCGCGCCCTGGCTGCGCTACACATTCCGCAGCGGCCAGACCGCTGCCATTGAAATGGCGCGGTGCGGCATTATGACAAAATTCCAGTACAAGAGCGATATTTTCGGCGAGAACAACCACGCGCTGACGCCCACGATGGATCTGGTGAATCTGCAAAACCAGGGCATTGCCGAGGCCGTTAAAAACGGCGCGACCTTCCGCTTTGCCGCCAAGATGAACAACTTCTCCAGCGATGAGGATTTGAAAAAAGAGCGTAAGCGATTCAGCCGGGAAAACCTGCAAGGCGAGGGCGGCGGCATCCTGCTGTTCCCCAACACCTACACGGATATCAAGCAGCTGGAGGCCAAGCCCTATGTCGTGGCCGCTGATGAGATGGAGCGCATCAACACCAATGTGTTCAATTACTTCGGCATCAACGAGGATGTGCTTCAAAACCGCGCCTACGGCGACGCCTGGAGCGCGTTCTATGAGGGTAAAATCGAGCCGTTTTCCATCCAGTTCAGCGATGTCGCCACAAAAATGTTGTTTACCGAGCGCGAACGCGCGGGCGGCACGCTGCTGATAGCGACAGCCAACCGGCTGCAATACATGAGCAACACCGAAAAACTGAATGTATCGGCCCAGATGGCGGATCGCGGTATTATGAACCGCGACGAAATCCGCGAAATTTGGAACTTGTCTCCCCTGCCGGACGGCCAGGGGCAAGCGTACACGATACGCGGCGAGTATTACCTGCTGGGCAGCGACGGCAGCGTGACAAAGAAAGGAGACGACCTAACCAGTGGAAAGTAATGAGAAATTGTTGAAAAAGTTGAACAATGGCCGGGAATACCGCGCCATGCGGCTGGAGGTCAGAACCGCTGCCGCCGACGAGCCGGACTCCAAGCAGGAAGTGGAGGGCTACGCCTGTACGTTCAACCAGCCCTATTTGCTGTATGAGTACAGGGGCGACAGCGGTACCTGCTACCGCATCATGGAGCAGATCGACCCGCACGCTTTTGATGACTGCGACATGGATGACGTCATCATGCAGTACGACCACGAGGGCCGCGTCTTTGCCCGCACCAAAAACGGCACGTTGGCCCTGACCGCTGACAGTGCCGGGCTGAAAGTGACCGCCGATCTGGGCGGCACCGAGATCGGGCGGCAGCTGTTTGCCGAAATCAAGGGCGGCTACACCGATAAGATGTCGTTTGGCTTTACCGTGACAGAGGATAAGCGTGAGACCACCCGCGATTTGGAAAACAACACCGTGACCGTAAACCGCACGATCACCAAGATCAAGAAACTGTACGATGTGAGCGCCGTGAGTCTACCGGCCAACGATGCTACATCGATCAGTGCCCGAAAATTCCTTGACGGAGAGATCGAGAGAATTAAAGCGGAGAGACTGCAAAGGGCGGATACCGCAACAAAAATCAAACTGAAACTTTTGGGAGTGTGAACCATGAAAAAGAAAACCAGTGAAATGACCATTGCGGAGCTGCGCGCCCGCGCTGCCGAAATCCGCACCGAGGTCAACGCCGAGGGTGCCGACCTGGACGCCCTGGAGGCCGAGGCCGATGAGATCAGCCAGCGCATCGCGCAGTATGAGACCGAGCAGCGCCGCCTCGGCATTGCCGCCAAGGTTGCGGACGGTGCCGGTGCGCCCCAGGACAACCCCACCGCCCACACCGATGCCCAGACCCGCGCCCAGCAGTTCAAAGAGAACCGCCGCGCCGTTCTGGGCGTGGAGGAGACCCGCGCCGTCCTGGTGAGCGGCGGTAAGCTGGCAACCCCCACCGAGGTCAACACCGAAATTCAGGACCGCGTTGGTGCCGGCGTCTCCAGCATCATTGATATGGTGTGGGTCGATGACTGCTCTGGTATGTCCACCGACCGCATCCCCTACGTCAAGCAGGATGCCGACGCCGCTGCCGATCAGACCGAGGGTGCTGCCGCCACCACCAAAGAGGCCACCTATGACTACATCGACATCACGCCCAAGTCGGAGGCGGTTCTGAGCCAGATCAGCAAGCAGGCCAAGAAGCAGACCCCCGTGAACTACTTCGCCAAGTGCCGCGCTCAGGCCCTGCTCAGCTTGCGCAAGAAAGCATCCGTCATTGTGACCGATGCGCTTAAAGCCAGCAAGCTCGTGGACACCATTGACGCCACGCTGGATAGCACTAAGAAAGGCAGCATCAACGAGAAAACCCTGCGCGATCTGACGCTGAACTACGGCGGTGATGAGGCCGTTGAGGGCGAGGCAGTCCTGTTCCTGAACAAGAAGGATCTGATTGCCTTTGGCGATGTGCGCGGCACCAACGAGAAAAAGGCTGTCTACGAGATCACCCCGGATTCTGCCAACCCCAACACCGGCATCATCAAGGAGGGCGGCCTGAGCGTGCGCTACTGCCTCAACAAGAACTTGGCCGCCTGTGCCGGTACGGCCCAGACCGCCAAGGCACAGCCCACCATGTTCTATGGTGTGCCGCGCTGCCTGAAGCTGGACCTGTTCAGTGACTACGAGATCGCCGTCTCCGATGACTTCGCTTTTGACAAGCTGCTGTCCACGATCCGCGGCGATGTGGAGATGGGCGCGGATGTGGTCGTCCCCGGCGGCTTTGTGGCGCTGACTATCCCGGCCAGCGCTTGATCGGAGGCTGTGACCTATGGCAGACAACGACCTGCTCTACCGCGTCAAACACGCGATGCGCCGCCCGAATATGACGGAAGACATGGCACAGGAACTGAGCGACCTGGTTGACGCGGCCTTGGCTGACCTGAAACAGGCCGGTGTGTCCAACTTGGACACGCAGGACCCGCTGATCCGCCGTGCCGTCATCACCTACTGCCGCGCCAACTTCTGGCCGACCGGCGACTACGATAAGCTGAAAGCCTCCTACGATGAGCAGAAGGCGCAGCTGCGAATGACGACCAACTACACAGACTGGCCCGACGCATGAGCGCTGTGCTGTGATGCACCGCCGGAGTGCCTTGTGCCCTCCGGCGGCATTTTTGTTAGGAGCAACTATGTACTGGACAGAAGAAATCACCCTGATGCAAGACAAACCCGAAAAGAAGCAGGGCGTGCTGGTCCATTCCTACACCCCTGTGTGTAAGGTCTACGGAGAGCGCAAGTCTGTAGGGTGGCGGGAATTTTTTGCGGCAGAAGCGGCAGGCACCACACTGAGCGCCGTTTTTGTGCTGCACGCTGACGAGTACAACGGAGAGCGCGTGCTGTTGTGGAAGGGCAGCCTGTACAGTGTGCAGCGTGCCTATGAGACTGGAAGCACGGTCGAGCTGACCGTCAGTGACCTGCCCCAGACAAAAGGAGACCCGCCGTGAGGATGAATCTGGTGTGGAGTGATGAACTTACAGAACAGCTGGCGGGGATGGCAGACCTGGACGCGATCGCTCCGGAAATGCTGACCGCCGCAGCCCCGATCGCAACGGACGCACTGAAACAACGTGTCCGGCAGCACCGCAGCAGCCGCGCAGACAAACACCTGGCGGACAGCGTGCGTGCTGGCAAACCCAAAAAGCGCAAGAAGGGCGGCTACGGGTTGGATGTGAGCTTTAGCGGGTACGATACAGGCCACGGTTCAAGCCCGAAATATAAGGACAAAACCGCCCAGATGCAGAAGGCGGTATCACTGGAATACGGCTCTGCCAAGCAGGCTGCGCAGCCGTTTTTGAACCGCGCCGCAAACAGCTGCGAGGATGCTGTTAGCACTGTGATGCAGGATGTTTTGCGGCAGAGAGGTAAGCTATGACCATGATTGATGCGGCCTTGGCCGCACTGGAAACTGTGTGCAGCAATGTCTCATTTGTTAAAAATGAGGAGGATCCGCTGCCGGACAGCTATGTGGTGCTGAGCGTCTTGGACGATGCGCCGGAAATATACGCCGGAGATCTGGATGAGCAGCAACACTTGCAGGTGCGCGCGGCTTGGTATACGAGAGATCTGCCGCAGCCCTGCGCCAGAAAAATGCGCTGTGCTTTCAGAGATGCCGGGTTTATCATCGGCTCGACCGAGTACGGCTACGATAACGACACAAAACACTTTGTTGCATACGTTGAGGCAGAAGCCGATGATGGATGCGACTGGAATGAAAGAGAGGCACAATAATGGCTTATATCGGACTTCCCTACTATGGCTATTGCCCTATTACTGTGGTGACCAGCGCGGATGGGTCTGAGACGGAAACCCTCGGCGATGGCAAGATCACGCGCGCTGTTGTGAGCTACGCCGGCGAAAACGACAGCGACAGCAGCGAGCTGTGGGCCGGCGACCGCCGCGAGCAGCGCGATGCAGGCGCGCCCAGCGCGAAGCTGAGCATTGATCGCAGCTATCTGAGTCTGGCAGATGAGGCGGAACTGTGCGGCCACCACTATGATGAGAGCACAAAGACGCTTGAGCGCAAAGAGGGCGATACGCCTGCCCTTGTGCGCGTTGCCGCGCTTGGCAAGTTGAAAAAGCCTGACCGCAAGCTTGCGTATCGCCTGGTGGGCTATTACCGCGCGAGCTTTGACCCTGTGGACGATAACCTCAGCACTGCCTCCAAGAGCACAAGTTACAGCACGACCAAGCTGGTAGGATCTGCGGAATGCAACAGTGAAGGGAATTTTGTGAAAAAGCAGGAGTTTGATGGATACGAAGAGGCCCTGGCTGCACTGAAAACATTCTTGAACATCAAGGGGTGAGGTTATGGCGGAAATTACGTTGCGAGGCCGCAAGTACCCGGCACTGTTCGACCTGCAGAACGTTAAGGAGCTTCAGGAGCACTACTCTGACTTGAGCACCATCGTGGCAAAGCTGAACGACCCGGAAGAGGCAGCGTATATCATTTGGCTGCTGATCCGCGATGGCGTTGAGCTTGACAACGAAGAACATCACCGAGATAACGAGGCTCCGAGCCTTGGGGTTGTCAAAAAACTCATTTCGTTCTCCGATCTGCAAGGCGGTTTGACCGCAAGCGTTGAAGAGGCCTTTATGGAGTTTTACGGAAAAAACGGGTCAGGCCGTCAGGCGCTGCAGGCGATGAAGACGATGCTGAGCGAATCTGGGTTGACGATGTCCCCGAGCGGCACTTTGACGGCGACCGAATCATAAATTTCCCCAGGCTGCAATACATCGCGGTGGGGCTGCTGGGCTATACCCGGCGGGAAACGCGGTTTTTGAGCCTGGATGAACTGCTTGCACAGTTTACAGAATACTGCGCCATGAATGGTATTGAACTGCCACAGGAAAGGGGGCTTGCAGATGGCGATGCCTAAAGCAGGTGTCAGCCTGGTCGTGGAAAATGACCAGCAATTCAAGGCGGCACTGAGCGAAGTAAACGCGGGCTTGAAGGTAAATAAGCAGCAGATGCAGCTTGTGACCGAACAGACCCGCGAAATGGACGACCGGCAGGCCGCCTTAAAGCAGCGGTACGAGGCCGCACAGCAGACTTTGCAGAGCTACCGGGATAAAGTGCAGGTGCTGCAGCAGGCCTACGAAAACAGCGCTCGGCGTGAGGGCGAAGCCAGTAAAACGACCATGCAGTGGCGAGCAAGCCTGATCAGCGCCCAGACAGAGGTTGCCAAGCAGGAAAACCTCCTGAAGGAACTGAGCGACCAGCAGGAACGAACCAACAAGACAACCGCAAGCCTTGCCGATGTGATCAATGGGCTGGCCGACATGCTCGGCATTTCGCTGCCGCCCGGCGCACAGGCAGCTGTGGACAAGCTTGAACAGTTTTCTGCCAGCGGCGCAGCTGCCGTCACGGTGGTAGGTGGTCTGGTGAGCGCGCTTGCAAAATCAACAATGGACATGAGCAAGACAGCAGATGATCTGCTGACCCTGTCCACCCAGACGAGCCTGACCACAGACCAGCTGCAGGAGTTTGAGTACGCCAGTGAGCTTGTGGATGTAAGCACGGACACGCTGCGCGGCAGTCTGGTGAAGCTGACCAACAATATGCAGACGGCGGCAACCGGGACAGGCTCTGCAGCCGAGGCGTTTAAAAAACTGCATGTAAAAGTGTCGGACAGCAGCGGGAAGCTCAAGGACAACTATGAGGTGTTCTTGAAAACCATTGACGCCTTGGGCAAGATGAAAAACGAGACCGAGCGCGATGCGCTGGCGATGGATATCTTTGGCAGGTCGGCAACGGACCTGAACCCACTGATCGAGGCCGGCAGCGGCAGACTGAAAGAGCTTGCAGAGCAGGCACACGAGGTTGGCTACGTTGTCGATAATGAAACGCTGCAGAGCTTTGGCGAGCTGGATGATGCAATGCAGAAGCTGGACAAGCAGGGCGACGCCGTGAAGCGCAGCTTTGCGGAGGCGCTGCTGCCCATCATTACAGCGTTTGCCGAGGCCCTGAACGCTATCCCAACGCCGGTGTTGACGGCAGTTATCTCTATTACCAGCATCGCCACAGTAGTGCTGCTTGTGGTGAAGGCCATTAAAGAATTGCAGGGGCCGGCTGGAACCGTGAAAAGCATGATCGGCAGCGTTATGAGCTATATGGATCCGCTGTATATAAAAATAATGCTGATCGTTGCCGGCATTACTGCGCTGGTGGCTGTGATTGCTGTCCTGATCGGCAAAGGAAACGAAATCAACAGCGCCATGAGCGGTATATCCTCGGCTACAACGGGGACAATGCGCGCAGCCAACAGCAAGGTGCCGCAGTATGCCACCGGCACGCGCAGCGCGCGCGGCGGACTGGCTGTTGTGGGTGAGAACGGGCCGGAGCTGGTTGCATTGCGCGGCGGAGAACGCATCTACAACAGCAGCCAGACACGCGGCATGCTGGGCGGCTATGCTATCAATATCGGGAGCATCACCATTGATGCCAAGAATGTGAAAGAGTTCAACGATATTGTAAGTATCGCCAAAAATGAAGCCATGAGCATGAGACAGGGGGCGGTGACGTGAAGACTAATTACTGGAATAGCCGAAAATATACCACGAACGCTACCGGCTATTATGGCGGCTCCTATGTTTCACATCTGTCTTGGCTGTTCAGTACTGGATGGGGCAGCACAGAGCGATATATCGCAACGCTCCAAGTCCGCGTCCCGATGCGTTATTATGGCTCTAACAGCCACATTCAGTTTGACAGCTACCCGTTGGGAAACAGTTCCGGCGGTTCGTATTACTCTGCGGCTAAAATTACCACAAGCGGCTATAACAACGGCAATTTCTGGGCCGATTTCAGCAATCTGGGGCAAGTCTATAAAAAGAAAGTGCTGGAGTATGGCGTCTATGTAAACGCAACCGCTGGTTGGTGCTACATAGGCAGCGATCGCGGCGACGCGCAGATAGCGTGCGTAAGCTACCAAGGCAAGATCACTCCGACGGGCACAGCCTGGACCAGCGGCACCGTTGCACGGTACACAAAGTATCGACTGCAGTGGACTACAGACGCCGAGGATGATTTTGAGCGCAGGAACTCGACCTGCAAGATCATCATCACCGATCAGGACGGCGGAAACAGCCAGACCTATACACTTAGCAATGGTGCGACATCCTTCGACCTGGATACTACCGCATGGTCAAGCGGCAGCGGTATTCGATGGCGCGTGCAGGTGGGGGCATACGGATCCGGAACGGTCACAGAGAGCGCCACCTATTCCCTGTCGCTGGCAGACCCGACCGCCAAGGTCGATGACCTGCGCCCAACCAGCAAGACATACTACGGCTTTGACGCAGTATTCAGCTGGGCGTTCACCGGCAGCATTGCCAGCGGCGCGATCAGCGGTGCATTGCAGCAGGGGTCCGCTGTTTTGCAGTACCGGACTGACAACATGGCTGACCCGGCAGATTTTGCAAGCGTCAGCGATGGCACAACCCATGTGAGTGTCAATTGCGGCACATTGCCCATAGGAAGCTACCAGTGGCGCGTTGTCGCCAAGAGCAGCGTTGGAACCACACACACTTCCAGCTGGGTGCAATGCACCAATGTCGAGGTGCCCGTCTCCGTAAAGGGAACAACGCCTGCGGCGGGTGCGTCCGCGCCCAGAGCAGTTGCAAACCGCTTTAGCTGGGTCTTCAGCGTTGACAGCGATGACAGGCCCGGAGATGTGACGCAGCAGAGTGCGACACTGCACTTTAAGGCGAACAACGAGAGCGACTGGCATGAGGTTGCTGTGGCCGGTTCGCAGCAGTATGCAGATGTGCCCGCGAACACCTTTGCCGAAGGCGCTACAACACTGGACTGGTATGTTGTGGCGATTGCGAATACGGGTACAAAGGTAACCAGCGACACGATCAATGTGTCCACGCTGGACACGCTCAGCACGCCTGTGGCGGTGAGCCCCGCGGGCGAGTACATGGATGATGCTGTGCAGGGCATCACATTTGTGTGGCAGCATGCCAATGTCACCGGCACGGCGCAGACCGGCTGGGAACTGAGTTATTCTGCGGATAGCGGTGCGTCCTACACAGTGCTGGCCAGTGCGAATAATGCGGACAATAGCTATCAAGCGGCCGCAGGCACATTTAGCAGCGGCGTTATCTACTGGCGCGTGCGCACGAAGAATACGGACGGAGCGTTCGGCAGCTATTCCGGCGCGGCAATCTTCGCAATACGGCGAGCACCTTTGTCCCCGGTCATCTCCTACTATGACAACAAGCCGCTGGCAAAAATGCGGTGGCAGGCCAAAGAGCAGGACGGTTATGAAGTTGCGGTGAACGGCATCAGCCTGGGTGTACGATACGGCACCGGGAAGGAATGGCAGTCTGACGAAGTGCTGGCAGACGGGACGCACATACTTTCTGTGAGGATTTATAACTCGTATGGAGATGTATCCCCGTGGGCAGACTGCGAGGTAAAAGTCAAGAATCAGCCCGGCAGTGCCGTAAACTGCCAGGCTGAAAGCCATTGGGGCGAAGTGCAGCTGCGCTGGGATGGCGGCACGGGTTACATCCTGCGCGATGGAGTGCTGATAGCCAAAGGTGAAGATGGGCAGTACATGGACCGAACCAGTGCGCAGGAACACAAGTATATTGTGCGCGTATTTGGCGAGGATGGCTACTACACGGACAGCGCACCTGTCAGGGTTGCGCCTAGTGTGCCCTATGCCGCCATCGGCCTGTTGAACGGCGATGAGTGGTTGGCTTTGAAGTATGCGACCAGCTACCAGAATTACACAAAAAGCACAAGTCTGGGCGGCACATACCAGCAATACTGGGGCAAAAAGCTCCCCGTTTGGCACGATGCCGGCAATCAGGTAGTTACGCACACCATCGCGTATGCACTCAAAACAACGGATGAACTTGAGAAACTTCGCGGACTCGCCGGCAAGGTGGTCGTATACAAGGACCATGCAGGGCATTTGGCAATCGGCGTATTTAAAGATCTGCAGGAGAACCGTGACCACGGCTGCACGCCTTTGAGCCTTAGCATTACCGAGACGCAGCAGGAGGCCGTGAAGTATGATCCGATATGAGTTCATTGCCATGCGCAGCGGCGCACCCTACCGGGTGCTGCAGGTGCCCGCGGACTGTACCCCGCAGATCCGCTTTACCGGAAGCGCTGAGGTGAAGAGCACGGTAACTCTGACCGCGGAGCTGGATGCGGATATAAACTGGCTGACAGATATGCTGAGCGTGGTCCGTGTAGACAACACAAACCGAACGCCGTTGGGGCTGTTTAACATTACGACATGCCCCGAGAGTGTTGACGAGTACGGGCACAAGACGCAGGAGCTGACTGGATACGATCAGGGGTATGCGCTGCGCAACCTGAGCGTGTTGGAGCGCACGCTTATGATCCACGCCGGTACGCGTTACACTACGGCGATAAGAGAGCAGCTATTGGCTGCGGGCATCAATGTGGTAAGTATCATCGACACAGACGAAGTGCTGATGACGGACCATGAATGGGAAATCGGCACAACGCGGTACGCCGTTGTTGCGGCGCTGCTGGCAGAGATCAACTACCGAGACATCTACTTTGATGGAAACGGTGTGGCTGTGGCCGAACCATGGGAGCCTGCCTCTATCAATAATCGAACGCACCGGTACGGGCCGGACGAATCGACATTGCTGCGCATACCGATGAGCATTGAAGCGGACACATTTGACGCTGCAAATGTATTTGTAGATATCGTTAGCAGCGCCGATCTGGGCCAAGAGCTTCGAGCTGTGGCGGAAAATGTCAACCCCACCAGTCCGCTGAGTATAATGCGCCGCGGGCGCAGGATCGTAAGCGTCGAGACTGTGGAGGGAATCGCCTCGCAGGAAGCGCTGGAAACGCACGCGAAAAACAGAATGCTGCTGAGTATGATGGGCGCTGCAAACTATTCGTTTACTTCCTGCGGCGATGCAGAACAGCCGCATCGGCTGAACGACAGCATTTTAATGATGCGTGACGGGATCGGCCTGCTGGAAGAACAGGAGTGGACGCTCGACTGCGTTCCGGGCGGTCAGATGACGCATACGGCAAAGAAGGTGTTTTACAGCATTGATTGAGAATTACCAACAGCGCAAAGCGCTTGAGACGACAACTAAAAGTGGGAACATTGCCACAGTGAGCGCCGTATACAGCGATGGGATCGCGCTGATCTTGCCCGGTGATACGACTCCGGCGGAAAAACATTATCCCTACAATGCCGCAGTGACATTCTCTGCCGGTCAACGCGTCCACATTGCGAGAGAGTCCGGCACAATCATTGTGGAGTATCCCATTGGCGGAAACGGTAGCTAAGAGGAGGTGGCCATCATAAAAACCATTGTACTGATGAACTATGACGTGGTCGTAGAGGGGAACTTTTCGATCACGCCTTGCATTGAGCTGGGAACCAAGGACAGCTACGGCACGGAAAAGGTCCGCGTCATCTTCGGAGAGGGGTGGAGCGGCCTGGAGGCTTTGGCCGTGTTCCATGCACCCGGCGGGTCGGCGACAAAAAAGACAGTCGGAGCGGACGGTATCTTGGAAGTGCCGCCTGAGGCAACGGCCGATAACGCAGGCCGCGGCAAGATCGTATTTCTGGGCCTCGCGGATGGACTGCAGCGCATTACTGTAGATCTCCCCTACTCCATCCGGGATCACTCTGGCATTGAAGGAGACAACCCCGGTACACCTACGCCGGATGTGGTGCAGCAGATCTTGGCGAACTCTAACAACGCGGTACGGGTGGCGCAGGCCGCCAAGGATGCCGCGGAAAACGCGCACCGGGCCGCTGAGGATGCCGCCATCAAGGCGGGCGAGGAAGCGGGCGGTGCCGCTGCCAGTGCTGCGGCGGCTGCGGCCAGCGCAGATACCGCCAACGCGGCCAAGAATGCTGCTGCGGAGTCTGCGGGCGCGGCGGCAGCATCTGAGGCAAACGCTGAGGCTGCGGCAACCGCTGCCGGGGAGTCGCAGAACGCGGCATCGCAGTCTGAGAAGAGAGCAGCGACCTCTGCTGCGGCTGCCGCCAAGGATGCCGGGAGCATTGGCGAGGCTGCCGCCAAGGCTACGCAGGAGGCCGCTGCCGCTGCCGGGTCTGCCACAGCGGCAGCGGAGAGCGCTGCTGCGGCTGCTGCGTCCGCCACGAAGGCGGGACAGTCTGCCGGCACGGCCACGGAAAAGGCAAGCGAAGCGGAAAGCGCGCGGGCCGCTGCCGAGAGCGCCAGCGCGAGCGCTGCTGCCAGCGCAAAGCGGTCTGAGGATGCCGCCAAGACGGCGGGCGATGCGGTGACAAAGGTCATCAACGAGGGCGTGGCCGAGAAGCTGACCGAGATGCAGGGCATCCAGGAGGATGTCAAGGCCCGCCAGCAGGATGTGACCGAAAAGCAGGCCGATGTCACCGCCAACGTGGAGCTGGCGCGGCAGGCTGCGCTGAGCAACGGCTACATGCAGATGGGCGTTGACCCCGACACGGGTCACCTGATGTACACGCGCACGACCAATCTGAAAGATAAGATTGATTTTGCTATTGTCAATGACACGAATTTGGAGGTACAGATCCATGGCTGATAGTTCCGTTTTTACCACCGACCTCGGCGCAGTGACCGCCTACGCTGATGCCAAGGCGCACGGCTACACCGGCACACGTGAGGAGTTCGGTACGCTACTGGCGAACTCCGGCACGAATCTGGCCGAGGCGAACGCGGCCAAGGCCGCCGCCCAGGCCAGCGCTACGCAGGCGGGCCAGAGCGCTACTGCTGCCGCTGCATCGGCCAAGGCTGCGGCCTCGGCTGTCGGTGCTGCATTCTACGGCGTAGACTTCTCCGGCAGTACCAGCGCGGGCACGCGGACGGGGGCAGCTGCGGAGTTTGTGTTCACCCCCGGCACGGATACCAGCGCCGGGCAGAACGACTTTGACGGCGTGTATCCCTGGGCAGGGATGCGGCGCTGCTGCTGCACGCTGAACGCGGACGGCACGGTCACGGTCAACGCCTACAAAGGTCAGCCCGGCTACATTGAGGACGGCACCAACGGCGAGGTGCTGGTCGAGGTGCCGCTGTTCTATGTCTCCGGCATGTTGGATGTCAATCCGCGCGTGTCGGCTGTGCCGATGCCGGGATTCCGCGCACCGCGGAAGTTCCGGAACGCGGACGGCTCCCTCAAGCAGAAGTGCTACCTGCCCGCCTTCCCCGGCAGCATCGGCGCGGACGGCAAGCTGCACAGCATTGCGGGCGTTGTCTCCACCGGCAACAAGACTATCTCGCAGTTTTTGGCTGCGGCGCGGCTGTGGGGCGAGACATACTGCATCAACACGAGCGCCGACTTTGAGGTGCTGGCCTACCTGATGATCGTTGTGTATGGTACGCGGAATGTGCAGAGCAAAATCAACGGCTGCGTGAGCCTGTATGCGGCCGACATTGCTGTTGCTGGCGCCCGCACAAACGAGAGCGCTGTCACAGTTGCGAAAAACACGCTGGAGCCCGGCATGGTCATCTCGATCGGCACCGGCGCCGAGAACGAGAGCGTAGCAAATCGGCGCATCGTGACGGCCATCGAGGCCATTGAGGGCGACACTGCCAATGTGAAGGCCAGCTTCACCGGCGACCCTGTTACCACGACCACCGACCACAAGGTCTGGCGCATTATGCAAAGCACCGGCACGGCCAACAGCGTACTCTCCACCTGCGGCAGCCCTGTGAGCAACACGGACGGCAAGCACAGCTTTGTCTTCTACGGCGCGGAGAACCCCCTGTATGGCAATCAGTGGCGCTTTGAGTGCGACTGGAAAATCGTGGACGGTATTCCCTACATTTGCAACGACACCAACTACAACTGGTCGAGCGTTGAGAACTACACGAAGCTGGATTTCCTCGCGTTGCCTGACGAGGGCTGGGCCAAGAACCTGCAGGCCGATGAGCGGTTCCCGTGGCTGCAGATCACAAAGGAAGTCAACGGCAGCGGCGGAACCTATCTTGCAGACTATTTGTATATCAACAAAAGCGACACCCGTGTCGTTCGGCGCGGTGCGTCCTCCACTGACGGTGGCCGCGCGGGCGCGTTCTGCGTCGGCATCAACGGCAGCGCGAGCGGGTTGTGGTGGAACTGCTCGGCTGACCTTTCTGTAAACGGTTAAGCTGGTACTGCCTGCAGAATTGGACAGCTCAAACACGCCGACACGCATCGCTTCCGCGTGAAATACGTGGACGGCGTTGTCAGCTACAAGAAATACGAAAGGTGGTACAAAATGATAAGAACAGAATGCAATGAGCAGCGCCCCCGCTTTGAGACCGAGCCCCTTGGCAACGGCCTGACGCTGGTGCGCCTCTACGAGGATGAGCAGAAGATCACCCGCGAGGCTGTGTCCAACATGGACACGCCTTGGGGCGGCTACGGCTACACCACTTATGAGATGCGCACGCAGCTGCCAAACGCCGCGCTGGAGATGGCCCCCGACCAGTGGGCCGAGATCATCAAGCAGGCCGACTACGATGCCGCAGCGGCCATTGTGCGTGCGCAGCGGGACAAGCTGATCGCCGCCACGGACTGGACGGTGCTGGGCGATGCCAAGACGGTGAAGGCCGACTGGAAGGCCTACCGGCAGGCCCTGCGGGATGTGCCCGAGCAGGCCGGCTTCCCCTACGCGGTGTCGTGGCCCACGCCGCCGGTGGAAGAATGAGCGAGGAAGCAGATCTGCTGGCGCGGGTGATGCTTGTGCTGTGGGACTACCGCGAGGCCATACCGGCCGCGCGGGATCTGCTGGATGAGTATGAAGCGCTGGTGATGGATACAGATGAGGTAATACAATGAGACTATCTAATGGAGAGGTCCTGCTGCACTGGCCGCTGGACATTCATGTGCTGACGCAAGGGTGGTATTACAATGACGGCAGTTTGCACCAGGCCGTTGACCTGCGCACCCAGATTGACAACATGTATATCCGCCCGGTCTATGCCGCCGAGGACGGCACCGTGGATCAGACCCAGGACTGGGACGGACACACGCGGACGGGTATGCAAAGTTATGGCAACATGGTGCGTATCAGACATGCTGACTACAAAAGCAAGACCTTGCAGACACGGTACGCCCACCTGTCCAGCTATTTCGTCAAGTACGGCCAGAGGGTCAAAGAGGGCGAGATCATCGGCTATAGCGGCACTACCGGCAACGTGTTCGGCGCGCACCTGCACTTTGAGGTCATCCTGGGCGGAAAGCGCACCAACCCGCTGGTGTGGCTGGACAATGACTTCACCACGGCAAGCGGGCAGGTGTTTACATACCGCCCCGGCGAGCACGCTGTACGGGAGCTGGAGCAGGCCGCCAGCGGCGCGCAGACGGCCCAGAACGGCACCGGCAAGCTGCAGGTCATCACGGTAGGGCCGGTCTCGCAGGGCGATGCAGACGCCGTCTTTGCCGTGTGCCAGAGCCGCGGCCTAACCGATGCCGGGCTGTACAAGAGCGAATGGGTCTGAGGTGGTGCCAATGGAGCAGATTATAATCGCGCTCATCACGGCCGGGCTGGGCCTGGTGGGTGTGATGATCACGAACTACTTCAACAACAAAAGCCTGAGCGACAAGGTCACCCACCAGCTGGAGGTTGCGCAGGCAGTAACGGACACCAAGATCGAGGAGCTGACGCGCGAGGTGCGGATGCACAACAATTTTGCCCAGAAGATTCCGGTGTTGGAGGAGAAAATGTCCGTTGCCAACCACCGCATTGAGGATTTGGAACGGCATGAAGAAAATGGAGGGAGAATCTAATGCAGGATTTTTGGAAGAACGTGGCCGCGCTCATCAAAGTCAAGACCATCGTGACGCTGATCGTTGTGACCGTCTTTGCTGTGCTGGCCCTGCGCGGGGGCTTGCAGCCTGATACCGTGATGACAATCGTGACAATGGTTATCGCGTTCTACTTCGGCACCCAGAGCGAGGGCAAAAACAATGGGAAATAAGTAAGCGGCAGGCTGCTCAAATGTGGGCAGCCTGCCGCTTTTTTGACGGTGATTTTTGGGGCAAATTACTACGAACTTTTTACGAACTTTTGGCCGATTACGAACCATTTACGAAGCATTATCTAACAGTATTCAACATTATCTAACACTATCTCACAAATGAAAAACCGCGATACACCAACCTTTGCAGGTTGTATCGCGGTTTTTACATTGGCGGAGTAAGAGAGATTTGAACTCTCGCGGCGGTTTCCCACCCTACGCCCTTAGCAGGGGCGCCTCTTCGACCTCTTGAGTATTACTCCACAAGTCAAAGTGATTCTATATATTCACTTGTTATCACAAAATGGCGGAGAGGATGGGATTCGAACCCATGGTCCGCTCGCGCGAATCGCTGGTTTTCAAGACCAGTTCCATAAACCACTCGGACACCTCTCCACAGTGGCTGCCGCCAGAATGCAGGTATTATTATACAAAAATACGGAGGGGTTGTCAACCCCTCCGCGCAAACTTTTTTGAAAATTATTTCGCTGTGGATCTCACGGTGAATTTTCTCCTGTGTTTTGTTCGAGTGGTCTTTGTTTTGGATAAGAAACGCAAAAACCGCCGCAGTGTTACACCGCGGCGGGAAAATTTTCGGGGATTATTTTAGGCAATACCGCATAATTCTAAGTGCCGATACGGCGAGCGAGGTGCGGCAGCTGC
>ERZ1034962.178-NODE-178-length-36586-cov-14.477403_pt1 | contig 36586 bp, 42 predicted proteins | sample MGYA00520696_ERZ1034962 | MGnify/ENA primary metagenome ERZ1034962 (study PRJEB33766, sample SAMN09781770) | gut metagenome | biome: gut microbiome | host: Homo sapiens | place: Madagascar | study: EMG produced TPA metagenomics assembly of the PRJNA485056 data...
GTATTTAAAAGCGCCTCATTCGTTCGGGTGCAAAGATAGTAATATTATATTAATTTTTATATAAATTTATAGTTAAATATGGTTATAAATGGTCAAAAAGACAAAGAACGCATGATTTGCTTGTCTGTAAGCAGATACATGAAGCAGGGTCTCAAAAAGTCTGAGGCTGTGCGGCGCACAATGAGTGACTTTAACTATGCGGCAGAAGCGTCAATCTATGGGGTTCTGAGACGCAATAATTTCGGGAAGGAGGTGATAGATGATAAATGAGCCGCCTGACGTAAAGCCAAGAGGAAGATACTCTATCAAGGAATCGGCTGAAAAGTTACAGATTAGTGTAACGACAATTTACCGATATATCAAAGGAGGCTTGCTTAAAGGCATTATAAGACCAAATGGGAAAATAGCCATCGCAGGAGCGGAGATAACTAGATTTTGGGGTGGCGAATATATATAATATATATTAAGGTGTAACAATGGAAAAGGAGATACAAGAAGCAATCGAACTATTGACCCATAAAGGCTATGAGGTCATTCCTCCTCAATCAATTTCTATTATTAATAAGGAATTTGAGGATTGGTGGAATCTTTATAATAAGAAAGTAGGAAAGGAGAAATGCCTAAAAAAATGGCAGCACATGACGAAGAAGGATAGAAAGGCTTGTATCGAGGCAACTCCAAGATATGTGGCTTCTATCACTCAAAAAGTCTATCAAAAGCATCCTCTTACTTATCTCAATAGCCGTGCTTGGGAAGATGAAATCTATTCTGAGTATGATGAACCAACAGCAAGAAAACAACAAACAGAACTTGCCTTCACAAGAACTGCGGCAGAGGTCTTTGAAGCTGACTGATAATGAAGAAAGCTTTTATGAGCAATATCCTTTAATAAGTCAGAGAAAAGAACAAGTAGCTAATTTGACTGAGGCACTAAGTGATGAAAATTCTTTAGTTCTTATTGATAAGAAAATAGGAGAAGGAATCGCATTAAAATGGATAAAGGCTCAGCTTTTAGATGCTTTCCGCATCCTTGGTGCTGCTGATGTTATAAATAGCATTCAGATAGTGATTATCGCAAGGCGAATACGTAATATATACTATTACCTTACACCAAGCGAGATTACATATTTCTTGGAATCGCTCATCGGAGGAAACTACGGAACGATATACGTAGGCAAGGCTGTCAATCCTCAAAATATAATGGAGGCTTTAAAGCAGTTCGATACTGATAGAGCTAATAGATTATCTGAAATTGAGGTAGATAAAGCAAAAGAGATAAATAAAGTAACTAAGGAAATCAATATTGATAAGGTGAACGAGATTTGTAAAAGAATCCGTATGCAAATCAATAAGAATAAGTTTAATCAAAAATGATACAATAATGAAAATTGAAATTAAGTCCATGACTTTACAGAACTTCAAGAAGGTTCGGAGTCAAGAAATTGAGTTCTGCCACAATATGCTTATCAGCGGTGGCAATAAGGTAGGCAAGACAACAATCTATGATGCTTATCTTTGGGGTGTTTTCGGCGTTCTTAGCAAGAAGAATGGAATAGTTCAACCACTTGATAAGAATAACGAGGTCGTTCATAAGTTGGAAACCTCAGTAACCATTATACTCAATATCAACGATGAGCGTGAGGTAAAGATTCAGCGCATTCTCACCGAGAAGTGGGTAGCAAAAGACACCGCCGATGAGAAGTTGAATGGAACGCAAACGGAGCGACTTTTCAATGATGTTCCGCTTTCTGATTCTGCTTTCAAGAAAAAGCTCGGTGAGCTTTGCAACTATAATCAATGGTTCATGCAAAGCAATATCAATCTTTTCATGTCATACAAGATTGATGACCGCCGCAAGATGTTGATGTCTATGGCTGGAGAGATTGATGAGGAAAAGCTGATGCAACCTTATCCTATCGTCTATCAAGGTGTGATAGTTGAGAAGAAAGATTTGAATGGGATTTACGCACAGCATAATACCTCGAAGAAGAAAGCTGATAAGGAACTGGGAGAAATACCTGCAAAGGTGAATGCGCAAGATGCTTTAGTTGTCAAGGCTGACTTTGAATCACTTCGCAAGCGCAAGGAAGAACTTGATAAGCAGATTTCTGCCATTGATGCCGCACTCGAAGGGAAGAGTGAAAAAGACCCTCTTATGGAGAAGTATCTTGCTGATTTGCAAGCGCACAATGAGAAGGTCGCTAACGCTCAAAAGGTTTGGCAAGATAAGAAGATGAATGAGATTGATAGCTTGACCAAGCAAATCTCAGAGGCTTGTACGAAATTGCAAACCGCAAAGAATGTAGGCATGAGTAATATTAAGGCGTACACCGATGCGAAATCAAAGCTCCCCGAAGTTCAAATGAAGTTCAATAATAAAATGAAGTTATGGAACGATGCTAACGAGAAGGAATTTGGTGACTTCAAGCAAACAGATGTTTGTCCTGTTTGTGGTCGTCCTTATACGGACGAAATGAAGGAAAAAGAATATGCAAACGCTGTAGCCGAGTTCAATGCAAATAAATCGGCAAAGCTAACAGAGTATCAGAATGAGGCTTCCGAGCTGAATAGTCAGATTGCTGTCATTAAGGGTAATATTAATACCTTTGAGCAAATTACTAAGGCTCACGATGAAGAGGCAGTGAAGAATGCTCAAACCACTTACGATGAGCTTATCAAGAAGCGCACTGATTTGCAAAACATGAATTGGGAGCATTCTGCTGAGAAAGTCGTTTTTGACCGTGATTTAGCTACTATTCAGGCGACTAAGCCTGCCGAGAAGATTGATACCTCTGTCGAGAAGAATAAGGCAGATAAAAAGGCTTTATCTGATGAGCGTGACGAGATAATCAAACAGCTTGCAAGTGAGGAGACAAACAAGCGAATCGAAAAGGAGAAAGACAAACTCAACGCTCGCTCCTTGGAACTTGCAAAGATTATCGCTGATTGCAATGAGGCAATGAAGCAAATCAAGGCTTACAAGAAAGCGAAGATTACGCTTGTTGAGGAGAAGGTAAACTCATTCTTCTCTTTGGTTCGTTGGAAGTTCTATGAGCAGAATACTTCGAATGATGACGAGAAGGCAATTTGCTCCGCTATTGATAAGGATGGCGTGGATTACGATAACACTAATGATGGTACGGTGATAGATATGGGCGTTGATATTATCAGCGGCATATCAAAGGCATACGACCTTTATGTTCCACTTTTCGTTGACCGCAAGGAATCAGCGGAGAATATCGTTTCCGTTGAGCAACAGACCATCTTCTTACAATGTGTGTTCGGTCAGCCTTTGAAGATTGAATCAATTTAAGTATAACCTATAAATGTTACGATAATGGGAGAAAATAACGTAGTGGTTTCAAAGCCACAGGTAAGTGTCGGATTGAATATGTTTGCCGACCAACAGAGTTTTAATACAGGATTTCAGATGGCAAAGATTTTATCTGCCTCGACCATCGTTCCAAAGACATTTCAAGGCAATATTGGCAATACAATGATTGCTATTGATATTGCACAACGCTTGCACACAAACCCACTGATGATTATGCAAAATGTGTATGTTGTGTACGGTATGCCTTCATTCTCGGCAAAATTCCTTGTTGCTTGTATCAATGCAAGTGGACTTTTCGCTACTCCGCTCAGATATGAGTTCGTTGGTACAGCAGGTAAGGATGATTGGGGATGCTATGCCTTTGCGATTGATAAGCAAGGCGAGGTATTGAAAGGTTCAACCGTTACAATCGGAATGGCAAAACAGAAAGGTTGGTATCAGAAAGATGGTAGTAACTGGAAGGTAGAGCCAGAGCAGATGCTTCGCTATCGTGCCGCCACTCGTTTTCAGTCTGTTTACTGCCCAGAGATTACGTGTGGTCTCGCCGTAAAGGAAGATTTGGAAGATGCCGATTATACAGAGATTACTTCTGATAATGTTGAGCAACTTGCAAATGGTAGTCAAGAGGAGCAGCTTTCTGCCGCACAAGAGAAAGAGCAGAAAGAAGCTAATTCTCAGCAGTTAGGTATGAATAACGGCGCAGAAGCGGCTCAATCTCAGCAGCAGGGCAATGATAAAGGCAATGAGCAAGAAGCCGCTCAGAATAAAGGAAATGCGGCTCAAAATAGTTCTAATCCAAAGCCGCAGCCAATGGGCAAGCAAGAAGTACCAGATATGTTTAAGCAACAGAATAATTAATAGTAAAAAGGAGAGGGAGATATCCTTCTCCTTTTAATAAATCAGAGTAATATGAGATTAATGGTTTTAGGTAGTGGCTCAAGCGGAAATGGGTATATCTTACAGAATGATGATGAAGCACTTATTATAGAGTGTGGAATGCCTTTGCAAGATGCGGCAACTGAGCTTTGCGGCAATATGCAAAAGGTGGTCGGCTGTCTGGTTACTCATAGCCATGGAGACCACGCAAAGTTTATCGCTCAATATGCCCGACCTTTCCATATCTTCGCAACCAAAGGAACTTTGGAGGAGAAGAAGGCTAATGATAACGATTTTCATTATCACGCCGTGCCGATGCTTAAAGAGTTCAAGGTTAAAAACTTTGTTATCAAGGCTTTTGAGACAGAACACGATACGAAAGAACCTTGTGGCTTCATCATCTATCATCCAGACTTCGGAAATATGCTTTTTATGACCGATACCCATCACGTCAAATATAAGTTCACTTTTCCGTTTGACTATATATTGATAGAGTGCAATCATATAGATAGCTTGGTTGATAAGAATGTTGAAGAGCATATCATCCCTAAGAAAGTAGGTATAAGAGCAAAGGCTACGCACATGAGCCTTGAAAGATGTATAGACTGCCTTAAAGAATGCGACTTACATAATACGAAAGCCATCGTTTTATTGCATCTGAGCGCAAATAATGGTAATAGTGAGCTATTTGTTAAGGAAGTGGCAAAAGCCATAGGAAAGGCGGTTTATGTGGCTCAGAAGGGACTTTTCTTGGAGTTATTTAAATAGTGATTTATAATTTGTAATTATGTTTAAGAAAATTGATAAAGAACAGATTGATGCTTGGGTCGAGCGTGCCTACGCAAACGCAAAGAGGCACGGCTGGCACGAGGAAGAAAAATCAGATAAGCATTGGCTTATGATGATAGGAACGGAGATAGCCGAGGCGGTGCAAGCTGACAGAAAAGGCAGATGGTTCGATGAGCTTACAAAGAGTGGGCTTGAATGCGTACTTGCTAACGACCATCATGGCGGTCTGGTCGAGAAATTCTATGAAGATAATATAGAAGGAACAGTTGAGAGCGAGCTTGCTGATATTTGCATTCGTATCTTTGATTTCATAGGAGTGAAAGGAGAGCATATAAACGGCGACATTATTACTTCACAATATAATATAATCAATTTTAGATGCTCGTCTTTTACAGAGAACGCCTTTAAAATATCGAATATGATTTTTGAAGACGAAATACTTAACGATAATCTAAGAGCGACATTTTTAAGTAGCACTCTTAGGTATATGTTTCAATGGGCAGAAGCAATGAGCGTAAACTTGCAACAGCAGATTGAATTGAAGATGCGCTATAACGAGAGCCGTGAGTATATGCATGGCGGTAAGAAATACTAAACGATTGAAGGCGACTACTCACCAAGAGCAACCGCCTTCTTTTTGTTATCCTTCAATCTTTTACCTATAACTAATTCTTATCGTATTTTTTTATATTTTAAAATGGCTAAAATAATGAGCAAAGCAATGAATGCAGTAATAAAATAGAACGTACCTCTACCTAATTCAAGGTACATCTTTTCACTCTTGCTTAGTTGCTTCTCTATATACATAGGATATGGAATGGAATCTTGTTTTACCTTCCGCAAGGAGTCGATTTTAAGTCGATAACCCTTTATGCTATCTATGTATGCTTTATAATAAGAAACGCTATCTCTGAGATTCTGTATATCTTTTTCTGTGTAGTTATGGCTCTCATAATGATAGCTTTCCTTGCCTATTATCTTCCCATTCTCATCAACCATCAATCGAGTGCTATCTCGAATATGGTTCGTTTCTTTCTTGCTCGTCTCATGCAATTCTTTCTGAAACTTCTGATATTGTTCAAAAGACATCTTGAAACGAGCATTGAAGATGGAATCAAAACGCTGCTGATAGTCGCTAATATACGTCTGCTTTGTAAGCACCTTCTCTTTAGTTGAACAACCAATAAGAGCTGAGCAAACGCCGAGCAGGATAAGTATCAGCAGCACCAAACACCAAAATTTTTCGTTATATCGCTTCATCTTGCTTAATATTTAAGGCTTTCTTGGATCTTCGTAGATATAACTTTCTCTCATCAAAGCCATTCAAGCCACCGTTAATTTTCTTTGTTATATTCTCAATATCATCAGCATCAGCAAGAGGGTTGAGATTTTTATACACCGAAAAGAACCACATAGCAGATTCAACCGCCCAAAGAGGTTGCTCCAACATCTGAGGATTATTTTCAAGGTCAAATCCACAGTACTTTCCGCAAGCCCTGTAATTCGTGCGACCAGTGATTTGCATAAGTCCTCGACCTTTGAAACGTACACCGTCACCTTTATGTGTATTTCCAAGGTCTTTTCTGCCTTCGTAGGCTCTTCCGCTTGCTATCTCTTGCGTATATCTCAGCTCACCTGATTCTTGTGCAATCTGAGCTAAGAAATGAGCCATCCTCATAAGCGTATTGATTTCAAACTTATCGGCATATCTGTTGATATAAGGAAGAAACTTATCGTATCTCTTCTTGGCGTTTGGCATAATCGCCAGTAATTGCGTTGCTGTTATATTCATACATTATTCCTCCACAGATTTAAATCCTTCATTTAAAGCATTTCCCACATCTTCACTTTTGCTTTTGGCGAGAGCCGTAACGAATGCCTTAGTAAATCCAGATATTGTTTTCTTCTTTACCGTCACACCTCTTACATAGAACAGATGACCTGCTGAACTCGGTATCTCAATGAATGCCGCAATACAGAATGCCACAACCCAACCGCCCCAAACATAATCTATTGAAAGCTGAGGGAGTAGTGCCTTGCCTATTGATATGCCGACCATCATGTAGATAAGATAATCTATGAGCTTATTTGCCGTTTGTCTTCGGGCACGTGAGCCTCTGAATTTATATCTTTCTTTCAGTACCTCGTTACCTTCTTCTACTGCCTTTCTGTATTGTATCTTGCTTTCCTCGCAACCAAGGCGGTAATCAGCGATAATCAAAAGCCCAATGGCAATGAGCATCCATTTCATATCATATATCATCGACGTTAGCTCCCCTCCGAAGAGAAGCATTCCTGTAGCTCTTGTACCTGTATTTCCTATCTGTTCAATCATAATATGTTTTTGTTTGCAAAGATAGCTTTTAATATTCAGAATGCTCATATTTTTCTCTTTTCTCAATAAACAAATAAGGAGAGACCTTGAAAAGACCTCTCCTTTAAAATGATTCAAACTGTATAATTACTTCAAAAAGTATTCTCTTATATTGTACGCTTTGTCTTCGTCTTTAAGCAAATCAATGGCGAATTTATGAGCGGTTTTAGTAAGTTCTTTCGGCTCTATATCGCTCAAAGATTTCTTACCGAGCATACAAGCGAAGGACTCGCCGTGGTCGCTTATAACTTGGTTCATTACAACGTAAAGAGCATAATCGTTATAATATGGTGCTTCCTCCATACAAAAACCTGCATTTTCCATTGAATCAACCCAATCTTGCATATTCCAAGATGCTTTTGGGTTCATCAGCGATACGATATTGATAGCCTCTTTCTTCGTGAGATAATTGTCCCAATTGATAGAGTACAATCTATCAAGATACTCTTTTGCAAGCTCTGGCTTCAATTCAACCATATCGCTCATCATACGTTTCATTGTATCTCCAAATACATTCATGTACTTCTGTTCGCCTGATGTAGCCATTTTTTGATATAGCTCATCAAATTTACTCATAATTTCCTTTTGTTCCATACCTTGTATATTTTTAAGTGTATATTTTTTAAGCTATTATCAAATCCTTTAGCTCCACAAAATCCTCCTCCGTGAAGTTGATGCTTCTCTTACTTCCGAAGAGGATAGCAGTGGCTATATTGTCAGGCAAGTCAACTGAGATAGTTCCATTGTCAATGTGCCCATGAATGAAACCGAAGTCAAAGTGATAGTCGTTCACTGATTTTAGCATCTGCATCATATCAGAGAAGATGGTGTCAGCATCTATATTTCCGTTCTCATCGGCAAGAAATAGGGTAGCGTTATCTATCGACTTATCCCACTTATCCTTATTCTTGGATATGATATTATGCGCCGCACGTTTCATATAAACTGATGGTATGGCTAGCATCGGGTTAGCCTTAACCATGTCGTCTATTCTTGCGTCTGCCCAAACATCCACCGATTCAAGCAGCTTCTCTTTAAGTTCCGTTATGTTCATTTCTTAACTCCTCCTTTCTTTGTTTTGTTGTACCATATGAGGTATTCCTGCCAAGTCTTATCACTATGGTTAGTCATATAATCGTTGAGCATGGCAGATTTCTGCTCCTCTGCCTGCGATACTTCTTTTCTCAGTCGTTGCATCAAGGACAAGTGTTTCTTCAACGCCTCCTGTCCTTGCTGAGTGCTTTCAATACGAGGGCGTATGATACGCAATTCCTCGTCTTGCACTAACTTGGACACATATTGCAAGCTATCAACATACTCCTGATTCTGCATCAAGTACTGACGTTGTGCGCCTGTAAGATTGTCTTCTATCTTGTCAATCTCATCCCAAAGGGGCGTCTGTGACTGCTGCGCCTGCATATTGATAGATGCTCGCTTCTGCTGTATTGCCTCGTACATCTTCTGTAATTCGGCGTCCATCATCTGAGGCTGTTGCTGACTTGTGCCCATATCAAGCAAAGGGCTGTTTCCGAAATTCATCATAATCAATATCTTAAAGTTGGTGATATATTATAGAGAGGTGAGAGGGCATCCGCCAAAGAGGGCAAACACCCCTCACCAACTCATTTTTTCTTAGTCCGTCTTACGGTCTTTGCCTTGCTACGCACCAGTGGTGGGCGTAGTGGTGACAGTTCCGCAGTTGCAAGGATTGTAGCTTCCAAGTCCAGTGACTGATGGAGTGCTAGGCAATACGAGTTGACCACGCAAGCAGTTGCATGTCTTCTCGTTCACGTAAGCCATCATCAGCTTCTCCTTGTAAGGAGCGAGGGCTTCAATGATTGCCACCTTCTTGTCAAGCTCACAGAACTTAGCGGCGTATTTCTCATTGAGGGCATCGAATCCATCTCGCTGAGACTTGTAAAGACCGAAGCCCTGCTCAACAAGAGCGTCCTTTAGGTGGTCGTGTGAGTCACGAGAGTACTTGTAGTTCTCGAACTCCGTACGCATACTGCGCTGGGTCTCGGCGTTCACTTGGTCGTTCAAGCCCTTGTATAGGCTGAACTTCTCCTCGATGTCCTTGTCTCGGAAGTTGTAAAGCTTGGTATTAACGTTGTTATACAAGCCAAACATATCCTTCAGGAGCTCAACCTCATCGGAGTTCTCCTTCTCCAACACCTGCAAGGCAGTAGGAGAGTTAGCACCACCTACGCCATTTCCGTATGCGTTGATGTTCACGTTCTCTGGCATGTTGCCACCGCCGAGAGAACCGAATACTGAACGATTGCCGCCAGAGAGCCATGCTCCCAAGCCAAGGGCTGTGCCGGCTATTCCAAGACCTAATGCGGTCCCAGCGATGCCTTTGCTCGCATACTCCTTCTTGCCATCCTCGTAGATTTTCTTCTCTACTACATGGTCTTTGTTCTCTGTAATATCCATGATACAATCTTTTTGAAAATTACCATAAAGTTATCTAACACTATTGTAACGTTACTGTTGCAAAAGTACGGAGAAAAATCATCATAGGTTATAACTCGCTCACACATTCTTTTAGATATTGATTATCAACGTTTTAACTTGATAGTAGGTAGTATCATCCACTTTGGTAACGACATAAATGTCGGGAGCAAAACTCTCCAGTCTTTGAAACTTTGGAAAGAATTGCAATAAAAAAGAGAAGCAATCACTTGCCTCTCTTGCTTTTGATATAATGAAGTATGTCCCACTTCTTCCAATATCGGGTATGCCCACGTTTCTTGCACTCGCCATTCGGAATGTCACCTCTTGCTACCATACGATTCAGCGTTGCATCAGAAACGTGCAGCTTTTCCTTGACCTCCTCTGTGCTCAACATAGGATTGAGCATATCTGGAATGATGTCACACAATCTATCCATGTCATCATCGCTCATTCCGCAAGCGGTGACCTTCTCTCCATTTCTCTGCTGCTCGTCAGCCTTAAAGCAAGCATCGCTCAGCGATTTCAAAGCCGTGCCGAGTATCTTATAATTCAATATCTTTCCCATATTTATGCACAAATTTTACGCCCTAACTTGGTTCGACTGATAAACATTTCAGCAAAGCCGTATAAATAGAATAATGCCGTTACTACCATAACTGTAAAACAGGAATCTATCATATTTTTGGTCGTGTACCAGTTCCATTCCACGATATGAGCCGCATTGATGCCGAAGAAATAGAAAAACGGTATTCTGTATCTCCAGCAAAGAAAGAAGAATCTGCTTGCTAATATCGACACCATAGGCAATACGTACACCATAAAATAGATGAAGATATAGCAAGGCATATTTTCATTATAAGGGATGAACATCTCTCTAGGATGCTGAGAAAAATCCCATATTCCATAAGCGTGAAAGCACATAAGGATGACTGGCACGTACTTGCAGAACCAGCGGAAGAACTTCAATATCCTCCTGCTATACCGATTACCATGCTTCATCAGCATATTCATAAGCTCGGTAACGTCCACATTCTTTAATAGCCGTTGGACTTCGGCTTCGTCTTCTTTGGTCATAATTCGTTGATTTTTAAGTTTAATGCTGCAAAGATACACTTTTTTCAAGTTAAAAAAAGGATTTGCTGAAATTTTGAGTTAAAATTTTCGAAATGTAACAATTTGTAAGTATCATGCGGAAAATGGCTACCATCCTCACGGACGATAGCCACATGCCAACTAATATAAAAAGTAAAATGGAAATTAGAAAGTCGCATTAATTCAGAATGGAGAGCAATATCCAATAGTGGATGATGCTGCCTATGGTAATCACCACACCATATCTGATAATATCTTCCCACTCAAATCTAGGCAAGTTGTATTTCTTCCACTGATACACCTCCCTCACTACCATTGCTAGTAATGAGACGGAACCAAGCAGGATGCTCACCGCAAGCCAACATATCAAGCCTATCAAGTCTCACTTGTTGAATGTAAGTAATTTCTTCCAAGTCATAGTTTTCCTCCTAGTAAATTATCCAATAAGTAACGAACACATCAAGGAATGCCGATACCTCCAGCCAATACCAAGGATGATATGACACGACCTTGAACCCAATAAATATATTGCGGTCGTACACCTTAATCATTGCAAAAGCGTAAAGGCAAGCAACTATCAGCGTTAGCGACCAACATACTGACAAGCACCATCCAACGCACCCAGCAGCAGCCACTAAAGCCGCTATCTTATGTACCTTGGACTCGTCGCCTAGGTAGTTAGGAGCGCAGCCAACGAAAGCCAGTCCTGCACAACCGATGAAGGCTAAGCACTGCAAACCTTTGTCTAGGTCTAGTATAGCCACCATCATAAGGAGTGCCACCAAGCACATCACCACAGAGAACACCAAGCCGAAGTTGCGCTTAACCTTACCGCCAAGCACCTCACTACCAGTTGTGCCTTGTAGCTGATAGTAGGTATCTGACACCATATCGGGCACCCCATATCTCATTGCTGATAGCAAGAGAAATCCCCCAAGAAGGAGAAAGGAAATCAATGATAATAACCACATAATCTTTTACTTTTTTAATCGTTCTACAACTTCATTACAAGTTGCTGAGGATAGTCGGCAGTCACATCGAATGCCTCTACCTCCTTGATGGTCTTCAACTCACTCACCGCCTTCTTGTGGGCTGCGGTCACGTTAAAGCATTCCAAGGCATACATTTCCAAGGCAGAAAGTAGCTGGATAGCCTTGTCGCATTCCACCTCCAGCTTCACCTCGCCAAGCCAAAGTGTAGTAGTCTGCTGACCCGCTGCCTTAGCGATAGTGGTAGAGTTCATAAGTCCTACTCGTGTCGCCTTGTCGAGCCACACAAGCATTCCGTTCAGTTTGAATCCATTTACGGATGATGAAGTATCATAGGCAGTAATCTCTGCTATCTTGTCAGCCTTCGTCAGTTCAAGCTTCAGCGCATCCATCTTATCCGAGAACTCAACAAATGCCTTCTGTATCTCATCTTCATCATACTCACTTATAGGCACGGTACACTCGTAGCATTCGTATGCTCCCATCTTCTCGTCAAGCGCAGCAGCAAGGTGACGAACCATCATCCCTCCATGCTCATACTTCTCGCTAAAATCCCCTTGGGGAATAAAAGTCTTGATAAAATTAATTTTTTTCATAATCTTTTACGTTTTGTATTTATTCATTATTCTAATTTTTCTCGTATTGACACAGAAAACTCTGTCCTTATAAGGCATCATCATCCATGCCTTACGTCTGATATTATAAGTATTAAAATGCACGAGTACACCCATCAGACTGTTGATACGCTCCACATACCTATGTAAGACTTCGCCTTTCGGGTCAGATTCTATCCCGAACCTATCAATCACATCATGCAAATGTTCTACAGTCCGCGGATTCGAAAGCATCCTGTCTGGGCGAATTAATGCGCCAGTAAACCTCACTCCGCTCGTTGCTCTTTGAAGGCTGACCTTATTAGGATGCAGTGTAAGCCCAAGCTCTTCTAACAGATAATTCCTCAATTCTTGCAGGATATTCAGAAGTAACTTTTTATCCCTACTGATAACCACAAAATCATCGACATATCTGCCATACCCACCATCTTTGCCTACTCGCTCCATCACTAACTTATCGAATTGAGATAGCAGGAGATTAGCAAGAAGTTGTGATGGTAGGTTGCCGATAGGAAGACCTTTGCCCTCACCGCAGGTAAAAAGCGACTTGTTAGCAGGGAGCTTATCCCACAAACTCAAATCGCCTACTCGAACACAGCTCTTCGTCGGGTCGTGCAAGACAACCTTCCTCCATAACCATAGCCACCATTCTATATCACTTCCATGATACTTTTCTCGGATAACCTTTTTAAGGAGGCTATAAAGGAGCAAGCGATTGATACTCATGAAGAAGCCCTGAAGGTCGCCTCTCAATATCCATGCTTCCTTAGTATAATTCTCGCTCACTCGCTTTATTTGCTTTTTGACATCAGCGATACCGTAGTCAGTTCCCTTACCCTTGCGGCAGGCATACGCCTTGTCTGTCATTTCGCTTTCGAGTATTTCTGTGAACTTGATAGCGAGCAGATGATGAATGATGCGGTCACGGAAGTCTGCACAGAACACCTCCCGAAGTTTCGGTCTTGTCACGCAGAATGCCTTGCTTTTACTTATCTCGTATGACATCGAATTTAATTCGACGTATAGTTGATAATTATTCGCAATATAATTCATCTGATATTCGATGCAGCCTGGTGTCGAACCTTTATGCTTACAGCGGTCATAGTAGGCATCATACACCTCGTCTATCGTCACATATTCTCTTTCAAATTTCATATCCCTTTAAAATAGCAAATACAGAAGTACTCGTCGCTGTTGGATAATCGTAAACTGGCAGGACCACGTTACTGTTCGACTTGTTGTTGTTGTTCGCACTACTACTGTAGTTCCAAGCGAACGTAGCGCTGCTCTGCGTATCTCGGTACATTCTCTGTTTTCCAGTCTGTTCACTTCTCACATAAGTGAGTTGCGTGATTGTACCCCTTGTCACATTCAGTGACGGCACTCCCGTGTTGCTTTCGGCTTCACGGTTCTCACCTTTGCGTTTCCGCTCAGACTTCCGCCAGCCATACACCTCCTTTAGTACCTTGTCTGACATCATGTTAAGGTTGGTTGCTTGTTTTTTGTTCAGAAACTCGGCATCCGTGAGAAGGTTGATTCTTGACTTAACTTCCGACATAAGCAGAATATAATCGTGCATACGCTCCTCTCTGTTCTCCCAACTTTCATTAATTCTCCTAACTAAGTCAAGAGCTGTGCAAGACTTGACGACCGCTTCATTGTAGGTTGTAAACCTGACGATTCTACTCACGCTATTGCTGTATTTAAGTAGTATCTTACACAAAAGTAGCGTATCTTTATATATATACAAATCCTCTGTAAGTGCCATTTTTTTAAGGGAATGAAATTAAAAATTGCTCTCATTGCTCTCATTGCTCCCTCCTCGCTCATTGCTCGCTGCCTGCTCGCTGCTTGCATGGAGAGAGGAAGAGATTTTAAAGAGATAAAGAGATTAACAAGCGTAAACTGGCAGGACCACGTAACTGCTCGACTCGTTGCCGTAGTTCGCACTACTACTGTAGTTCCAAGCGACCGTAGCGCTGCTCTGCGTGGAAGTCCACCTTGCTTTCTTCATAACGAAGTTATAGTAATTAGTAGCCACCTCCTCACCATACAGGGTTTCCAGCACCTGCTTGATAATACCGATATTGGCTACGTGTACGTATTCCTGACCAATTGACATGACGAAACCATGAAGCTCCTCGCCGCCGATGCTGAATATCTGTTCATACGCATAGTCAAAAGCAGGTACAGACAAACTTCGCTCCTGGGCTTCCTGTCTGATAAGGAATGAGGATGATTCTCCATTATAGTAGTTTGCATCCTTTACATTGTTTCCGTTCAGAGCGATGGAGTCGAACTGCAAGTTTTGTGTACACCATTGCTTACTCACCAACTGTGACACATTCTTAATATCGCTTGTGCGGATGCAGAAAGTACCGTGGTTGATAGAGAGCGAAGCGTCTGCTACCTTGATAGCTACAGCGTCATCAGCATTCTTGCCTGCTGCCACCCAGTCTTCGATGTAATACTCATTTTTGTTTACATCGACGACAAAGATACCTGCCTTGAACTGGTAGAACCTGTAGTCGATAAGCCTCTGAGGAACGTTTGCCGTGTAGGTTCTCGAATTTTTATTAAAGCTGACATTGTAGCCGTCCTGGTCGTCAATTCTTACTGTATATTCCTTCTTGTAAGGAACAAACACCGTCACCTGACCTTTCGCATCTGTCTGATAAGTAGTAGCCTTCTTGTCAACCGTCACGACAACAGGAATACCTTCCCAAGCTGTACCCACATCCTCAACGTACTTGGTAGCCGTGATAACCACCTTTTCCATATCATCCTCATCGTAGGGCAGATATTCTACGCTGATATTTCTGTCAGCCAAGACAGCAGTATAGCCCTGTGGAGCGATAGGCTGCGCATTGCCATATTCAGGGAATGTTACCTGATAGTAGTTACCTCGGTTCACGGTAAATATAGCCTTGCCCTCCGCATTCGTGGTATATGTCTGAGGTGTCTTTCCGTTGTTGAGGAACACGTTCACCTTCAAGCCAGCGACACTGATACTCTCAACGGAAGAAGTGATTACAACGGTAACAACCTCCTCGGTATCAACCACCTCGGTCTCCTTGATCTCTCCATTGCGGTTAGTGACGATAATCTTCGTTCCCTCCAGCGTTACATTGCATTTCTCTGCCCCAGCAGTGGCGGTCTCACACTTTCTGATTGCCTCGTTGGTGTTGCCAGCTGCGGTGTTGGCGTTGTCGGTAGCCGTCTCGCACTCGGACTTGGCATTGGAAAAGTCGCTCTCACGCTTCTTCTCTGCCAGCACCCTCGCTTCCTCAGCCAACACACGCTTGCCCTCGGCTTTAGCCCTTGCGCTTTCGTTGTCCTCACGAACCTTCTCAGCCTTGACTCTCTCTGCCTCAGAACCATCAATAGAGGAAGAGGCATCCTTCACGTCCTCGATGGCTTTCTTGGTGTCAGCGATAGCCTCCTCAGCCTTTGTGATGAGGTCTGACAATTCCACGCTAGGAGGAAGGATGACAAGTGCCGTGTCCATCTCAACGGAATTGTCGCCTTCATCGGTCTCTCCAAACTCGGTGTCGGCATCGGCATTGTTGGCTACGAGGGCAAACTGAGGATATTCGTTGCTTCGCCAATCATTTCCGAATATCTTGCCCTTCACCTCGATGGCATAAGTGCCAAGGGGAATCTGATCGCCCTCGACCCTCGCCAAGATAACGTTGTCGTTCTCCACGTCCACCTCATAGGAGAGGGAGATACGCTTGAACTGGTTGCATATCCTCACCTGCACATCGGTGCAAGCAGGGAGAGGGAAGGGCACTTTCTGCCCCTCCACGGACTTCATCACCGGTATCTTCAACGTGAAGTCGTTGCCTTTTACTATCTTCTTCATAAGCTTATGATTGATTATCTTATCTCTGATTATCTTTACTGGAACTCTCGATGACCTCGTTCACCGCCACGATGACGGCTGGGATGAAGTTCTTCTCCACGAAGTCCTTGATGGCGTAAACCTCCTCGTCGGTGTAGTCGGTATCGTTGCTACCGTTCCACATCTTCGTGGAGAGTGCCACGTCCGCCAAGCCCCTTCTGCCAGTCTTGTAGATGGCGTTGGCGATTTCCTTTCTCAGTTCCATCTGCGTGCGCTGCTCGCTATCCAAGGAGAGGCGCACCATTACATTGTCTAATTGCAGTTTCATAATCTATTATATATTTTTAAAAATGTTATTTACCGACGGATTCCCTAAACCAATTTATTCTCCAGTGGTCGCCTATCCAGATAATCTCCGTTATCTGGTTATATGAGTCACTCGTAAAATTGTCCGTTTGACCAACATGCATGCTATATATATTCTTGCTCGATGATTTGATATGAAAACTTCCAGCACCTTGTATGAACTTGTAGCATTGTCCTCTCTGAGGATTGTCAGGGAGGGTGAGCGTGATGCCCGTAACAGAAACATATATCACGCAATCCAATTCCGTTAACTTCATGCTGTGATTCGCCATTCTGGTCATCGGTCTGAATCCCGCATACATTCCATTCTCTGCATATATCGCAAAATTACCATACACATTACTGCCCATGGCTCCGTTATAATTGACGTCCTCATACTGATATTTGTCATCGCATCCTGTTACGGATATACGCAATCCTATTTTGGCGGTATCACCAGTAGTCATAGGGAAAGAATCTTGCACAAGTATATTGCTCATCAATGAAGGCACTGAGTAAACCCAATCGTTACGACCCACCCAGATTAGCCTGTTCCTTTCCGATGTCCACTTTTTTGTTTGGGGCGAAAAAGTCCTACTGTACCCACGGAATACCATGTATTCGTTGTAAAGAGCAAAACCCGGCTCTTCGTCATCGTAACCTGTGAGGTATCGGAGACTGGATTCGTTAAGCGAAAAGCTTCCAAGCGTAGCACTTTTAGACACCATGTGACCTTTATTCGTTACATAGAACGGAGAGTTTTTCGCCGTATCGGCTCCAACGAACAACGGAGCGTATGTATCGTCAATCTTGCAGGCCTCTTCCTCAGTGTTGCCAAAGTAGCCCACCTTGCTCGCTCCGTCATTACTCTTCGCCCAAAGGTGCTTCACCTCGATTTTATCAGCGTCAATGAGCGAGGCATTAATCTTGCCATTAGCGAAGAGGGCAGTGGTGGTCTTGCCATCATCGTTTGTGATGGTTATCTTGTCGCCATAGAGAGTGACACCATCCGCCTTGACCTCCAAGCCAGCCTTCTTTAGGTTGCCATTTATCTGTTCCGTCACTTCTGCCTTAACGTTTGTGGCAGTCGTAGTGATTTCGGAGTGTAAAGAGGCTACCTCGTTGGTCAGCTTTGTATTGACATCGGTAATACCTCCCTCGGCAGTTTCCATTCGGGTTGTCAACCCATCCATCGAGATTTTGAACTGCTTGTTGGTGAGGGTAAGCTCGCCAGTGTACCTCGCCACGTTTACTTGGAACGGAAGCTGACCCACGTACTGATTTGCGCCATAGGCAAAAACGAAAGTGATATAGCCAGACGTTGCGGACACCTCGGTCTTGTTGTCACTGAGATACACCTTGCTTATGGCATCGGACTTGATACCTAGATACCAAGCCATCTTTTCATTGTACTCTCTCCTCTTTATCACATAGCCATCTTCGGGAGATACGTTCATTCCTTCGGATGAAACAGAATAAGGTTGCCCGACATACTCACTCACGTCCTTTTCGCCTACCGTCACATAGAGTCTAGCATAATTTGTAACGCCCTTTGGAACAATTCCGTCCGACCCTGCATCGAAGATGAGCGGAGCACCAACAAGCTGTATGGTGATTGCATCCGCACCTTTGTCGCCTGTCTCTCCCTTCTCTCCGTCCTTGCCATTGTGTGACACGGAATAGGAGGTAGTGGACTTGCCATCGGAATAGTTGACAACTGTCCTCGTCCATAGATATGGGTATTCATCGGTTGTAGGTGGTATGACGCTAGACCAAGAGGAAGGCTGCTGCGTTCCGCTCACGCTGACTCCATAGGTGACGGAAGTGGAGGATATGGACACACCCTTCACGTTGCCGATGTTGAGCCAAGCCGTTCCACTGTTCGTCCATAGGTCGTCGCCTATCATATAGGAGTCGCCATCGTTGGACTTGCAGATAATCCACATGTGACCTGCTCCAACCTTCAAATATGTTGCAATACAAGGAGAAGCCATGCCATCGGGCAGTCCGCTGGTGTCGTCAAACAGATATTTCTCATCAGTCAATAATTCTCCACTAATATCGTCCGCATTAACGAAGTGCCGTTTCGCCGTTCCAAGGACCTTGAAGCTGCTGCCATCCTCACCCTTCTGTCCGTACACCTCCTTGCGCCAAGCCGTATTGTCATCGGCAGGCTCGGATTGCCAAACCTCATCATTGAGACACGTCCAAATGGCATTGTTGTGGCTCACTTGGTCGTTCTTGTAATACTTCTCTGTAGGGTCCCACTCACCACGGAAGTTGGTAATCTCTACTACCTTGTTGTTCTTTGCTATGAGCTTAAATCGCTCCGCAAAGATTCGAACATAATCATAAGATAGCTCAAATATAGCGCATTTCTCGTGAGTATAATTGCTAACACCACGAAGACCAACGATGGATGGAGCACCACTTCCATAGGAAGAGAGCTGGAGCACGCCCTGCCTTGACGTGTCCTTGCGGCTGCCATCGAGCACGATGGAGTCACCTGCCTCTGGAATATCGGTCGTGCCAACTGGCGCATTCTCCTCTGTATAGCCGTCAAAGTCCTTGGAGTGCTTGCCAAGAACTATCCAATAGAACATCTTGCCATTGTAGGCAGGAGTACCGTAGTCATTATAGATATACTCGTTGAAGCTAGATACTCCGTGCTCAGGGATGGTTCTCCAATAACTCTTATTTGTAGCCTTGGCATATCTCGTACCCAGAAGATTACCCATCGACTGACATCTTACTTGGTCGCCCTCTTGCCAAGGGTTGCCCACGGCATTGTCACCATCATCAGCCAAGATGTAGCACTTCCATCCTTGTATGGCTTCCTCAATCGGATTCTCTACCCATTCAGAGTCGTCATCGTCCCACATTCCAACAGGCACGACCTTGACGATAGTACCGCCAGCAGCCGACATATAGATGTTTCCACCAGCGTACTTGGTCTTCATTATCTCCAAGATGTTCACAATCATCTTTCCCCATATGGTGAGGTTGGAGAGATAGAGGTGTGATGTGCCAGCGGACTCCATTTCCATTCCGAAGCCCTCGTTGAGAGCCTTGTCAAAGCCTAGTGACTTTAGGCTGTTGGCGATGATGTTGCCGTTCTCGTCAAAGCCGTAGCCATTCTCGTCAATAGCGAAGCCCTTTTGCAAGATGGCACGTCCTGCTGACACGAAGCCGCTGAGAAACTTCTGCATCTTCTCGAAGGTGATAACACCTTTTGCAATATCATCAAACTTTTTAGATAGAAAATAATTAATCCCATATTTTGAGACTATATTTTCTAGTTGCGCAGCTGTATATGCTGTTCCCCCATTATTTCCTCCTCCAGAAATTATTTTTTGCACATCTTCACGCAATTGCGTTGTCCTACCTTTGATAGCCTGATTTCCGATAGTAATCTCTTGCATAAAGTCATAATCTATGTTCGTTGTGAGCTTTAATACACGAGATTCAAGTGTATATCCGTTTCCGTCATTATATATGATATTTTGACCGATTTGCAAGCAAGGATTATCAGTTGCGAATATCTGAGGGTATGACTTAAAAGAGTAGTTATTGAGGTCAGAAAGCAAGCGAATAATTTCTTTCTTTGCTGCTTCTAACAATCTGCTCTTTGCATCATCCTCATATACAGATTCCTTCATTGCGATATTATACAATATGGTTATATTGCATTTTAAAGATGGCTTATCTTCGCCACGAGGAATGAGCATAGAATCAGCATTTGAAGGGATGATAACATCATTGTCTTCTTGATAGATGATTTCATAATCGCCATTTTTTATCTTAAATCCATCATCTGATACATCATCGGAAGTTTTGCTTAACTCATCCTTATCGTGATATGTAAGTTCAAATCCTACATAATCACCATTAGTTCCACGACCTGCAAGAGGTGTTGAAAGCGCACCTTCACTAAAGTTTGCCTCAAATGAGCAACCGATATTCTTGCCATTGATAAGCAAATCATCGGTAATCTCAAAATCGTACCAATAATGAGTGACACCATCATCAATAGTTGTATTGATAAGCGTTTTTCCGCTCACTTTCTCAGTCGTAGGGTAGGCGAGGCGCATATACCAGACAGTAAAGGTCTTGTATTCCTTGACAGAGCCATCGCTATTATATATGAGAGGTATCTTCTTATTATTCTCATCAAGCACATATTTCACTCTTCCACGCACATTATATGCGTATGTATTGAGCGAAGGGAAAATATCTGAGAAGTCAAGAATCTTCGTAAATAAGGGTTCTTTCTTCTTATCCTTTCTGAGGTCTATGGTTGAGAACTCATCAATAGTGAAGGCTTGTTGCTTTCCATCTATGAGGATAGAACCAGAGCCTGCACTGAGTTGCAAACGTATATCACCAGAAAAAATATTCTCTCCCTTTTCGTTAGTCTGAGTTATATTGCGTGAGCCGCCAAACACAGAGAATGAGTTATAGTAACCCTCTTTGCTTGAATTGATAGAAGGCGAACCGATATTCTTTCCAACCTCCAAGAGCACATGTTCATCTCCAATGACTACCTTACCGATATATATCTGCTCATTATCATAATCTATGTGCCATTCGCAATTATCCCCAATAGCATTACAGATAGCTGTTAAGGCTGAAATAAAATCGTTATCAGAAAAGGAAACATTGACAGTATTAGCCGTTACGTTCAACATATTGCAGACCCAACCGCACTTTCCGAACTTTATATCTTTATTCAAGAAATCGGCAATCTTCTCACATAAAGAAGATGTTACGCCCACGAACGCCCATACGCTTTGTTTTATCTGCTCATTCTTTGAATTTCTTGTTAAGATATAGAAAGGTGTCTTGGAGAGTATCATCTTAGGATGCTGAAATTTTGGCGTATATTTCCAAGAGCTTTCACTTGTTTGCGTGGGTTCATAAGCCTCTAAGAGAAGGAACTTTTGCGTAACCTCTCTTACCTTGTCTATCTTATATGTATGCTCAATATATGCGCCGACTGGCAAAATCAACTTCTCGGCGGTAGAGAAGGAAAGCTGAATATAATCAGACTTTGATAATTCCTCTTCTCTTACTGCTGCAGAAGTTAACTCTGCCTGTATTAGCACATTATCATCAATATCATATATCTTAATCATAACTTCTCTCTATCCGTTGGGTCGTATTCCGTTAATTTGAGTGTAAAGTTACCTTTTTTTAGTCCATAATCGCCATAATTAGAGCATTGCGAATAAACAAGTTTAAAAACTCTCTTCATACAAGGTATTTTTAAGCAGAATTGCCCTGAGTACGCAATCTTTTCTAAGAATTTTTCATACTTATCGAGATAATCCTCTTCTGAGCTTCCTTCAAGAAGCATAGGAAGGCTTACCTCACGCATATTTCTCTTCGTATATTTAGGAGTAGCGATAACAGAAACACCGTTCTCCAATCTGTTATCGTTGGTTATAAACTCCTTTACTGATGCAGGGGTCAGCAAGGCTTCTCGCCAACCCCTAATCAGCGTTACTCCAAAATACCCAAGGTCTATATAAGCCGTATCAGCTTCGCCGACCAACTTTATAAATGCTTGATTCTTCATATCTTTAATATCTATCCTTCATTAATTTATACATATTTGCAATGTCCTCACGAATAAGAATGATAGGTGCCGTATTCTTGTTTATCGCTTGTAACTGCTCCAGACCTTGGTACTGAATATCTCTCATTTCTGAGATATTATTACCGATAGTCTCTGAGTATGACCGCAAAAGTGACATATCAAGACTAATTCCCTTTCGTACCTCATTTCCTTGTTCTAAGGCGATTTGCATTGCATAACCTATTCCGATAAGACTGCTTGCTTGGTCTTCCGTAATAGCCTCAATTCCTTTGCCTGTTGCTGTTTGCTCCGACTGTGAAGCACTACCAGTATATCCAGTAACCTTCGCCCATTCATCACGCCTCTTCAACCCCTCGTCAACGATGGCATCATATCGCTTATTTAACTCCTTAATATCATCTTCTGTGAGCTTTCCTTTCTTATCCTCTATCAGCTTTGCCCAATCATTATACAGATTTTTTAGGTCTGTTTCGATAAGGTCTTCCATAGAGTAGGAGAGGAGAGCCTTTTGCATCATCTCGGCGAAATCGTCGGCGAAATCCTCAGCAGATTTCTCCATATCCATGAGGTTGCTGACGAAGCTATCCTTCATGCTATCAAAGGAAATCTGAGTGATGGACTCTTGAAATTGCTCTGTCAAGTCATCTATTTCACCTGCTAGGTCGGCATAGTCTTTAAGCTTTTCTAGCACTCTATCTCCATAGCCGCCCTTTCCGACGCCTTTGATGAGGTTGACAGCATTTTCACTTCCAAGAAGCTTGTTCATTTCCTCTGGCGTGAGACTCCAAATGTCGTCCTTTTGATTATTTGTAGCTTTAAGGACTTCCCTTTCAATCTCCTTCCTTGCGGTGGACATATACACTTGCCCATCGTCAGTAAATCCAAACCTTAGGCTATCGAGATAATGATTCCAAGAGCCGTGTGCTCCGTGGTAACCTGCCTGCGTCTTGGCAATTTGAAGTGTCTGAGAGTTGACTTTCTCTTGCTGTCTCTTTGCTTCCTCGTACGCTTTCTGCGCATCCGAGCCATAGGTGCTAGTCATCGTCTTTTCCAGTCTGCCGATGGAATCGTTAAGGCGTTCATTGCTACTAGTGAGCTTATCTATCGTCTTCTGTACCTTCTTTGCATTCGAGTTCGTGAACCAAGCTGCTGGACCGCCAGATGAAAGCGCACCGAAAGACAATATGTTACCAATTCTACCGATTACCGTATTCAGCAGACCACCAACACCATTGACTACTATCTTGGAGAGTGCCTTGAATAGGTTTTCGGGCAAATCGAAGATGGTATCTATGAGGTTGCCGACAACATCAAGAATGCTATCCACCAAATCAGATAGCCACTCAAACTTCAAAAGTTCTGAGAAGCTGTTGAGTATTCCTGTTACAAAATTCTTGATGGCATCAGCGAACTGGAGTATCATCTTAGGTATCTGTGCTATAACACCAACAAGAGAACCTATTGTGCTGCCCATCACGCTTTGCAGTGCTCCACCAATGGAGTTGCCGACAGTACCAAGTGTTTTGGATAGCCCTGTTCCGATGGTTTTTGATAGTCCGTCGCCCATCTGTGGAAGAACTGAATCTAGAGCACCTTTGAGAGCATCCATATTGGCTGCTGATTGCTGCATATCCCCAAATCCATCCACACCTTTCCAGGCATCAAGCTTGTTGAGGGCGGCAGTGAGACCGGACGTATAGTTCTTCACCGCATCGGTGGTAGCGTTGAGTTGAATGCCAAAGGTATTCATCTTTTCCTTAGCATCAACGACGGCTTGGCTAGCTTTATCGGCTTGTTTCTTGATATTGTCAAAGACCTCCTTGGTTATCTTACCTTCCTTTAGGTCACCCTTGGCATTTTGCAATGCGCTGTCTGCCTTCTTCTCCTCCTCGACTGCCTTTTGATAATCGACAACCGACTGGTTGAACTTATTGATTGCATCGGCAAGGGTCTCCCAAGTGACAGACTGGTCTGTGCCGATGTAGCTCCTTATCTCTTGCATCAACTCGACGACCTTCTGTTGGTTCTCAGCACCTGCACTTCTGAACTCTGAACTTTGCGTGTAGGCTTCAAGTTGGTCGAGCATAGGCTGTAACATTTCCTTGCTGATGTTTGCGACACCAGAGAAAAGACCTTTCCAGTCTATGCCCATCGATATGTTCTCGAAATTAGCGTTCGCTAGGGCTTGCTTCTTTTGCTGTTCGAGTTGTAGCTTCTCGCCCTTGGTCTGCGCCTTTCTGATTTTCTCATCATAATCCTCTGCGATGGCTTGCTTCTGTTGCATCAAGCTTCCATACTCTTTCAGATATTCACGCATTGATTGCAACTCCGAGGCTTGTATCTCGTTGTTTGATGCCTCGATTGTCTTTTCTTTTATTACCTTGTACTGTTCTACGATGTTGTTTATAGGCTCATTGTTAAGATGTTTCTTTTCATCCCATTTTTCAGTCTTTGAGCCTTTAGCTTTATTAACGGCTTGCTGTGCCTCAAACTCAGCTTTCTGCCTGTCACGCTCAGCCTTGATTAAGGCGTTTTTCTTTTCCTCAATCTGGTCGAGTTCTTTTTCAAGCTCCCTCTTCTTTTGTGCGATAACCTTTTCCTCGTTATCTCCCATCGCTTTGAGCTTTGCTTCTGTAACAGCATCTTCAAGTTCCTTTTCTGCCTTGATTCGCTCGTAGGCGTTCTTGTACTGTACGTCTTCAAGCTTACCCTCAGCGGAAGAAACTTGCCTGCCTTTATTCTGCTCTTTCTTGGCATCGGATTCAGCTTTCTTTTTCTTCTGCTTCTCAGCATTCTCTTCGCTTCTTCTGTTCGATTCTTGCATACGTGTGAGCATACGTGTGGAAGCCATTTGCTGCGCTTGTGTTGACAGTAGTGCGATATGCAAGTCTCTTTCCTTCTTGATGTCTTCAAGCGAGGAGGTGTGCATTTGGTTGCGTTTCTTCTGAATCTCGTAGAGTTCCTTTTGAGCCTTGATTTGACCATCGTACTTTTGTTTCATTAAAGTCTTGGTCTCCTCAATCATCGCATCTTTCGCCTTGCCAGTGAGGGTGTATATTTTCTCACGGTTCTCCGCAATCTTTATATTAAGCTTTTCCTGCTTTTCCTTTTCCTTTCCTAGTTGTATATTTGTGTTGAGTTCCTGCTCTGCTATTTTCGCAGCGTTGCTCGCTTTGGAGAGCATCCCTTCGAGAGCCGAGCCTAGTTCCTTTCCTAATTTATCGCTTGTCAACATATCATAGGTGAGCGAAACCGTTCCGAACGCCCCCTTAAAAGCTGTGCCTATTGCATCTATAGCCGCCGTTCCTGCTTTTTTCAGTCCGTCCCACGTCTTCGACAATCCATCAGTGAAGGTGTCCCAATCAAGCGTAAATATTCCTTTCAGTGTTGTTCCAAGTCCGCTCACCAGGGATATTGCAGCAGATATTGCTGTCTTGAATGTCTTCACGAAACTTTTTGCGAAGCTATTCATCGGAGCTTTGTTGTCTGCGAATGCGTGATAGAGGTATTTGCCGAAGATAACAACAATATCCGTGATAGAAGACATTATAGAGCCGAAATAAGCTGTTATTTTCGTGAATGCCCTCTGTCCTTCGGCACTTTTCGTGAACCACTTATAAACCGCTTGCAAGCCGATTGTAATAGCAGCAAGCACCGCACCAACAGGAGTAGAACACATCGCCCAAAGGGCTTTCACCATTGCGCTTACGCCTTTCGTCACGCTATCGATAGGAATAGGCAATCCCTTTACGGCTGTCTTTATGTTTCCAAGAGATTCTTGAAACTTCCCCCCACCAGTCGCAAAATCAACAACCTTATCTTTTGCCTCTCCTATCTTCGAGGTAAATCCAGACAGAGGCTCTAAGCTTTCCGCAATATTGTTTTTCAATGCCGTAAAGGCATCACCTAAACGCCCGAAAATACCACCTGTGGCTTCTGTATTCTCGTTGAGTTTTGCTTGCACCTCTGATAGCTTGTTTAATTCCTCGGAAGCTTTCTCGCTCTGCTCTTTAAGCTCAGCGAGTTTTGTTTTCGCTTCTGACAAAGAATCTTTCAAGACCCCAACTTGCTCAGATATTTTCTCAACGGCTTCTGTGTTGTTGGTGGCTTGTGCGGCTTGTAGTTGCTCCTGTAATTGCGAGAGTTGCGTTTCAAGACCTGCAACAGCCTCTTTTTGCAACTCATATGCCGCATTCGCCTGACCGCTCGCATAGCTGACTGCTTCTCCGTATTCCGATATTTTCTGCTTGATAGCATCAATGTCGGATGCTGGGTCGCCAGTTCCGTTTCTTTGATCTATACGAGTGTTAAGCGAAGAAATATCTATGTCTTCTTTGAGAGCCTTGGCTTCCTCAGAATAGTTCGCTGCCGAAGCACTCAGCTCATCAATGCTCTGTTTGACCGCCGAGATAACTTGGTTTTGGCTTTCAAATTTCTGAGACATTCCATCTATATCCGATAGGGATGATTTCCAGTTCTCAATCTTTGCGACAATATCAGAAAATTCATCTGATTGCCCTTTTGTTGCGCTAGCTTGCAACTTCTGCTCGTCTCTGAGGTCAGAGAGTTGCAACTTTGATTTTTGAAGTTCAATCTGCAAGCCTTGCAACGCCCTCGTTTGTTCATCGACCTCTTGCTGAGACATATCAATTGCAGCATCAGTATTCTTGACGACAGAGCTTTTGCTTCCGTATTTTGCTGCTTGCGTTTCTCTCTGTGCCTCGAAGTCCTTTACGTCATTCTTTGCATTCTGAATATCTTCCTTGGTTTCGATAATCTTTTGCTGCAATTCTGATATTCTCTGCTTTACAGCATTGATTTCCTCCTCATAATCCTTGAACGATTGCACGCTTTTCTCTACGCTCTCGGATTCATTGTTGATTTCCTTTGCGTTTGACACGTGCGCAGCCGCCTCTGCTCCTACAGCCGTGGCGACACCTGCGTGCGCAACAGCAGATGCACCTGTCGTAGCGGTAGAAATGGAGCGACCTGCATTCAGAGCCTCGATAGCCGTATTCAGTGAGCCAACATATTGTTGGGTGTTGCCGAACGTTCCAAGCATCGAATCATACTCGCCGTTGAGCTTACTTACAAGATTTTGCTGATTCTTTATCTGCTCATTTATCGCCTCCCATTTCGGCGTTCCCTCAGTAGCTTCCGATAGGCGTTGTTTGAGCTTGTCGAGCGTAGCTTCGGCGGTCGTAGCCTCAGACCCAAGTTTCTTTATCTGTTCGGGTGTTGTTTCAAGAGCCTTATTTATTTCGGCGATACCATTCTTATAGACCTCGATTGATTGTTTGGTCTTCTCACCATCGGATGCTGCACTTTGAGAAATGCTATTCAATGCCTTTGACATCTTTGAGCTTACCTCGTCCGTCTTGACACCGAGAGAGTTGAGGTTATTGATAATGTTATCAAACGCTTTTTGAATATCGGATATATCCATCTGTGCGCTGATACCAAGTATATCTTCTGCTGCCATATTGCTTATATGTTATATATAACTTATCCCATCATTCCCATGAAGAAATCATTGGCACTGATAGGTCTATCTATATCGTGATGTTGCTTTGAAGGTTTTTTCCCATTACTCTTTTCTCTCCTGTTTGAATCCGTATCTTTACTATCGGTATCGAAAGGAGGAATTGAGCGATTCAAAAGCAAGACGTTAAGGTATGAGCGTTTAAATACGACCTCCTCGTAACTCATACGGAAGTATTTCATCACTGCCCCGACTGTTGCCCAAGGGGAGTCGTTTTTGGCTCCGTCATCACTTTTGCTTGGGTCAGGAAAGTTATAGAGGTCAAGAAAAAATTTATGTTGAAGGAGCTGCTCAGAAATTTCACAATCTCACTGAAATGCAAGATTGTCAAGCGTTTCTTTAGGTACGTGCGAAACAGTCTTCTCTTCCATTTCTTGCGGAAGAGGCAGACGATGAAAACCTCTTGCATCAATCTTGCATCGTTGCTATGCTTGATAAGTTCTTGCATGACGTTGACTTTGTCGCCATCCTTGAAGTCGGCACTTTTAATCTGATTGGCGAACACTCCCATTTCATAGATTTGTGCAAGTGTCAGCGGATATGCCTTGAAGGTAAACATTCCGACCTTGATTTTCTTTGGCTTCTCCAAAAGTGTATCTGCGACTTTCTGTTTGTCTGTTGTCTTCATATATTACAGATGATTGAAAATGAAAATAGCGGTGCGGCTTAGGAAAATTCCATCACCTCACCGCTATGAATTCATATGTTTTCTAATTAACAAGAGAACTACTTTGTGGTAGTCTTCTATTTACCACTCACCTTTGCTTCACTTACGGTTTCAGTAAGACCAAAACGATGTCCGCTAACCTTGTTACCAGTTGTATCAAATACCGCCATCTGACGACACTCAATATTAAGGTTAGGTAAGCCAGATTTACCGATTGAGCCACTGCGAGTAACGGTAAGCTTCATCTTAGACCACTCAAAAGTCTTGGATGGAATATCATCCAAAGTCTTTGTGACAATCTGAATAGCCTTATAAACCTCACTCTCTGTTGGTGCTTCCTCATACCATTTTCCATCGGAACTATCGGCATAATTAAGCAGAGCCTTAAAGTTCTCAGGTGAGAGGTCATAAGTCTGGATAGTGAATCCCTTAGTTGCAGCACTAGAAGTAAGCACTACGTATGGGTCTTCTGAATCCTCAATCTCTACATCCGTTGTAGATGCTGCCTGGTCGTTAAAAGTCAAACTTCCTGTTACAATAGCTTTGATGCTATTTGTAAAGGCAGAAGGATAACCACCATTAGCAACAGGGTCGGCAAATGAAAATTTTTCAATGCCATATACTCCGTTCTTTCCCATATCTTTATTCCTTTAAATTGTTATACGTTACGTTAAATTTTAGATTGACATAATAAGTATCATCGTTGTCACGAGCAGGACGTGAATCAGCATAGAACTCAAAAATACAATCTTTAAGATGTAGTACGCCGTCATCAAAGAGCGATATTATTTTTTTTATTAAGCTAATCATATATTTTACATTAGGCTCATTTGTTGGCGTTTTTGGGATATGAACGTTTACGTTCACAACTCCCTCTTCAATTACATTGCGGCGCACAAAAGGAAGATGGTTGATGACAATATAACTGCCAATATCAAACCTTTCGGGGCGTTCATATTTAAATATGCGCCCCTTTTGCAATCCTATATCCTTATAGTGAGAATTAAGATGCTTCCACATTGCGGTAACCGCATCATCGCCGAGTATCATACACTAATTTTCGTTTTTAATCGTTTCAGTGATTTCTTCCAATATCTTTTTCATTTCATCTCGAAGGAAATATCTTGTGAGATACAGCACATTATAGCCTTTATCTTCGACATACTTGCCGTAGTTCATTCCAGCTATAACAATAAGCGAATATCCTTTCGGAGCGATAACGCCCTCTTTCTGGACGTACTGATTGAGTGCCGATTGCACTGCTTCTTGCCCTCCCTCAGCTTCATCTGCCTTTGGTATCTTGCCAACCTGCGAAGTTATCTCCACACCATCAAGATAGAGCGCAAAAGATATAGAGTTCTTCAAGTTCGCCGTGCGGTCTTGATAACCTTTATTATTCTTGGAGTAGGTCACGGCTTCCTCTGCTAACTGCGAAAGGCGCACATTGAGAGCAGCGAGAAGTTTCTCTCTTTTCTCATTCAGCCTCCTTTGCAGGGCTTCTCGACCTTTTATTTGCAGTTCCATTTTTGCCATAACCTCTAATACTCTTCCTATAACCAAAGTTTTAGATAGCGTTGCTTATAGGTAACGAAACCCTTGACTTCCATTTCCTTGTCAATTGTGCCATCTTTTTTCGTTATCACAACCTTATCACCTTCCTTGGGGATAAGAGGGTACTTAGCCTTAGATAAAGGCGCATACACCTCATAAGTATAGACATACTGTTGTCCGTCCGCAAGTCCGATGATGCTTGCCCTTGAATTTGGCAATATAGTGCATTTCCCAAAGTCAATGAATACTGTATCTATAGGTATTAGAGGATTTCCGTTATCGTCATATCCTCCTTGTAAGTCATTATCACAATCGGTGGTATCAATGCTTCCATCCTCATTGAGCGAGTAGTATCTACCTCCAATCTCGGCATAGCCTACATCGTACACCTTTGCACCAATCTTCAAAGTATCTTCAAAGTTCATACGCTTATAACATCACCAAACCTTTGGGCTACACAGCCAAAAACCATCAGAATCAGCATTTAAAACAAGGTCAGCATCCAACCCAGCATCCTTTGCGATTGACTTAATCATATCATCTATCAAGGAGTTCTTATCCTTGTAACCTTGTGAGATACCTCCGATATTCTCGCTTGACAGAGGACGCATCTTCATGAGAAGTCGCATCGCTGAATAAGCAACAGGCTTCTTCATAGCAACGGTGTAGTCATCGGAGACGGATGCCGTGATGCCGTACTTATTGCTTGCATCAATGAACATCTTCTCCAACGCCTCATCCGAAGTAGAAAAAGGCTGTATCTCGCTTGCTATGGCTTCTGATATTGTCATGCTTACCTTGTTTTAAAATGCCGTACTTATTATTCAATCACTTATAAAATACACTTACCTTAGCCTTTCTGACTTACGTCCATGATGAAGTAGTCGTTAATGCCGTCAAAGACTGGTTGCATCCACATCTCGTTGGTGAGGTGGTAACCTGTCTTATCACGCCAGTAGCCTACGAGGTTATCATCATAGGTAGCGTAAGCAACACCAGGCAATGGGTCGATAGCCTCCAATGCCTCGGCAGCCTTTGGAACAGCCACCTTATCGGCGCACATAGCTACAACTCGGTCGTCTGTGATAAGGTTCTCGGTCTTACCGCTCGCCAACTCAACATACTGGTCTTCGTCAATCTGAATGGTTGGCAAAAGGATAGAGCGCAAGTAGATATTCATCTGATCAACCGAAATCATCGGTACGGATGGATTCACCTGAAGAGTTCCGAGGTTGAGCTTGAAGGTGTCCTTAACCTCTGTCGCCTGACACATCTTATAGAAGGTATTCTCAGACATACGCAAGCGCAAAATCTTGCGACCCTGCTGCTTCGCCAAGTCCTTCAACTGCTTGATGTCCTTGAATGGGGTAGCGTTCGCATCGCCCCACTTTGCGGTAGTTGCCTTGATGGTCTTAACGTCAAGCCGGAAGGTGTAAGACACATTAGCCTTGGTGTTATTGATGCGAGATACGGTCTGAGTACCCTTGTAGAGACCCTCGAAATACAGCATATCCATACGCTTGTGAGGGGTGACGGTCGCAAGCTCAAATGGTTTGAATGCGTAGGTCAAGAGCTTATCATACTCAGCGTTGAGCGATGCCTGCGTATAGTTGCCACGACCCTTGATATCATTATACTTGCCCTCAAGCAAGTGCAACTGGTCGAGGTAGTCATTATCAAGCTCCCACTCATCACCAATTCGTCCGATAGAACCAGACAGCTGACCGAGGTCTGGCATAGTATGTACTGGACGTTCTGCGTTCTTTGCGATAACAGAACCGACCATAGCAGCAGCATACTTGGCGACATTTGCGCTATAAGTCTTTGCAGCACAATATTCAACTGGCTTCATTTCAGCCTTCCACAATGCCTTGAAAGTGGAAGTCTTCATGTACTCATCAATGTAAGTTTGCAAGGATTTTGGCTCTTGCAACTGCTTCAAAATACTATCCATAATCTATTTCTCCACTTTAAAGGTTTACTGAATCTTGAAAAGCGCAACACCATTGGCGTTCAGACCAGCCTTGATGTCTGCGTTGATAGGATAAGGGAGAGTTGCCTCCTCCACCTCCATTACTTGCAAGGTAGGCTCAACGAACACTGCGACATCCTTATCGAGGTCACGAGTATCGTATGAGAGACCAAGGAGAGTATCCTTGCTCTTATCATAATCGGTTACAACGGTGTTTGCCTCAATAGCCGCTCCTAAAGCAGCGATAGTCAGTGTATCAATTCCGTTATCAGTCTTGATAGCTGAAATCTTCTTGCCTGCGATAGAATCGCCTACCTGATAGAGTGAACCGCTCTTAATCTTCAAAGTTGTAGCGGCACTTTCAGCCTTCTCAGTCACGAGTGCCGTCTTTACTGCCACCGCCTTGCCGCCAGTACCCAACTTCAAAACAGTGCCCTTAGGCAGCCACTTCAAAGTAGCAGGGATATTTGTCTGGTCGAGGTCGTAACCGCCCTGTCGGCGAACGCACTGCTCTTCCCACCAAACCGCCTCATTGATATGAGTAGGCGAGGTTTTTCTCAAAAACATTCCTTTGTTAGACATAATCTTTCTTCATTTTAAGTTCGACATAACATCTTTTGAAGCCTAGTCCTTCTTAGGAGCAGATACACGCTCCGCAGATTCATGCAAAGACTTCAAGAAATCATTCTGCTCGTCCTCTTTAGAAGGAGACTTTGGTGTTTGGATGAACTGACCGCTTGATGCAAGAGTTTGTTTCAATGCCGTCCAATCGTCCGCAATCTTCTGTGCGGTAGTGTCCAAGTTCTCTTCCTTGTCGAGCTGATAACGCTCACGGAATTGCTTTGGAATATCCTTCAACTTATCGCTGCCTTGCAAGAGGGTAGCAAGTCGCTCACGCTCCTCTCTCTCCTTATATGGGGCGAGTGCCGCAGCAACAGCATCATTGATAGCCTTCTGACTGTTTGCCGCATTCTCGGCAATAAGCTTCCGAATAGCCTCCATTGTGAGAGGTTGATTAACTGGAGGTGTAGGAGGGTCTTTTGGTGGCTGCGGGTCGGTGATAGTCTTAGGGTCGATAAAACCCTCAAACTTCTTGGTTGTCTCCGACACGGCACGGTTGTATGACGATTGAATCATACCCACCATCGGCTCGAAAGCCGTAATAGCACCATTTACATCCTCATTTGTTGACTCATCTGTTAGGCTACGTGTCGCAACAATCGTATCTACCAGCTTTGAAAGTTCATCCTTCTTCAAACCGTACTTTGCGAATGACGTTTTGCAAGAGGAAAGCACTTTTTCCTTTATTGTCATAGTAATTCTGTTTTAAAACGTTATTAATAATTTCTGATGGCAAAATTACTATTATTATTAAAAAAATAATATGAAATTATTAAAGCTGTGTAAACAAATGCATTTTTCGGGCGTTTTCCTTGGTTTTATGGCAATATCTTTTGTCGAGCTTATAAGTTATTGAGTAAAATAAGAAAATGGCAGAAAAACCATTTATTTACGTTTTCCTGCCTTTCTGAGTATCATATCTAACTTTGCCTTTACCTTATTTATGTCTCTCGCATCATGATTGCTCAGTCTCACTACATGATAGCCGAGCCGCCAGATTCCTGCCGAGCGATTGCCGTCCTTGCGTCTTTGCTTGGCTGTGAAGTGATAGCCTCCATCACATTCTACGATGGTTTTGATATCGGGCAGATATATATCGGCGAAGTATAGCTTCCTGCCTGTTGTGATTGGCTGCTGATAGATGACCTTATATCCAAGGCGAGCGCAGTTATTACCTGCTGCTATCTCCGCATCGGTGATATGAGATAGCAGCTCACTACGCATCTGATATATGAGTTTCTTGGATAGCATTATTTATAATACTTTTTGAAATTTTCTTCGTTTGCGAAGTATTTGCCTGTAGTCGATGTTACTTCTTGCTTGAATTTTTCAACGCCATTAGCTAGTTTATTAAACTTATCTTTTGACATAGCACTCTTAATAATAGATACGAATGCTTCGTGCGCTTTATCTGTTACATTCGGCTTTAATAGGGCATTAAAAATGCTTCTATCATCGCTGAAATTTATATTTCCAGAGATATTTTCTCCATGATTTATCGCACTCATAATTTTCGTCACATCGTACGTTGCATTTTTGAGGAGTTGATGCAAATCTTGTTTATCATATTCACTCAAATTGCTTATAGCACTATTTGGCGAGTTTGTCTTCAAGACTATATTTTTATTTGCCCCCCCCGATTGCGCTTTCCGCAAAGGTTCTGCTTGCGGCAGCATTTGCGCTGCTCACGGTTCTTGTACCGCCACTTGCCTTGCTCATAATCTTTATATTTTTTAAACGTTAAACTTATTTTTTCGATGCAAAAGTATTATTTATATGTCAGATATTGAGTACCTTTGCAATTTCTGTCTAAACTATTCATTCATCTTCTCCGCTCTCTTTCTTGCAAGTCGTTGAAGATGCTTGATGTGTCTTTTCTTCTTTTGCTCACGTTGTGCAGGTGCCAGCATCAAGTAAGCCTGCGTCTTAGTCATTACCTTAATGATAACGTCTTGCACCTTCGAGATAATAAACTTCGGCGATTCACCCTTACGAATAAAGATTGGGTTGTATCGTTTGTGTGCCTCGTACCATTCCTTATCGTTTCCGCTCTCAATCTTTATCTCCACATCGTGATAATCACCGACCTTGAAGGCGAGTGCCGTAAAGTCAGCACTCTTTTTCTTTTTGTATTTCTTGCAAATATGAGGGTTATAACCATTTTCCTTCAACCACTCATATACTTTCGTTAGTTTCGTCTCGTTCTTCATCTTAGCTCAATTTTAAGTTTGTACTTATCCTTTGGCTGATTCTCAGCCGTTCCACATAACATCAAATCTCGTATCGCAACAAATACCCCATCATACAATGCTCTATCGACATATCTATTCGCATCGCCCTTATCGCTTTTCTGCTCTTGATAGACCGATAGCGTCTTATCATCTGTATCTCTAACGATTACGCCATTATCAGCAAGCTCAAATTCAAAATGTAGTGTCACCATTTCCCAGTTGTTTTAATTGTTCCTTAATCTTCATATACTCTCCGTTAGCCATAGAATCAACGATTTCATTGTACTTATCGCCATTATGACCTCTGACCCACTCAAAGCTGACTTCCTTTCCCTCAGCTATCTCACGATATTTCAGAATCAAGTCTTTGTTCTTAGTATCGTCTTTCAGTCGCTTTCTCTCGGCAAAGGAAAAGATGGAATACCTCGAATCAGTGTAGATGTTCACCTTTGTGCCCTTTGGACAGAAGTTGACGGCACTGATGATAGCAAGCATCTCAGCACGATTGTTGGTCGTATTCTTCAATGCTTGGCTGCGGCGCACAACTTCCTCGTCATTATGCAACACAAGATAAGCCGCACCTCCCTCGTGATTAGGGGATAGGTTATTGCAACTGCCATCCGTATAGCAGTCGTAAACGTCTCGCTCAATAGAGCCTTTGATGTAGTTTTTTAATGCCTCTGTCATATTCGTATCTCCGATTTTATAATTTTTATAATCTATATTGTACCATGTATAGTGAAGCGAAGCGGAACGATTATTTTGAGCCTTTATTATCCTTATTGATATATTTATATAAAGGGTACGAAGTACCCCCTACAACCTCATAGGTATTAGCCTTTACCTTGTAGGCATAGTTTCTTGTAGTGAAGGTGTACCCCTCCAGAGGGTAGTAGTTGATATTTTTATAAAAAACTGCCTTAAAGTGATTTTGTTGGATAATAAAATCGTGCGAAACCGCAAATCTTACATAATCGAAAGCGGATTTCACCGAGACGCCCAGCTTCTTCGCAATCTTCTTGTATGATATTCCAAGCTCACGGTACTTGAATCCCTTCGCATACTTCCTAATCATCGCCTTAGCACGCTTTACGACTTTGAGGTCGTTAGAGTACTTGGCATCGAGAAATGCACGCTTGATAAATTCCTTCCTTTGCTGTAGAATACATATAAGGATAGCAAAGAGGGCTTTCTCCACCTCTGCCAAACTATCGTATGAAACCTTGTCTAATCTCTTATTTCTCTCAGAATGTTTTGACGTGATTGATTTGAAGATAAGGGTGTCAGCCTTAATCTCCATAAGACCTCTTTGTTTCAAGGTTCTCAATCTTTGCTTAATGGTGGAGGCGTGAACGCCAGTTATCATCGAAAGTTTTCTGATTGAGTAGCCTCTTAGCTCGTTAGAGCCAGTCTTTGCGTGATAAAGAAGTACAAAAGCAATGGCTTTGAGAAACCTCTTGTCTCCGAACATCCCTATTGCTATCTTATTTCTGAGTTTCTTTATCATATAAGTTTGAATCAAATAAAAAGCCGAACGAAAGAAATGTGTGGCTTTCTAACGTTTGGCTACTTTATAGTATATTTTGAACCCTACCCATTCTGGTTGGGCAAATATTTCTTTTTATGGAATCCACACTTTCCTCTTCACGCCGCAAAATTAATAAGAAATTCTTAATTATTCTTTTAAAA